>Ga0155146_17_pt1 | contig 26586 bp, 21 predicted proteins | sample RifCSPhighO2_01_FD_106114 | JGI IMG/M metagenome (GOLD analysis project Ga0155146, IMG submission 106114) | Candidatus Uhrbacteria bacterium RIFCSPHIGHO2_01_FULL_63_20 | reverse complement strand
GGGTTGAAGAACATCTCGGGCGAGAACGCCACGTGCCCGTCCCCTTCCACGAGCACGTCGCCCGCGGGCACGGTCACGCGCACCACCCCGTCCTCGGTCACTTCGTGTCCCACCTTCACGTACGGCCGCGGGATCTCCACGGAGGCGCGGCCCACCTGCAGCGCCTGCACCGCGTCGGCGTGCGTGGTCGAGACGTTCATGTGCTTGGCCTCGGTCCAGAACCGCACGCTCCGGGCCGGTTCCTTGTATCCGGCCTCGTCGCCCAGGAACACCTCGTTGAGGAACGACACCCGTTGCTGCGTGGTCGTGATGGTGCGGAAAAACAGGTCGCGGGTCGTGCGCATCTCCACCTTGTACACCCCTTCGGGAAGCCCGGGCACGACGAGATCGATGCGCCGCGTCGTCGAGGGCCGCGCGTCATCCGACACGTTCCCGTCGTCGAGCGCCGACGTGTCCGCCACGGCCGCCCCGTCCTCGTCGAACACGACGATGGACACCGCGTCCGCCCCCTCGTCGCGGTTCATGTCCATGAACGCGAAGGAGAACGCCATCGTCTCGCCCTTCACGTACGTCTTGAACTCGTGCGGGCCGCGCAGCGTGGCGTCGATCGTGCGCGTCGACAGCGACGGCTGGTACCCGCTGATGCGGTACGGCTTGGGCAGCGAGAAATGCGACGTGGCGACCTGCTCGCGCGGCGGCTGGTCGGCCAGGAACCCGTCGATCGACGAGAAGCGTGGCCGGCGTTGCAACAGCACGACGCCGTCCTCATCGAGGCGGTCCCAGGCCGATCCGTCGATCAGCAGGTTTTGGAGCGGATGGAGGTCGTATGCCTCGCCCGCGCCCTGCGCGAGCGCGCCAAGCTCGACGATCGGGGCGCCGCCGTTCTTGAACCACACCTCGGCCTCGACCGTGTCGAACGACCGGTGCGGATGCGCGAAAAAGGTGACCGGTTCGTCCACGATGGTGCCGGGCGGCACGACGCGCGCGTCGGGAAGCAGCCGGTCGATGAACGCCGAGCGCTCCCCCGCCGCGTGGCGGACCAGGAACGTGCCCGACGGGACCAGCTCTTGGACGAGCAGGTGCCCGAAGACGCCCGCGGGGATGAGGACGAGCAGGACGCGCAGCAGGATGGAGAGGAGGCGCAGGGCGCTCATGGGGAAACGGGTTCATCGGAACCGGCGGGTGCCGGACCGGCATCGATGCGGTACAAGGATTCCGCGTGGAAGGTGCGCACCAGGGTGATGCGCAGGCCATGAGGCTTGAGCTTCACCTGGTTCAGGTAGTCGATGTCCGCGCTCGGGAAGGTGATCCCGTAGTAGTACAGCGGGGCGCGCAGCACGAGGCGCGGCATGAGCTCGAACGTTGCCTCGTCGCGCAACGGGACGCGCACGCGCCGGTCGGGGAACAACAGCTTGTCGCCGCGGTCCGTGATCACCACCGCGTCAGGTTCGGTGAGGAGGAGCAGCTGGACCTTGACCGCGACGTCGCGACGCAGCGTGTCCGCGACGCGCAGGAGCCCGTCGGGCGAAGCGAGGAACGTGGCATGGGCCGAAAGCGCGAGGCACCCGATGGCGAGCGCGGAGGCGATCATCCGCTTCCCGTCCCTTGTCACGGCCCGCTCGGTGATCCACACGAGCGCCGTGGCGGCGTACGGGGTGGCGAGCACGAAGGCCGGCAGCCAATAGCGGACGTAGGAATTCGCGATGGAGATCGCGTCCGGGTCCGGGTTGTCGGCGATCTTCCAGCTCCCGTACAACACGGCGAGATAGAGAGCGCCCATGAGCGCGAACGCGTGATAGGCGCGCGGCCGCCGTCGCTCGAGGGATGGAACCCCTCGCGTGCGGAGCATGACCGCGATCCCCCCCGCGGTCAGCAACGCGAGCCACCAGAACAGCGCGAAGGCGTAGGCGCCTACATGACGCAGCACGTTGCGTGGATGCAGGCCGAACGGGAACGCCGGAGCCGCGACCTCTTGCACGCGTTCCCATGCACGGACGAACGCGTTCCCTTGCGCCGGGACGTCCGACACGGCGACGCTCGACGGCGCTTCCGTCGCGCGGGACGCGGCGTATCCCGTCACGAACGGGCTGCCGTACGTGCGCGCGTTCATCCAGAGCGCGGGGAGGGCGACGAGCGTCGCTCCGAGCAGGAACGCGCCGACTGCCTGGCGGGAATGGACGCGCTTCACGACAAGCGCGGTGACGGCCGCGGCCGGGATGATCCACACGAGCTCCGACGCGCGCACGAACAGGGCGAGGCCGGACAGCGTCCCGGCGACGACCGGATCGATCAGGTCCGTCTTGCGGGTGAATCGGGCGAACGGCCTGCACAGGGCGACATACAGGGCGAAGATCAGGAATGCCACGAACGGGACGTTGGGCATGAGCGAGCGCGCCGTGTAATACCACCAGGCCGGATGCACGGCGAGCAGGAGGGCCGCCACGAACCCGATGCGCCGGCCGAACAGCTTCGAGGCGAGGGCGTACCAGGCGAACACGGCCAGGAACGCGAGCAGCGGGGTCAAAAACGGCAACACCCAGTCCCCTGCGGCGCGGACCGCAAGCCCGTACAGGACCGGGATCCCCAAGAACCCGCCCGGGACCAGGAATCCCTGGATCGAGACGACGCTCCTCGGGTGCAACGCGTCGCCGAGCTCCGTGTTGAGCGGTTCGAACGTCGAGAGCTTCCCGGTGTGCGCGTACGCTCGCGCGAAGAACGCGTTCGCGTTCTCGTCGGGCGACACGAACAGCCGGCCGGACGGCAACAGCACCAACGAACCGAAAAACGCGACCGTCGCCGCGGCCGCGATCAGCAATCTTCGCAGGCGTTCGTCCCGATCAGAGCCCATAGGTCACCAGGCTCACCCCTGCGAAGCCGACCGCCACCCACAAGACGGCGACGGCGAGCGGGACGAGCGCGGGGGCCCCGATCATGAGCGACACGAGGACGAGCGACACGCCCAGCACCTGCAGGAACATCTTGGTCTTGCCGAACCCGTTGGCGGACACCACGCGGCCCCGACGGCGTCGGAACAGCCCGCCGACGGTCAGCATCACCTCGAGGGCGACCACCGCGCAGGCGAGCGCGAAGGGCAGGAGCGGGAGCACCACGAGCAAGATGACCGACCCGATCAAAAGCTTGTCTGCGAGCGGGTCGTAGAACGTCCCCCAGGCGGTCACCTGGCGGCGCAGCCGCGCCATGCTCCCGTCGAGCGCATCGGTGAACGCCACCAGCAGGAACGCCGGGACGCCGAGCGCGTACCGCCCGGTGAGCAGGAGCCACAGCACGATCGGGGTCGTGACGAACCGGAACACGGTCACCATGTTGGGAGTGACCGAGGGCGGGATGAGCCGCATGACCGTGGCTCCGATCAGGTGATCGTGCGGGTAGGGCTTGTGCGGGTCGCGCTTGGAAAACATGTTTGCTACAATCGTTCCGCTATGTTCCGCGTCTTTTCGCGCTTCTACCCTACCATTTTCGGGCTCGTTTTTCTAGCCGGGTGGATCGGTAACGCGTTTTTCCTCCAGTCGACGGCGCTTGGAATAGCCCTGCTCGCCCTGTGGCTCGTGCTGTGCGGGACCTTGGTCGGCCGCGCCGCCGCCCCGCAAGAACACCCGGCGCTCCAGCTTCCGCTGGGCGCGTGGCTGCTCCTCTCCGGGGTGATGATCGTGGGCGCGGCGGTCTACTACGCCTGGCTGTATCCGCCCGAACTCGCGTTCGCGCTCGCGTTCCTGTCGGTGCCGATCTCGCTGTGGCTCGGGAATGGCACGCACCGCTCGTGGGTGGCGCGATTCACCCATGACCTGTGGAGGGAACGGGCGCATCGCCTGAACGGTCCCGCAGCCGCAGCCGCCGGCGCCTGCCTCTTTTTCCTGGCGCTTGCCGTGCGGGCGTTCGCGGACGGCGCCACCACCGAGGCGATCCGTTCGGCCTGGCTCGTGGTGGACCCGTCCGCGTTCGTCGCGCTCTTCGTCGCGTTCGCGTTGCTCGCCGCGCTCCTCCTGCGCGGACAGGGCCGCGCCATCGCGCTCCCGCTCGCCTGTGCCGCGCTGTTCGCGTTCCTCTCGGTGGCCGCCCTCGTCTTCCCTCTCGGGTTCGGGTTCGACCCGTTCATCCATCGGGCGACCATGGACCACGTCGTGCAGTTCGGCACGATCGAGCCGAAACCGTTCTACTACGTCGGGCAGTACGCGCTCGAGCTGTTCCTCGTCCACGCGTTTTCCATCCCGGTCCTCGCCTCCGACGTGTGGCTCCTGCCGATCCTCGCCGCGCTCCTCATTCCGCCGGCCCTCTACGGCGCCGCCGCGCATCTCACGCGCGACCGGCGCGTGGCCGCCGCGTGCGCGTTCGCGGCGTTCCTGCTCCCGCTCTCCTCGTTCATCGTGACCACGCCGCAAGGGCTCGCGAACCTCTGGACGCTCCTGCTCGCGCTGTTCGCGGTCCCGACCCTCATGGGGTTTGAGCGGCCACGGTTGCCGCTGCTCGCCCTTGGAGCGCTCGCGGCCCTCCTCACGCACCCGATCGCCGGCCTCCCCGCCCTCCTGTTTGTGGCGCTCGCGCTCGCGCACGTCGCGGGCGCGGGGCGGTTCAAGGTCGCCTCGCGCGCCGCCTTTTGGACGATCACGGTCGCTGGAAGCGTCATCCTGCCCTCCGCGTTCGTGGTGAACGCCTTGCGCTCGGGCACGGGCCCCGGGTTCGACCTTTCCGCCCTCGACCCGGCGAGGGTCGTCGAGGCGCTCCACCTTGGCCTGTTCTTGCAAAACGGCTTCCGGCCGCTCCTTGATTTCGCCGAACTCTGGGCCCAAAACGGGTTCGCGGTCGTCCTCCTCCTCGCCGCGCTCGGAGCCTGGAAATCCCGTCGTGAGGGAGTGATGAAGCCGTTCCTCGCGATGGCCGCGGCGCTGGGCATCAACTATCTCCTCCTCTCCACGGCCGTCGATTTTTCGTTCCTGATCGATTACGAACGACAAAACTACGCGCAGCGGCTCGTCCCGCTCATCGCCTTCTTCCTCGCTCCTCCCCTGCTCGTCGCCCTCGCGGCCGTATGTACCCGCGTGCGCGTGTCCCCCATCGGCATCCGCGTCTTCGCGGTGCTGCTCGCGGCCGCCATCGCGACCGCGGCGCTGTATTCCACCTACCCGCGCCACGACGCGTTCGTGGTGGGACACGGGATCAACGTGAGCCAGGGCGATATCCACGCGGCGTATGAGATCGAACGAGCCTCGGACGGACGTCCATACGTGACGCTCGCGAACCAATCCGTGTCCGCCGCCGCCATCCGGACCCTCGGGTTCCAGGATCGCTACTGGGGCGAGACGTTCTTCTACCCGGTCCCCACCGGCTCCGACCTGTACCAGGTGTTCCTCGACATGAACGACGCGCCGGCCAAGGAAACGGCGTTGCGCGCGCTCGACGTCGTGAGCGCCTCGTGCGAGGCCGGCTGCATGCGGGAGCTTCCCACGTCCGTGTTCTTCGTCGTGAACGACTACTGGTGGCAGAGCGACCGCATCGTGGAGCAGGCCAAAGGGACGGCCGACGACTGGTTCGCCGTGGACGGCGGCGCCCTCATCGTGTTCCGCTACGACGCGGAGTGAACGTAGATTCACGAAATTGTCCCGGTCGGGACAATTTCGTGAAAGAAGAAAGACCCCGCCGCGCGCGGGGTCTTGAGGATCACTCGAGGCCTTGGTATTCACCGGATGAGCTTCTCGTCGGTGAAACGCGGTTCCTTGCTGAACCAAGGATCCCCGCTCACCACGCCCTTGAGCATCACCACGATGTCCTCATGCCCCTTCTGCCAGGCCACGGCCTTCGTGCGGAGCTCGATGAACGCGTCCGTCGCCTTCTCCTTGAATTCGTCCGGCTGATGCCATGGAAGATGGATCTCGATCGTGAGATCGATCCGGTCGAGCGAAGGATAGGCGATCTCCTTGATCCGAGGACCCGAGACGTACGAATCCTTCTTGACGCCGACCGCTGTCACGAGCGACTCCGCGAGACGCTCGAGCGCCGCCACCTCGCGCAACAGCCGTCCGGACAGCCGCGTCGCCGGAGACGGCTTCATGTCTCGATCGTCGATCGGTCGCGCCTGCTGCCACGCCCGACACGCTTCGGACACGAACGTCGGCGCCTTGCGTCCGAGGTTGAGCGCGAGGATCTCGAGCTTCGACGCGTCGACGGCGCCACCGGCGTCCTCGCCAAGCTCCAATGTCTGTAGGATCCGGTCCACGGACGCCCGGCCGCAGGCTTCACGAAACATGTCGTCCACGATGCCGGAACGCTTTTCGTAGCCGTTCTGATCGTGCTCGAGCACCTTGATGGAACAGAGGAAGGCGAACAGCCACGCAGCCTCGGCCGCGTCCTTGGTCTCGCCCCAGCGCCGCATGAGCGTGTTAAGCATCAGGCGCTTGGTCTCAAGCAGGCACGGGTTCTTGATCTTGTACGTCTCGGTCGTGGATCCGTCCTGCTCACACAGGCGACCGACGCCGTCCCGCACTTCCGGGATCTGCGGCCAGGTCCGCACCACGAACGCCGCCAACGCGCGACCCTGTTCATCCGGATCATCCTTCAGGAGATGACGGATGAGGGCGAGGCACGCCTTGAGGTACAGAAGCGTGTTTGTGTCATCCAGCTTCTGGGCGAGTGCGATGAACGACCCTTCGGACGCTCCCATCCGATCCTCGATCTTCATCTGTCCGAGATGGGCCCAGAGCGGAGTCCCATCAATGAGCCGCTCGAATTCCGACGGTTGTTTCTTGTTGTCTCCCATCGTCTTTCTCCTCCGGCCGAAGCCGGTTTCTCGCTGACCCGAGGGCCAGCGCCCCACGCGAACGACCCGAGGGCCGCCGCTGGGATGTTGAACGAACGCCGGGCGAACCCGGTGCCGGCACCGTATTTCGGAATCTCCTCCTCGTCAACCAAAATCGCCGCGTCAGGCGCGGCGGCAGGTGGCGATGATTTCTTCCAGCCGATCCACGTATTTCGGCAGCGCGTACGCGTCCATCCCTCGCCGGATCTCCTCCTCGCGCGCCCGGTAAATCGCAAGCGAGGCGCAGAGCTTCTCGAGCGAGGCGACCAGGGCTTGCGCGTTACCCGGTTCGAACAGGATGCCGTTTTCCCCGTCGCGCACCAGCTCCCCCACCCCGCCGATGCGGCTCGCCACCACCGGCGTCCCGGCCGCGAGGGACTCGTAGATCACGGTGGGCGAATTCTCGTAGCACAACGACGGCACCACGGTCGCGTCGCACAGCTGCAGGAGCTTGGAAAGGTGTTCGAGCGACACGAACCCGTGGAAGGTGACGCGCGCGTCGCGGCTCGCCCATCCGGCGATGAGCGGCACGAGCGACCCTTCGCCGGCCACGTGCAATTCGAACGGCACCGTCAGCTTCTCGAGCGCCTCGAGCAGGAAGCGCACCCCTTTGTGCGGCTCGAGCTGTCCGGCGTAGAGCAGGCGCAGCGGCCCGTCCTGACGGGCCCCTCGCGGCCGCACGTCGAACGCCGGCGCCGGGTTCGGGAGGATCTCCATGCGGCTGTCCGGGAAAAATCCGCGGTCTCGATAAAAATCCGCCAGGAAACGGGAGGGCGAGATGACGGCGTCGGGCGACCCGAAGGCGCGGATGGTGGCGCGCTCGTACAGCCAGCGCGCGGGAGTCAGCGTGAACAGGTCGCGCTCGTGCCCGGCGATCAGGAGACCGCTCGGGATCGAAAGCTGCACGTCGTGGATGGTGTGCACGTGCGGCAGCCCCGACTTGCGGATGGCGGAAACCGCCTGCAGCCCGAGCCCCTTCAGGTTATGCGTGAGCACCGCTTCGGGCGCGCGATGGCGGATCGCCTCGGACAGCGCCTGCTTGGGATGCGGGCCCCACAGGTCGATCAGGTGCCACAGCGCGCGCACCGGCGAGGGATACGCCGCATCGTTGAGCGTGTGATACAGGTTGAGCGGATAGAAGCGTTCGATCGGCTCGAGGTCGCGCTCGGTCACGCGCGGGTGCAGCGAGGAGAACCCGGCGAACGGCATGGTGGAGAGCACGCTCACCTCGTGCCCGCGCACGAACAGCTCGTTCGCGATACGCAAAGCCACCTGTTCGGCGCCGCCGCGGGCATACGGGGGGTACAAGTTCGAGACGATCAGGAGGCGCATGCAAAGACCTTAAAGCGCCCGATACGTTTCTTGCAACCTCGTGATGAGCGGTTCCCAAGCGAATTGCGCCTCGGCGCGCTTTCGGGCCGCCTCCCCCAGCCGCACGCGCAGGTCGGTGCGTTCGAGCAGCAGTTTCAGCGCGTCAGAGTGTTTTTCGACGTCTCGCGGAGGCACCAGCAATCCCGTTTCCCCGTCAATGACCGCGGTGCGCACGCCAGGAAGATCCGACGCGACGCTCGGCACGCCGGAAGCGGATGCCTCAAGCGCGACCAGCCCGAACGCCTCGGCGCGCTCGGTAGACGGGAACGCGTGGATGGAGGCGAGGCGGTAGTAGCGAGGGAGGTCCTCGTCGCTCACGCTCCCGCAGAACCGAACGCGCCCCGCGAGCGGGCCGTTCTCGACCGTGGCCTGCAAGCTCGCCCGTAAGTCGCCGTCCCCCACCACGAGACACGTCCACGGGATGGCCGCGATTTTTTCTAACGCTTCGAGCAGCACCGGCAAGCCTTTGAAATGGTGCGCCGCGTCGAGCCCTCCCACGAACAGGATGACCGGAACGCCCGCGACCAATCCGAGTCGCTCCCGAAGCTCCGGTTCATCTCCCGGATGGAACCGTTCCAGATCCACGCCGAACGGATGCACCTCCACGCGCTCGAGCGCCCAGGGGAGTTCGGCGAGCGCCGAAGTCTGCGCGTACTCCTTGCTCGACACGAGGATGCGATCGGCGCGCGCCATGAGCCACGGGAACAGGAGACGGCGATGCGCGCGGAAGATGGCGCCCCGTAGGCCGCCGGCCACCGCGTCCATGTGATAGGTGATCACCAATTTCTGGTCGTCTTTTATCGCCTTGCGCACGATCGTGGGCTCGGCCCCGCCGAAAAACGGGTAATGCAGGTGCACCACGTCGAACCCCTTGAGCCGGTGGTACAAGGACGGCACCACGCCGGCGTTGCCGATGTGGACCGGCGACGGGACACGATGCACGTAATCCGGATCCGCGAGCACGTGCGAGTAGCGCGGCGCGTACACGTGCACGTCCTCGCCGCGCGCGCGAAGGCGCTCGACGTACTCATGCGCCACCCGCCCCATGCCGCCTCGGTACGGCGGATATGTCGAAACCACCTGGGCGATCTTCATATCACCAAACAATGAGGAGCTTCAGCACGCTCCAAATGACGGACAGCGCCGGATTCGCGACCTTCTCGACGATCACGTTGCTCGTCTGTTGGTGCTCGATGCGCCCGGTCCAGAGTCTCATGATGTCGCGATCCTTCACCCCTCGCAGCGCGGCGGATTCGCGGCGTTTCTTCGCGACGTACGTCCAGGTCTGCGGATCGAGCATGCTGCCCCACGCCTTCATCTTCTGCGGCAACCACCCGCCGCGTGCCGCGAACACGGCGAGCGCCAGCTCCCCCGCCAGCATGAACGGGAGGATGATCATGAGCGTCGCGGGTTTCAGGTGTGAGAGATGGACCAGCCAGCGGTTGCGTTCCATCCAGTACAGCTTCTGCGCCGAGCGCGAGAACTCGTACTTGTGGAACACGACGGACCTCATGGAAACCACGTTGCGCCACCCGGCGAGCCGCAGCCGCCAGCCGAGTTCCAGGTCCTCGTGATACAGGAAGAGGCGCTCGTCGAGCAACCCGGCTTCCTTGAGCGCCGAGGCGCGGTACAGCGTCGCGGCCCCGCTCCCGTACGCGATCTCTTCCCCGTCGGTCACGGTGACGTCCCGGCGATACCGGCCGTTGTCGCGCACGAACCCGAAGCCGAGGAAGTGCACCATCCCGCCGGTGGAATTGACCGTGTCGGGATCCTGCCACAGCAGCATGAGCGACTGCACCGAACCGATCTTGGGATCCGTTTCGGCGAGGGCCACCGCCTCGCGCAGGCAACCCGGATCCATTTTCAGATCGTTGTTCTGAAGGAAGACGTACGCGGCGCCTTCAAGAAGCGCGTGATTTATCCCGAGGTTGTTGCCGCCGGCGAATCCAAGATTCTCTCCGGAAGGGAAAAACGTGATGCGTGGCAGATCGCGTCCCGAACGGGACAGAAGGTGGTCACGGATCCATTGCGCGCTCCCGTCCGGGCTCGCGTTGTCCACGATGATGATCTCTATCGCCTCGCGCGGGTAATCGAGCTTCTCCCAAGACGAAACGACCTCCGGCAGGTACGGGAGGCTGTTATAGGAAAGATAGACGATGGCCGCCTTGGGAGTCATTTGCGGTTCTCATGCTCGTCGAGCGCCACGCGGCGCACGAGCTTGGTGAGGTCGCGATCGAGCTTGTCGAGCCGCAGGAAGATGCGGAACAGCAGGTAGAACAGGACGATCACCGCGACGTACAGCACCGCGTCGGTGCCGCGGCCCACGCCCACCAGGTTCGCGAACAGGTTCGCGGTCTCGGGGCGAAGCACCACGACCGCCCCGCCGATCCACAAGAGGCTCCACAGAAGCGCCGCCCGGCGCGTCAACGCGTCTTGCCGCGCCCGGCGCCAGGTGAGCGCGAGCGCGGCCAAGAGGCCGGCGAGTAAAATAAGCTGGATGATTAACATATTCATTTCTGGAATGCCCCCAGGAGGAGCTGCCAGGCGATGTCAAGCGCATCCATGGTCTTGTTGCCCTTGGCGAGCGTCTCGCTCGTGTACGTGACCCGCGCCGGGATCTCGATCACGCGCAACGAGGAACGGGACGCGGCGCGCAGCAGCTCGCTGCAGTGCGCCTTGCGATCCTGATGGAACTGGATGCTCCGGGCCGCCTGGGCGTTCATGGCGCGCAGTCCGCTTTGCGGATCGGTGAACCGGCGCGGGATGCCGAGCGCGAACGTGCTGAACACGCGCCCGGCCATGAGGAGACAGCGGCGCATGAGCGGCATCCCTTCGGATTCCACCCCCATGAACCGTGATCCGTATACCACGTCCGCTTCCCCGCGCGTGATGGGCGCGATGAGATCGAGCAACCCGTCGGGATCGTGCTGGCCGTCGGCGTCCACGTGCACGATCACGTCAGCGCCGATCGAGAGCGCGCACAGGGTCCCGGTCTTGAGCGCGGCACCCTGTCCGCGGTTGATCGCGTGACGCAGCACGCGCACACCTGACGCCTGCGCCACGGAAAAGGTGTCGTCTAAACTCCCGTCATCGACCACGATGACCTCATCCGCCCGGGAGCGTACGCGCGGGATGACGAGAGCGATCCGGCTCGCTTCGTTGTACGCGGGAATGACGGCGACCACTTTCATATTGCGGCGCCAACCTTAGCCTAAACCGGGGACAAAAGCAATCGGTTCGCCTTCATGTATTCGACCGTCTTCGCGAGGCCGTCCTCGAACCGCACGAGCGGCAGCCAACCCAGTTCTCGCGCCTTGTTGATGCGCGGCAGCGGGAGCTCGGACAGGAACAGGAGATCCTCGCCGGTCACGATCTTGCTCTGGCTCTGGGTCATCCTCACCACCATCTCGGCCACCTGCATGATCGGCATGTCCACGTCGGAGCCGATGTTGACCGGTCCCGGGTCCGTCCCGGCGTTCATGAGCCGGATAAGCCCGTCCACCACGTCGAGCACGTAGGCGAACGAGGTGCGGAACTTCCCGTGGTCGTACACCACCAGGTCCTTCCCTTCGATCGCGTTCAGGATGAAATCCGGGATCAGATGCCCGTCGTTGAGCGGCATGCGCGGGCCGTACGTGCGGAACACGCGGGCGATGCGCGCGTCGAGCCCGTGCACCTGGCGGTAGGTGGCGAACATGGTCTCCGAGAAGCGGCGGCCTTCGTCATAGCAAGCGCGCGCCGAGAGCTGGTCGATGGTGCCCAGGTCGCCCTCCTCCACGAACACGCGTTCCGCGCGGCGCGTGCCGTACACCACCGAACTGCTGGTGAGCAGGATCTTCGCCTTGTATTTCCTCGCGAGCTCGAGCACGTGTTCGTTCCCGATCCCGTTGGCCCGCAACGTGGCGATCTTGAACTTGTCGAATTGCTTGATGGAAGTCGGGCACGCCAGGTGATAGATCTCCTGGAATCCCTGGAACGGGATCTTGAACGCCGATAGCTCGGTGTACTTCTCGAGGTCGAACGGGTCGCTCACGTCCTGCTTGATGAACTGGAAGTCGGGGTTGGGAAGCAGGTTGTCGATGTTGCGGACCGTTCCCGTGGAAAAATCATCCATGCACACGACGCGATTCCCGTCGCGCAGCAACCGCTCGCACAGGTGGCTGCCCACGAACCCGGCGCCGCCGGTCACGAGCACGTTCTTTTTCTCGTAGGTCGGTTTCGATGGCATATCTAGGCTATTCTACCTCGAACGTCAGCGGGACGAAACCGCCATGTACCAGCCACCCGCGACGAGCTCCGGAGCGTCGAACCCGCCCACGTCGATCCCCAGGCGATCGAACAATCGAACGCGCGCCGGTAATCCGTTGCCCGGGACGGCCACGATCACGTCCGCGCTGCGCCCGAACCGGTCCGCGCCCACGCGCGCGCCGCCGCGAGCGGCCTTGTCGAAGGCGAAAAACGACGCGACCGGGGCCCCTGACCGGTCGAACGCGCGCACATGCGGCCCGCCGCCTGCTTCAGGAGCGGTCACCACCTCGTCGCGTCCGTCCCCGTCCAAGTCCGCGCCGGCCACGAACAGGCCGCCCAGGAACGTGTCCGCGTACGCGGTGACCTCCATCGCGAGCGCGCCGACGGCGTTGAACGCGCGCACGCGCGGCTTCACGCCCGGGCCCATCCCCGCGACGATCTCCACGCGGCCGTCCCCGTCGAGGTCGGCGCTGGCCACGCGGATGCCCCCGTCCTTCTCGGCGTCGAACGGCTTGAACTCCGTCACCTTCGTCCCGTCGAGCTTGAATGCCTTGATGATCCCGCCGCCGCCCGTGTCGGTCCCGATGATGATCTCGTCCACATGGTCGCCGTCCAGGTCTCCCGTCGAGACGAACAGTCCTGATCGCAGCGTCGTGTCGAAGGCGAAGAACTGGCCCTTGAGCGACCCGTCCATGCGGAACACGCGCACGTGCGGCCCTCCGCCCGGCCCCGGCGCGGTCACGATCTCGCTCATGCCGTCGCCGTCCACGTCACCCACGGCGACGCGAACGGAGCCCAAAAACCCCTCGGCATACGCGAGGAACGAGCTCGCGCGCGCCCCGGCCATGTCATACACCGCCACCTGCGGTTTGTGGCCTTTGCCCGCCCCGATGACCACGCGAGCGCGATCCAAGCTCGAGGAAGGCATGGGCTTTGGCACGCCCGGCAGCACCGTGGCAGGGGCCTTGGCCTGCGACAGCGCCTTCCCCACCTCGAATGCCCGCGCCACGTTCACGCGGCCGGCGCCAAGCGCCCCCGTGGGAAGGCCCTCGGTCCTCACGGGGTCCACCGACAGCTGCAGGGCGGTCTTCATGTCCGACGGCGACAGGTTCGGGTACGCCCCCTTGAGAAGCGCCACCGTGCCGGCGACAATCGGGGCGGCGATGGACGTGCCGTTCCATCCTCCGCGGTACGGCTCGAGGAACCCGTCCACGTCCACGTCCTGATACGCGACCGAGAAGATGTCGATGCCAGGTGCCGCGATATCGGTACAGGACGCGCCGTAGTTGGAGAACAACGCCTTCGTGTCCTGCGCCGTGGTGGCGGCCACGCCAAGCACCCAATCCCCGCCGCCGTCCGCGACGAAGCACACCGGGTACAGCGGGTTCACGTCGAGGTCGGACCCGCCGTTCGACCTGTTCCCCACGGCCGCCACGATCACCACGCCAGCCTCGTAGGCGTCACGCACCGCAGCCCGGAACGTCTCGTCGACCTCGAACCCGGTGAAACTCACGTTGATGACGTCGGCGCCGTTCTTCACCGCATACCGCAACGCCTCGGTGGCGTCTCCGGAATTCCCCGACCCGCCGTTGTCCAGGATCCGCACGCTCATGAGCCGCACGCGCCAGGCGATTCCCGCGACCCCCTCGCCGTTGTTGCCGATGGCGCCGATCACCCCGGCGATCGCGGTGCCGTGGATGATCGCGTCCTGCTCGTCGCCGGCGACCGGATCTGGCTCGGCGATCGCGTCGCGGTCCACGAAATCCCATCCATGCAGGTCGTCGGCGAACCCGTTGCCGTCGTTGTCGATCCCGTCGAGGGCCACCTCGCCCGGGTTCGTCCACAGGTTGCCCGCGATGTCCGCGTGGTCGAGATCCACTCCCGTATCAAGCACGGCCACCACCACCTCGGGGTTCCCGGTCGCCTGGTCCCAAGCGTCGAACGCCTTCACCTTCCCCAGATACCATTGCTGTTCGATGAGCGGGTCGTTGGGGACCGCAGCCAAGGCCGGTTGGGCGACCAGGAGGCCGGAGACAAGGATGGAACGCAAAAGGCGCCGCATATGTGGCGCCCATTGTAGCACGAGATCCTTCGGGCCTGACGGCCTTCAGGATGATCCGCCTAAGGCGGGTCACTTCTTCCCTTGCCTGGCGGCGAGGTCGCGCAGGCGCTCGATTTCTTGGATGATGAGGTCGTTCTCCGGGTCGAGTTGCCGCGCTACCTCGTAGTGGGAGATGGCCTCGGCGAGCATCCCGCGGTCCGCGTACCAGCGCCCGAGCCTCACGAGCAATCCCGGCGTCTGCCCGAGGTTCGCGATCGCGGTCTCGAGGATCCCCTGGATTTCCCCGCGCCGTCCCGGGAAATGCTCGTCGATGAGGTCCGCGAGCTTTATGTACGTCGGTTCGTAGGCGCTCACGTTGACCGCCGCGCGCAATCGCGCTTCCGCGCGCGCGTAATCCCCCATCTCGATGAGCGTCTGGCCCAGGTTCTCGAGCGCCGCCGCGTCGTTGGGGTTGATGGAGAGGATGTCCTCGTACGCGGCCTTGGCCTTGGCGAGATCGCCCACCGAATAGTACAGGTTGCCAAGCACCAGGATCTCGCTGATATCACGCTCCCCTTCGGCCACGACCGCCTCCTGCTTCGCGATGCGCTCCTCGAACTTGACCATGTCCTCTGGGCTGATCCCGCGATCCACCTTCTCCACGATGTCCGCCCCGGGGAGCGAGAAGGCGCGGTCGCGCGCGAACCAGAAGGCGCCGACCACGATCACCACGGCGACGGAGGCAAGGACCAGGATGTGCTTGGGACGCATGGTCATAGGGTGGAGGCAGGATAGCGGGGAAAAAGGGGGCTGTCCAGAACGCGAAACCCCCGCCTCTGCAGAGGCGGGGGTGTTCGCTTGGCGTGTCAGGGATTACTCCCTTTCGCGCGGTCGCCGCTAACCCTGGGTTAGTAGACGATCGAGCCGCCAGTGACCGGGAGGTTCTTGATGAGGGAACCGTTGATGTTCAACGCTTCCGTCTCATCGTCCCAGCTGATCGCATCCGGGGCGGACGCGAAGGCATAGGCGTCAACCGAGGCTTCGTCCGCGATGTCGACTCGGATCGAGTCGTCCGCGATCGCGCCGGTCGTATCGGCCCTCAAGACGTACGTCTTGGTCTCGCCCGCGCCGATCTCTTCGGCCGGATTCGTTCCCGAGCCCTCGAGATCGAGCTCGAGGACCTTGAGCGGCTCGCCAGCGGTGCAGTTGTTGCCCGCGGCGTCGAGGAAGGTCCAGTCGGTAGCGTCGTCGAGCTTGGTGCTCGGGTCGTCGATATCGTAGAACTCCCAGCCCGTGGCAGCGCCGAAGATGGCGTCGTCACAGTCGGCCCAGGCGGCCGCGGAGTCGAACGTGGAGACCAGGAAGGTCACCGTGTCGAGCGTCACGGACCCGCGAGAGTCAGCCGCCACGTTGAAGCGGAGGACCTCGGAGAGGCCCTGCACGCCGGCGCCCGACGGGCTGCCAGAGGCGAGGCTGATGGTGGGCTTGGTCTTGCGCGCCGTCATCTCGTTGGCGGCGATGTAGGTGTCCACGTCGGCCTCGGTGAGGGTCTCGCCAGAGCCCACGCCCACGGCCTCGAAGGTGGCGGTCGCGCCCGTGTCCTCCGCGTCGAAGTTGAGGGAGATCTGGTCACCCGAGGTGGCGCCCGTCGGGGACACCGTGTTGGTGTCGACCACGACGGTCAGCACGCGGGTGGCGTCCACCGGGACGTACATTTCGAGGCCGGAGAAGTTCGCGTACCCGCCCGAGAGGAACCCGGTCTTGCTGACCGTGGCGCCCGCCTGGTTCAAGTAGCTGATCTTCACCGCGGCCGCGATGTCGTCCGCGCCTACGGTCTCGCCGGCGTCCGCGCAGTCGCCATCCGCGTCGGCCGTGCCGGTCGGGATCACGCAGTTGCGCAGGGTGATTTCCTTCACGAGGAAGGACTCATCCTCGGCGTCGAACTTGAACTTGGACATCGCCACGCCCGTGGAGGAACCAAGGACGATGGTCGAGTTGGCGGTCCCGCCGTCGAGCGTGACGGTGATGTCGCCCGCGTCGATCACGGTGATTTCCGTGTCGCCGCCGCCGTTGCCGTCGACGAGCGTCGGGTCCACGGTGTCCCCGTCCTCGTCCTCGGCCTCGACGTCGCCTGCCGCGTCGATGCGGAACTCGTAGATGTCATCGTCGCCCGCGCCGCCGTCGGTGTCGACGTTGGCCAGGTTGCACTTGGTGATCAGCTTGGCCGTTTCGCCGGCCGCGACGGTCCAGTCGAAGTTCTCGAACAGGATCTCCTCGGTGGCGGCCTCGATGGATTCGGGGCCGTCCACGAGCGCGCCGGATTCGCTGTCGTAGAGCGAGCACGAGCTGATGAAGTCCTCGGAATCGAGGTTATCGGTCACCGCGGTCGCCCCGTCGGTGTCGCCGTCCACGTTGAGGGTGAGGTCGGTCACCGTCACGTCGGAGGCGTCCCCGGCCGAGAAGTTGAAGCCGACCACGGACACGCCGGAGGTCCCCTTCACGAAGGTGCCGCTTGAGGGCGGCTGCGACACTTCGATGTCAAGGGAAGCGTCGGTCGCCGTGAACTCGTTCCCCGCGAGGTCGGCGCTCGGGACGATGTCGCCCGCGGCGAGCGCGTCGCCGTTGCCGTCCTCGGCCACCACGGTGCTCATGTCGATGGTGACGCTGAAGGCCTCGCCCTCGATCCCGTCCTCGTTCTCGAGGTCGGCCGTGATCATGAGGTCGAGCGTCTGGCCAGCGTTGATCGACTGGTTGTCGTCGAAGGTGAGGGTCTGCGTGTCGTCGGCACCGACGCCGCTCAACTCTTCCGGACCCATCCAGGCCGCGCCGGAGGCGAGGCGGACGGTGATGTCCTGGAGGTTGGCGCCGTCGTCCTCGTTGAGGAGGCCGCCGTCGTCGACGTCATCCTCGCCGTCGTCGTCGCCGGCGTCGTCGGTGTTGTCGGCGTCACAGTCAGCGGCCGCGCCGCTCACGCACTCCACGATGACGTCGAACTCCTGGATCTCGGCCAATTCCTCGGCCGTGATGGAGAATTTCATGAGCACCTGGTCGGAACCGTCGACCTGGATGTCGTCGGAAGCCGGACCGTTGAACGCGAAGGTGAGCTGGCCGCCCTCCACCTCGGAGAACGAACAGTCGTCACCGGTCGCGTCACACAGGCTGCCCGTGATGTCGTAGCCGTCGCCGTCGGCCGGCAAGGCGTTGCCGTTGCCGATGTCCACGGAGAGGTTGAAGTTGAAGTCCCCGCCGATCGCGGTGACGTCCGCCTCTTCCTCGATGCCCACCGAGATGGTGTCCCCGGCCTCGCCGCCGATGTCGGCGGAAAGCTCCAGGTTCTCATTGTCCCCGTCCTCGACGAGGAGCGGGTTGGTGAGCACGAAGGTCACGAGGTCGCCGGAGACCGAACCGTTGCCGAGGAGGGTGGAACCCTTCCACAGCTTGTAGTTGGTGTGGTCGCTCGCGGAGTCGACGTTGAGCGTGATCTGCTTGATCGACGCGTCCTCGTCTTCCGCCGCGATCGTGAACTTGCCGATCACGGCGCCGTCCTCACCGATGGTGGGGTTGGAGACCGTGCCGTTCTTGTCCACCTCGACCGTGCCGGCCGGGGTGCCCGAGAGGCTCATGGCGTTGCCCATGACCGGGAAGGCGCCCGAAACCGTGGCCGTGCCCGACACGTCGCTCGACGCGTTGATGCCGAAGCTCGCGGTATCGCCGCCCGTCACGGCCGCGGTCATGTCCGCGCGCACCGTGAGGTACAGGCTCTCGCCAGCGGCCATCGAGAGGCCGAGACCCGTGAAGGTCGCCTGGCGGGTGGAAGAATTCACCGAGCGGCCGTCCGTCAGGCGGGCGTCCCCCTTGTAGAGGTACACCTCGTCGATGTTGCCGACCACGCCCACGCCGCCGAGGGTCACCACGATCTGGTTGATCGTGACCGAGCCCGCGTTGGCCGTGAGCTTGAACTTGGTGAACGGAACCGAGGCCGCGCCTTCAGGGACGGTCACGGAAGCCGGGGTGTCGGACGCGAGGGAGACCGAGAGGCCGCCCGTCACGCCGCCGCCCAGCTGCGCGGCGTCGCCCAGCGCGGCTTCCGCGCCGGACACGTCCGCGCCCGCGGTGATGCCGGCGAGGTTGATGCCGGAACCCGAAAGCAGGAAGCGGGACTGGTAGCGGTTGGCCGAGAAACCGGCGCTCGTCACCATGCGCTTCTGGCCGTTCCAGATGAGGTAGTTGTTCCCGCCGCTCGACACGAGGGCGCCGTTGTAGGCGCTGCCGGCCGAGGTGAGGGAGGCGCCGACGGAGTAGTCCACGAAGAAGACGTCAGCGACGTCGTTGATGAACTGGTTCCAGTTGGCACCGGCAAGGCCCACGGCGACCGCCTCGGTCTCGATCCAACGGATCTGGCCCTGCGGGGTCACGGCGTAGGTCTTCGGGTCGCTCTGGATCTTGATCCAGTTGGAGCCCGGGCGGTACACCACGTTCCCGGCGAGCGGGATCGCGGCGAGCGCGCTGTCGGACATGGTCTGGACTCCGGAGAAGTCCGAGAACCAGGTCATGTAGGTCTTCTCGTTCGGGAAAGCGTAGCGGGCCCCGTCGGAGGCGAGGTAGTACACCGTCGACAGGGTCGTCCCCTTGATGCGGTCGCCGGCGACTGCCGCGCGGGCCGTGAGAGGAGCCACGAACGCCGAGACGCCAACGGACCACAGGATGGTCGCGCCGGCGACGGCGAGCGTGAGCGCGCGCTTACCAATGCGCAAAGAATGGGTCATAACTTGGAATTACCCGGTTGGGACCGGGCGAACCTTTGTGTTCCCCGACGCTAGCGCGTCTGGAGGTCCGAACGTCCGCGACCTCTTTCAAGGCCTCGACCTTTGAAGCGGATGCCCGATGTATAAGGAAACGGGGCTCATTCCCCGCACCTGGCCCCCTCGGCGAGGGAGACGGGTGCGGGGATCGGTTCGTCCCTTCGACGGACGCAGGGAAGAACCGACCGTTGACGCGCTCACGGGGACGGCGAAGGAGGCGGCGCGGTGATGGAGAGTTCCAACGTGAGGATTCCCTGCTGGGCCGCCCGGATGTCGGTTTCGATCACGTCGAGCAGTTCGAAGCCGCGACGGTAGCCGCCGACGGCGAACGCGTTCATGGCGCTCGTGATGTCCTGGTCCCGGCTGGTCACGACCTGGCGCAACTGCGCGATATCGGACTCCCGCGCCTCGTCCAGCTGGTCCGCGGCCGACAAGGCGGACTTGATGGCGGAAAGTCGCGCGGTCGAAAGCGCGATGAGGCCGCGCAGCTCCATCACCTGGGACTGGAAGTTCTTCTCGAGCGCCTGGGACGACCCGCCCTGTTCCTGGGCGCTCACCAGGGTCTCGACCGCCGTGTCGTTGACCTGCTCGACCGCTTCCCTGGCGCCGGCCACTTCGTCGTCCACGTCGGATTGCGAGGTCGGGGTCTGCGTGAGGAGCGCCTCGTATTCGTTGGCCTTTTGCTCGAGCGCCACGGCGAGATCGACGGCGAGCGCCGGGCTCTCTTCGCCCAGCGCCGCAAGCTGTTCGTTCGCCGAAGCCACTTCCTGCGTGAAGTTCGCCACTGCGGCCTTGAGCCGCGCCGTCTTGTCCGGACGATCGGAAACGGAAATCTCGCTCACTTCCTGGAGGCGTCGTCCGGCGAATTCGGCGTGGAGTCGCGCCTTGCGCTCGCCGGATGGCGAGAATGCGAGCTGCATGCGCTCGGTGGCGAGCTTCACCGGGTACAGGGTATCGCCGGGCACGGAATCGAAACTCGCGTTGACCGTGGCCACCCAGCCGCCGAAGATGACGGCGAACACCGAGGCGCCGACCGCCATCGGGCGGGCGAAGGCGAGGCCGAGGCGATGGAACGCGAAGTCGGCGTACTCGTTCCAGGAATAGGCCCGTGGAGCCGCGTCAGGCGCAAGGCCGAACTCGGCGCGGAAACGCTTGGAGAAGCGCTCCGCGTGAGACGCATCAAATCCGCCTCCGAGTTCCGGGGCGTCCTTGTGTTTCTGGAGCAGGTTGATGAACTCCTGTTCGTTCACACGCGAGGTTCGAATAGGTTACGCAACTTCTTCATGGCCCGGTGGATGGCGACGCGCGTCGCCCCTTCGCTTTTCCCCACCTTCTGGGCGATCACGCGGATGGAATGTCCTTCGACGTGGCGCAGCAGGATGAGCGTGCGTTCTTCCCCGTCCAGCTCATCCATGCACTCCGTCACGAGCCGGATTTCCGCGGAAGCGACCGTGGCCTCTTTCCCTTGTTTCGTGCTCGCGATGTCGAGCCCGGCCTCCTGCATGGACTCGATCGACACGGACTCCTTTCGCGTGCGGTAGAACTCGGCGATGACGCTTCGACCGACCGTGAAGAAGAGGCCTCCGACGTGTTCGATGTCCGCCGTCCGGGTCAGATAATCCCAGGTGCGGAACAAGGTCGTGCTAAGGGCGTCGTCCGCGTCCTGATCCGTCGGCAATTTCGAGCGCAACAGACGATACAGCGTGCCCTGATAATTCTGGGCCAGCTGATCGAATGCCTCCCGATCCTTCTGGGTGTGGATCCGATGAAGCAGGAATTGGTCACGAACGTTGCGCGACACACGATGTTCATTCCTAGGAATAGTTACTAAGCGGTCTATTCTGCCCTAAACTTGGCGAAAAATCAATGATTGATAGGGTATGTTGACCTAAAACGGCTTATTTGTCTACAATGCTGTATCATTCCAACCTTGAAGGTCGGAAATCCTATGGCCATCAACTCCATCATCCGCGTTTCCGTCTCAGAAGCGGCCAGGCTGTTCGGGGTGTGCCAACGAACGATCCGGCGCGCCCTGGCGGAGCAGGAAATCACCTACGTGGTGGTCCAGGGGCGTTACAAGATCAACTTCGAATCCCTCCTGCGCTGGTCGCAAACGACCACCACCGTGCGCAACAAGCGCGACAAGGCCGGGATCGGGCAGTTCGTGGACCACTGGAGGATTAGGAACAAGCTGTTCTCGCCGAACCCGAAAGCGCTGCTTGAAAACGACGAGGAATCCCCAAAATTGTAGCACGAAACCGGCCCAGATTCCCCATACCCTTCCCCGTAAGGGGAAGGGGAGGCCTTCGAAGGCCTCCCCTTCGTGTTGCGTGAGGACAGGGTTGACGGGAAGGGCGTTTTTTGCTAAGGTCTCGGGTCAAATATGACCATCGCGATGATCGGACAAAAAGGGGTTCCGGCGACCAGCGGCGGCATCGAACGCCATGTCGAGGAACTCTCCGTCGAACTTGCCGGGCGCGGGCATGAGGTGCTCGTGTTTTGCCGTTCGTGGTACACGCGCCGGAGCGAGCGGGAATTCCTCCACCGCGGGATCCGTTGCCTGACGGTCCCGTCGCTTCCTTCCAAGCACCTGGACGCCATCACGCACACGTTCCTGTCCATCGTTCGCGCGGCGCGCGAAGGAGCCGACGTGTTCCACATCCACGGGGTGGGTCCGGCGCTGCTCGCCTGGCTCCCAAAGCTCATCCGCCCTCATGCGGCCGTCGTGGTCACCTTCCACTGTATCGATCGCCATCATCAGAAATGGAGCGCCCTCGCGCGCCTCATGCTGCACGTGGGCGAATGGCTGTCGTGCCGCGCCCCGGACGCCACGATCGCGGTGTCGAAGACGCTCCATGCGTACTGTCGGTTGTCATACGCGGCTGACACGATGTACATCCCCAACGGCGCGCGGCTGCCCGACACGGTCGCGGACGCCTCGGATCTCGCCCGTTTCGGCCTTGAGCCCACCCGCTACTTCCTGTTCTGCGCCCGTCTGGTACGCCACAAGGGCGCCCACCTGCTGGTCGAAGCCTGGCGCCTCCTGCGCGCGCGCCGCCCTGACCTGACGGCCGGGATGAAACTCGCCATCGCCGGCGGGAGCGCGCACACGGACGGATACGTGCGCGACCTGGAGGCTCTATGCGCGGGCGACGGGACCGTGGTGCTCGCCGGGGCCCAGAGCGGCGACGCGCTCGACGCGCTGTTCGCCCACGCGTTCGCGCTCGTGCACCCGTCGGAATCCGAAGGCCTGCCGATCGCCGTGCTCGAGGCGATGGCGCACGGCAGGTGCGTGCTCTCCTCGGACATCCCCGAGAACCGCGAGCTCACAGAGGAGCACGGCCGCTTGTTCCGCCGCGGTGACGCTCGGGACCTCGCGGCGCAGATGGAATGGCTGCTTGAGCGCCCCGAGACGGTGGCCGCCATCGGGCGCGAAGCCCGGGCCATGGTCGCCCGCTCCTATGACTGGGGCGACATCGCGGACACCACCGGGTACCTCTACGAAGCCGCGCTCGCCGAACATCGTTGGCGCGAAGCGACCTGAAAACCGTCCGGTCATGCCGGGCGGTTTTTCGTTCGCACGTGTTCATAGGTCTCCATCAGCTTCTGCCGGTGCCGTCGGATGTGGAACGTCGTCTCCGCGAGCAGCCTTCCCTCCCTTCCCATCTTCCGGCGCATGGCGTCGTCGTACACGAGTCGCAGCACCGCCTCGGCCCAGCCGTGCACGTCAAGCGGCGAGACGAGGTATCCCGTGACGCGGTCCTGCACGAGCTCGGGCAGCGCTCCCACCGCGCTCGCGGCCACGGGCTTGCCGGCACGCATCGCTTCGAGCGCCGTGAGCCCGAACGTCTCGTGGAAGCGGCTGGGCATCATGAGCGCGGCGGCGCCCTGGTACAGCCGGTCTAGGTCCTCGCCTGTCCGTCGGCCGAGGAACTCGACGTTGCCCAGGCCGTGCCCGAGCGCATGCAGCCGAGGCTCGTCAGGACCGGAGCCGACGATCTTGAAACGGATTTCGGGGAGCATCCGGGCCACCCGGATCACCATCGCCATCCCTTTTTGCGGCACCAGGCGCCCGACCGCGAGCACGTACCCGTCGTGGTCGGCGCGAGGCCGAACAAGATCGGGATCGATCCCGAACGGAAGGTACCGAAGTCGCTCGGACGGGAATCCGGCGCCCCGAAGCTCCCGCTCGATGTAGCGCGACGGGCACAGGTAGGCTCGGATCCCGACTTCGTACAGCCGGAGACGCTTGTGGAGCGAAAAAACGAACGCCTGCGCGAACGAGGCGGCGTAGGAACCCTTGTGGAACTTGGATCGCGTCGCGCGAATGACGCCCATCTTCTCCACGGCGGGACCGCACCCTTCCGCCCATCGGTCATACGCGGGCGAGACCAGGTGGTGGTCGTGCACGGTCATGACCGTAGGGACGCCCTCATCCGCAAGCGCGTCGAGCACCGATGGGGAGAGCTGGGTGTAGATGTTGTGGACATGCGCGATGTCCGGACGCGTTTCGCGCACGAGCGAACGCAAGCCGCGGCGCGCGCGAGCGTTCCACATCATGTTCGAGAAGGTCCGGAATCCTCCGGGGCCGAATCCGACCCGATCCGTGCGCAGGAACGGGGGGAAGGCCGACGCGTAGGGCGACGGGAGGTTCTCGGGATGCTCCATGGCGAACGGGACGACCTCGTGTCCTTGGCTTACGAGCCACGCGGAAAGCTCGAGCGCGTAGCGTTCCGCACCCCCTTTCATGAACCAGAACTTATTGACCTGCAGGATGGTCATGCGTCTTTCCTTTCCCATGGGCGATCGCGACCAACAGCCCTCCGAACAGCCACAGGTAATACCCGTTCGTGCGGATCTCGAACGCCGTGGAAAGCATGGCGATGAAGGCGAACCCGATGAGCGCGGCCGCGTAGCCCCCCGCCAGCGCGCGCACCTGCGGGTCGGCGTGCGTGCGCGCCGTTCTCACGGCGAACGCGAACAGCGCGAGATACATCCAAAGGAAGAACGCGAGCCCGATCGTGCCGGTCTCTCCCCACAGCGACAGCCAGTTGTTGTCCACGTACCCTTCGGTGCCGTATACCCCGAACGGGAGCCCGAGGCGGTCGTAGGCGCTCGTGTCGTGCAGCGCGGACACGGCCCCGCCCCCGAACTGGCCCGGACCGAATCCGAACAATGGCGCGGCCGGGACCACCGTGATCGGGGTCTGCACCATCCAGTACACGCGCCCGAGCCCGTAGTATTCGCTCCTCCAGCGCGACGCGCTGAAGGTCTCGTAGAACCGCTCCACCAAGGTCTGCCCGGGCGCCTCGGTGATGAACCGCACGTTCAACCCGCTCGCCCACACGTACGCGCCTGCGAGGATGAGGACCGATGCGAACACGGCGGCCACGCGACGGTCCCGGTGCAGGTACAGGGCGATGAACAGGAACCCGAACAGGAAGGCGAACCAGGAGGCGCGGGAATAGGTAAGCACGAGCGCGGGCAGCGCGAGCGCGAACAGGGACAGGAGTTCGCGCCGATCGCGGATGTTCCCCTTCTGGTACAACATCGCCGCGGCGATCAGCAGGAAGAACGCCAGGAAATTCCCGAGCCGGTCGTACCGGCCCAGCGTCGCGAATACGCGCGAGCCGGGATCCCAGAACTGCGACACGCCCGCGGTGAGCGTGATGTCGCCGAACGTGCGCGCCTCGGAGGGCAGCAAGAGCGCGTCGAGCGGCTCCCCGATGAAGGCCTGGGCGAGCCCGATGGACGCCTGCACCGCCACGATGGCAAGCATCACCTGCGTGAGCCGCAGCACGTACGCCTTGGGCGGCGCGAGATGGGCCGCGACGAAGAACACGAGGATGAACCGGATGATCTGCCGGACGCCGAGCGCCGCGGTGGTGGGATCCACCGCATTCACGAGCGCGGACGCGGCGAGCACGACCAGGAACAGGACGAACGGGAGGCCGACCGGCGTCTGGACGCCTTTCGCCTGCTTCATGAGCACGCGAGAGGCCGTCACGAGGCAGAGCGCGTACACGAGCCCCTCGGAAAAGAACCGCGCGAACAGGTAGACCTCGACGGGGACGAACTTGAGCAGGAACGGCTCGAACGGGAGGAACACGGCCAAGAACGCGAGCGTCCACAGCGGACGCGTGAGCGTCATGGCCGCGAACGTCACGGTGAGCACCGCCGCGAGCACGATGAGCGGAGAAAACACCGATTGCAGCAGAACCAAAACGGCCAGGGCCGCGAACAGCCCGATCATGAGACGTCGCGTGTGTTCCTCGGACAGGCGATACACCGCCTTGAGATCCACCTTCATGCGCGAATTGTAGCAAAAGAAAAGACCCCAGGCCATGCGTCGTCATGCATGCCCGGGGTCGCGTCATCACTGACACTGCGCCTGGTCCTGGAACTCGTCACAGGCGTTGCCGACGCCCGTGAGCGTCTGGGTGGCGCTGTCCCATGCGAATTCCAGAAGGTACTTGAGCGGATCCGGATCGATCCGATCGCACACGAGGATCCCACCGACGCGACAAAACGGCGTGAAGTCGGCGAAATCCCAGGTCGCGTTGCCTCCTCCGGTCGCCTCTCGAGCCGCCGGAGCCGTATCGCTGTCCACGGCAAGATCGGAGACGAGCCTCCCGCGGAACACGGCGGTGCCCACGAGGCCCGCGAAGTCTTTGCAGAACAGGCCATCGGCGTTGGGAACGTCCGTCGCGAGCTGCTCATCGAGCACCTCGCCGATCCCCAGGAACGAAGATTCGGGCACCAGGTAGGCCTTCACGAGCTGGTGGGAGGCGCGGGCGAACACCGGACGGATGCACATCACGCTGCCCGTGATGATGACCTCGCCAGGCTCTCCTTCCCCTTCGCCTTCTCCTTCGCCTTCGCCTTCGCCGATTCCGGCATCGGACTCTCCGGCATCAGGTTCACCCGCGTCAGGGACGCCCGCGTCCTCGACCGTGCCGGCATCCGTTCCGGCGTCAGGTGCCACGCCGCCGTCCGTGCCCGCATCCTCGTTGAACGGAACGCTGGAGGCGACGCAAGATCCGACCGAGCAGCGCGCACCGGCCGAGCAGTCCGCGTCGCGCTCGCACGCGTAGGCGACCGGGGCACACGCGCTGCATCCGAGCCACCACAGGGCGGCTCCCGCCGTGCATCCGCCCAAGGCGGACGCAAGGACCATTCGCTTCCTCATCTCGTCCTCCTCAAGTGGAAAGGTGCGAAGGGAATTTTCTACCAAAAAAACCGCCCTCCGTCAATACCGTACACCCGGCATCTGGCACCGGACACGAACAGAAAAGCCCGCCCATGAGAACCATGGG
>Ga0155146_13_pt1 | contig 26617 bp, 23 predicted proteins | sample RifCSPhighO2_01_FD_106114 | JGI IMG/M metagenome (GOLD analysis project Ga0155146, IMG submission 106114) | Candidatus Uhrbacteria bacterium RIFCSPHIGHO2_01_FULL_63_20 | reverse complement strand
TCGCCCCCGCCGTTTCTTCCATCGATCGAACGGGGTCGAGTCCGACGAACGCCGGCACCGTTTCGTGGAAGGTGGTCTTCAGCGAAGCCGTGACGGGCGTCGATGTGGCCGATTTCACGCTCGTCAGGGGCGCCGGTCTCACCGGCGGCTCCATCACTTCCGTGACCGGTACCGGCATTAGCTATACGGTCAATGCTTCCACGGGAACGGGGAGCGGCACGCTCCAACTGAATTTCCTGGATAATGACACGGTCCGTGACGGGGCCTTGAACGCGACGGGAAGCGCGTTCACGGGTTCGGTCGGAGTGTATGCGATCGACAAGACGCTCCCGTCGCTCTCCCAGGTGACGCCCGTCCCGTCGCCGACCACGGACACGACGCCCAATTACACGTTCAGTTCCACGGAGCCAGGCACGATCGCCTATGGCGGCGATTGTTCTTCGGCTACGACCTCCGCCGTGCAAGGGAACAACACCATCACGTTCAACGCCTTGGCCGTCGGGACCCATTCGAATTGCGTACTCCGCGTGACCGATGCCGCCGGGAACCAGAGTTCCGCGCTCGCTGTCAACACCTTCACGGTTGCCGCTCCGGCCGACGCCACGGCACCGACCGTATCCATCACGGCCCCGATCGGCGGATCCGTCTCCGGGACGGTTACCGTCGCGGCAAACGCATCGGACGACATCGGCGTGGCCGGCGTCCAGTTCAAGTTGGATGGGGTGAATCTGGGCGCAGAGGATACGGCAAGCCCGTATGCGGTCAGTTGGAACACGACGACCGCGACCAATGCTTCCCATAGCCTCACGGCCGAGGCACGCGACGCGGCGGGAAACCGCACGACCAGCGCCGGCGTCCCGGTCACGGTCAACAACGCGGCGGCGGTTCCGGCCCCGACCACGACGTTCATCTCGCCCATCCCGCTCGTCCAGGGCCAGGTCGCAACCATGATGATCCAAGGGACGAACTTCGTCGCGGGTTCGACCGTCGTCTCCATTTCGGGGACGGGCGTGACGCTCGGCGCCCCGACGGTCACCTCGACGCAGATCACCCTGACCGCCACCGTCGCCGCGGATGCGACGACCGGCGCGCGCACCGTGACCGTCGCCACCCCAGGCGGTTCCGCGCCGATTGCGAGCCGGGTTGATCCAGAACCTCCGCCACCCCCACCTCCGCCCCCTCCACCGCCAGCGCCTTCCGACGAGGACGATCCCGAAGTGAGATTCGATGCCCCGTCCGCGGGCGCGACGGTTTTCGGCACGGTCAACGTGATCATCGCCGCGAAGGACGAGAGCGATTCCGCCGTTTCCATCGACTTCACCGCGCCCTGCGGCACGGCGTCTCCCGGAAGGCAGACGATTCCGTCGGGGGAGTCCGCGACCTTCGCGTGGGACACGACGGCCTGCGTGAACGGGGACCGGATCCTGTCCGCCGTCGGCACGGACACGGCGGACAACAGGTCCGCGACCGTGACCCGCACCTTGCTCGTGAAGAACGAGGCGGCAGCGCCCGCGCCTTCGGGATCATCCGCTCCAGGATCGTCCTCGGCCAATGGGGCGGTCGCCCCTTCCGGCCCCACCTGCAGCGGGAACGCGCCGAGCGTGGCTTCGGGCTCGCCCACGCCGCTTGACCCGTGTCCGACGAGCGCCTCCGCCGGCACATCCTCCGCCGTCCCGTCCGGGTTCATCCTCGCGCCGCTGTTTTGCGCGGGCTCCCCGGTGGGTTCCTCCACGCGGTGCGGAGACGGGGTGAAGGGGCCGCTTGAGGCGTGCGAGCTGGGGGAGACGGTCACGCTCATGCAATGCCAAAAGCCGGACGGGACGCGCGGCGCGATCCAAGGCGCGTGCGTGGATGACAACGGGACCTGTGCCTTCCAGGCCGCCGCGCAAGGGACGTTCGTGGCCTACCGCTGCGGCAACGGGGTGAAGGAGGTCGGGGAGATCTGCGACGACGGGGCGCTCAACGGCACCTTCGGCCATTGCGGTCCGGACTGCACGCTTGCGGGCGCGTTCTACTGCGGCAACGGCGCGCGCGAAGGGTCCGAGCAGTGCGACTGCGGGACGCTCAACGGCCAGTACGACGCGACCAGCGCCGCCTCCTGCTCGTTCGATTGCAAGTGGCCGGGCCCCAGCTGCGGCGACGGGATCGTGAACGGGCCCGAGGCGTGCGACGGGAATCTGCAGACGACCGCGACCGCCGTGTGCGACGCGGGGGCGAAAGCCGGCGAGCCGTGCACGAGAAACCGCGACTGTTCGGTGGACGTGTGCGACGCCCAAACCTGCCAGACGCTGGATTACACCTGCGGGCAGGCGCCGAGCCACGCCACCTGTCCCGCCAACACCTTCCGCACTCGCACCTGCAGGGCCATCTGCGACGGATTCGAGGACTGGAGCTCGTGCGGTGCGGAGTGCGGCAACGGCAAGAAGGAGGGGACCGAGCAGTGCGATGACGGAAACCAGATCCAGACCGATGACTGTACCAATGCCTGCACGCTCAACGTATGCGGCGACAGTTTCGTGCACCAGACGAGCACGGGCACGGCGGGCGCCGGCACGATCGAATCCTGCGACGACGGCGGCGACAATGGCATCGAGTGCACGGCGCCGTATGGCGGCGTGTGCAACTACTGCACGGTCTCCTGCCAGTTCCGCACCAAGAGCGGCGGGTTCTGCGGGGACTCCCTCATCAACGGGAACGAGGCGTGCGACGGGACCGCCGTATCGGGGGCCTGCATCGGATTTTCCGATGAGATCACCTCGACGCGGTGCTCCGCGCGGACGGATTGTCCGCAGCAGACCGGTGGCTTCGTCACCGCATGCGCGACCCTCGTTGATGGCGGAAGCGTCTGTCCGGGCGATTGCCTGACCATCGGATTGTGCAATGGCGGCACGGGCAACGGACAACCCTGCGCGAGGATCGGCCAGAATTCCTGCCCCGGCGGCAACGCGTGCGTCGCCCCGACGTGTTCGCGCACCTGCGGCTCGTCGTGTCCCACCGAGTTCCAGACCACGCCGATCCAGATCCGGTCCGAAATCCCGGGTTCCTCCCCGTCGAGCGAGATCGACCTGTTCAGCTACGGGAACGAGGAGGGTTCCACCCCGGACAACGCCAAGCTCCTCCTGCCGGCGTGCGTGGTGGGACGCGCCATCACCGCGGACATCGACGCGAGCAACGTCACCGCTCCTTCCTTGGACATGGTGTTCGTCACGGATCTCTCCCAGAGCATGGATGCGGGATCCCCGACGCGCATCGACATCGTCCGGGAATCGACCAAGACCGCCATCCAGGACCTGTTCGAAACGTACGCGGAGATCCCCGGCTCTCCCATCCGGATCGGACTCGTCACGTTCCATGGCGCGTCGGCGACCACGTTCAGCTCGGAGGACGGAGACGAATTCTTCGGACCCGCGTCGCAATCCGCCCTGTTGAGCGAGGTAGACACGTACACGACGGCGTTGACGTCGGGTGCCACTCCGACCGCCATGGGCTTGCAAGAAGGGTTGGGCCTGTTGGAGGAGTCAACCGCCGATTTGCGCATCCTGGTCCTGTTGAGCGACGGCGCCCCGACCGGACATCTCGACAAGCCCCCCGGCTCGCCGGATTACAATTCCTGTGACGGCGATGACGCGGGAGATCTCACGGAGACGCAGTGCGTGCAGGAGGTCATCGGCCTGCTGCCCTCACTGGACGAGATCCAGGTCTACTCGGCCGCGATCGCGAGTTCGGACACCTTGTCCGGTTTCATGGCGCATTTTTCGAGCGATGACTGCGGGACGGATTATGACAGCCGGGATGATTGCGCGGCCAACGGCGGCGTCGAATACGCCTATAGCGCCAGCGATGCGGTCGGGATCCGAGGGATGTACCAGGCCATCATCCAAAGCGTGCTTGGCGCGAACGCGGGGCTGACCATGACCGGAGGAGGGGATACCCTGGAAACGACCGGCACGGTAGAGGTCGGGAAGGACGTGACGCTGCCGTTCCCGACGAATTTCGAATGCAGCGGGCTCGCGTTCGAGGTGCCGTTCACCATCAGGTTCAACTCAAGCCCCGAGAGCCAGAGCACCGTGAACGTGAGCGACGTCAAGTTCGAATACTGTCCGACGCGTTAGTATGTACGATCCTTACGGGCCAACGCCGATCGTGACGCCCCAGGCGCGCAAGCCGTTCATCCTCGCGGTCGTCGTGTTGGCGCTGTTCGCGGCCGCGCTTGCCGGGGCCTGGTACCTGTATTCGGCACGGCAGCAGGCGAAGGAGGAGGCGCGCGAGGAGGCGCGCCAGGCGATGGATGAGGCGCGATTGAACGCGTCCTCGTGCGAGGCCGGCAACGCAGGCTGCGAGACGGTGAAGGTTGGCGAAGTGGCGCGGCGCACCGGTTCGCCCGAGGCCTGCCGGCTGCTTGTGGGCGCGGCGTTCGATGATTGCGTGTGGGGCGTGGCGCTCGCGACCGATGACCCGTCGTTGTGCCCGTCCATCGCGGACGCGGGTGACCGTGAGACCTGCGCGGACGGGATCTACGAGACGCTGGGCGTGCGCGGGGACGCCTCCGCCTGCGCGTCCATCGCGGACGCGACGCGGCGCGCGCGGTGCGAGCAGGGCTCCGTCGGGATCATCACGTCCCAGAATTGCGACCAGAAAGGGAAACCCGCGGCCTATTGCGCGGACGTCGCGCAGGCGGAGAAAGCCGTCGCGAACAGGGATCCTTCCTTGTGTGGGTCCGTTTCGGACGCCGCGCTCCAGGAAGGGTGCTTTGACACGGTCGGACCAGGGGACGTGGACGGCGACGGCCTCAACGCTGATGACGAGGCCGCTTATGGCACGTCAGACGCCAACCCCGACACCGACGGCGACGGGTTCAAGGACGGGGACGAGGTGAACGGCGGCTACGACCCCAACGGCCCGGGGAAATTGTGATAGAATTGCTTGAGTACGTAGTGCGTAGGCGGTAGTGTGTAGAAGTGACGTTTGTCGCTCGCGCCTCTTCCCTACGCACTACCACCTACCAACTACGCACTTCCATATGTTCGACGAACCCGAAGATATTTTCTCGGACACCGCCCCGGCTCCGGCCGCTCCCACGGCGCCGCGTCCGGCGGCAGTCCAGGCCGCTCCCGCGGCCCCGCTCGTCTCTCCCTCCGAATACGCCCCATCGGGCGGCGGATTCCCGTGGAAGGGGATCGTCATCGCGTTCGCGGTCGTCTTGGTCATCTCCGCCGCGGCCGCGCTTGCCTATTTCCTACTCACCTCGAACACGCCGGCCACCCCAGGCGTCCCGAACGTCTCCGATTCCGTTTCCGAGGACACGGGCGTCCCTTCGCCCTCTTCGACCCCTGCGCCGGTCGTGACCCCTCCTCCCGTGGTGACCCCTCCGGCTTCGCCTGAACCCGATCAGGACCGCGACGGCCTCACCGACGCGCAGGAGGCGCAGCTGGGCACGAGCCCGGTCGAGGCCGACTCCGATGTTGACGGCCTGTACGACAAGGAGGAGTTGGACGTGTACGGGACCGACCCGCTCGATCCAGACACCGACGCCGACACCTATCGCGACGGCGACGAGGTTCGCAACGGCTACAACCCCAACGGCTCAGGCAAGCTGCTTCCGATCCCAGGAGCCTCGTAACGCGCTATGGCTGACGCGCCGACAATCCAAACGCCTGCCGGCGCCATTGCTTCGAGCAAGACCTCCGTGGCCTTTTTCGTGATGCCCGAAAAGTACCGGGGCGGGGCGCAAGCCATGACGCAGCCCAAACCTCCGGCCCCCGTGACCGCCCCGGTGGCGGTCGCCCCTCCGCCTCCGCCCAAACCTGCGGCTCCCACGGGCAAACCGGTCCCGATGAAGAAAAAGAGCAAGACCCCGACGATATTGCTGATCGTCGGATTGGCACTTTTGGCCAGCCTCGGCTTCGGGGCGTATTTCCTGTTGCGTCCCACCACCCCGGCGGTAACCACGCCCTCTCCGCGCCCGGTCCCGACTCCGACCCCCACGCCCACCCCTCCTCCGCCGGAGCCTGAGCCGGAACCCGTCCCGATTCCCGGGGCAGACCAGGACGGGGACGGCCTCACGGACATCGAGGAGCGGCTCATCTACGGTTCCGACCCCGCGAACACGGACACGGACGCGGACGGGTATCCGGACGCCTTGGAAGTGGAGAATCGCTACAACCCGGCCGCGGTGGCGCCCAGGACGTTGCTGGAAGCCGGGGTCGTCCGTCTGCTCGAAGAGGGACCGGGCGGACCGCTCGCGTACGCGATCCTGTATCCCACCGGATGGTCGGTCGCGGTCGCCGATGATTCGGCGTCCGTCACGTTCACGGCCCCGACGGGAGAAACGGTGACGTTCCGAAGCGACCTCGGGACGTTCGCGACCGACCTCGGCATCAAGACGACCGTCGATTATGGGAAGACGATTGAGATGATGACCAACAGCCTGACGACCCGACAAGAGCCATGATCCGATACGAGCTGAACCAATCGCGCCTGAAAGGGGGTCGGCGCGTGAAAGAAGCGGATGTCGCGCGGACCCTCAAGGCGGTGTCCGAAGCATTGCGGCTGCGTCGGGACACGGAGATCTCCGTCGCGTTCGTTTCCGAGAAACAGATGCGGGCGTTCAACAAGGAATGGCGCGGGAAGGACACGGTGACCGACGTGTTGTCATTTGGAAGGCTGGAAAGGGCTGAAAAGGCGGAAAGGGGAGAAATGGCCGAGATTCTCATCTGTTACGAACAGGCGAAAAGGCAAGCGGAGGAAATGAGCCATTCCGTCCGTGACGAGATCCTGTTCCTCCTCGTCCACGGCATCCTCCACCTGTCCGGCTACGACCACGAGCGTCCCGCGGACGCCAAGCGCATGTTCCCGCTGCAGACCCGCATCCTCACCCGTCTGGGCGTTGATCCACGCATATGATCGAACCGAACCGCCTGCTGAAGAGCTTCCGTCATGCCGCGAGCGGCATCATCCTCGCGTTCCGCACGGAGCAGAGTTTCCGCGTGCAGGCGTCGCTCGCTCTCTTCGTCGTGGGGCTGGGATACGTGCTGCGCGTGAGCCGGAGCGAATGGATCGTCATCCTGTTCCTCATCACGCTCGTGCTCGTGCTCGAGCTCATCAACAGCGTGTTCGAGCGCCTGGTGGACGCGTTCAAGCCGCGCCTGCACCCAATCGTCCACGAGGTGAAGGACCTCATGGCCGCCACGGTGCTCGTCGGCGCCATCCTTTCGGTCGTCATCGGGGCGATGATCTTCCTCCCCAAGGTTTGGGCCTTGTTTTAGCCCAGTTGCGCCGGTATACTTGAGGGAAGCGTATGGCGGATGAGATTTACGCCGGATTGGACATCGGGAGCAACGCCGTCCGCGTGGCGGTGGGCAAACCGGTCCCGGCGCAAGGCGGCAAGGACCAAATGCATATCATCGGCGCCGTCGAGGTGCCGTCTTCTGGCATCTCGAAAGGGACGGTCACGAACCTCGAGGAGGCCGTTTCGAGCGTCTCCAGGGCGCTCGAGCAGGCCGAGCGGGTGACCGGCGTGCCGCTCTCCGGCGCCTGGGTCGGGATCTCGGGGAGCCACATCATCCCGCAGGAAAGCCGCGGGGTCATCGGCGTAGCCAGGGGCGACGGGGAGATCAAGGATGAGGACGTCGAGCGCGCCATCGAGGCCGCCCGCACGGTCGCGACGCCCACGAACTACGAGATCATCCATGTGATCCCCAAGAGTTTCATCGTGGACGGCCAGCGTGGGATCAAGGATCCGGTCGGGATGAACGGCATCCGGTTGGAGGTCGACGCGCTCATCATCGAGGGGCTCACGAGCCAGATCCGGACCCTCACCAAATGCGTGTATCGCACCGGCCTCGACATCGAGGACCTGGTGTTCTCGATCCTGGCCACCGCCGAGGCGGCCGTGACCGACCGCCAGCGGGAACTCGGGGTGTGCGTCATCAATATCGGGGCGTCCACCACCAGCCTGGCGCTGTTCGAGGAGGGGGACGTGCGCCACACGGCCGTGCTCCCGGTGGGCGGGGACCATGTGACCTCGGACATCGCGATCGGCCTGCGCACCTCGATCGAGGTGGCCGAGCAGGTGAAGCTGCGCTACGGCACGTGCGTGAGCGATCACGTGAACAAGAAGGAGGAAATCGACCTGTCCGACCTGGGCGCGCCGGAAGCCGAGATCGTGAGCCGCCGGTTCGTGGCCGAAATCGCCGAGGCGCGCGTGCAGGAGCTCTACGAGATGGTGGATCGCGAGCTGTCCAAGGCGGACCGGTCCGGGATGCTGCCCTCCGGCGTCGTGCTCACGGGCGGGGCGTGCAAATTGCCGGGGATGCTGGAGATGGCGAAGGCGGGGTTGCGACTCCCCGCATCCATCGGGACCCCGATCGGGGTGTCCTCGGTCATCGACCGCACGGGCGATCCGGCATTCACCACGGCCATCGGGTTGGTGCTTTGGGGCCACAACGTGCGCGGCACGGACGCTGGCGGCGGCTTCGGGAACATCTTCAAAAAGATGAAGGGTGTGGATAAGCTGGGGTCTGTTTTCAAGAAGATGTTCGGCTCCCTCAAGCCTTAGCCAAGATTCACCCTCCCCGTCACCCGGTGACGGGGAATTTTTTTCTTGACACTCACTTCCGCCGCCACTACAGTGACACAGATTTCGCTCAAGCTCGCGGAATTTGAACACAAAACGTGTTCAATCTGAATCGCTTTGACGATGAATATGGGCGAAGTAAAACCCGATATCGAGACGTTCGCGAAGATCAAGGTCGTCGGCATCGGCGGTGGCGGGAGCGCGGCCGTCACGCGCATGATTTCCGAGAAGATCAAAGGGGTGGAATTCATCGCGATCAACACCGACGTCCAGGCGCTCAACCAGAACCTCGCCCCGCATCGCATCGCGATCGGGAAGACGCTCACCCGCGGGCTGGGGGCGGGGATGAACCCCGAGGTCGGCATGCGCGCGGCCGAGGAAAACGCCGCGGACATCCGCGCGGCGCTCGAAGGAGCCGACATGGTGTTCGTGACCTGCGGGTTGGGCGGCGGCACGGGCACGGGCGCGGTCCCCGAGGTCGCGAAGATCTCCCGGGACCTGGGCGCGCTCACGGTCGCGGTGGTCACCAAGCCGTTCTCCTTCGAGGGGGCGCAGCGCCGGCGCATCGCCGAAGAGGGCTACGAGCGTCTGGCGAGCCACGTGGACGCCATCATCACGATCCCCAACGACCGCGTGCTGCAGATCATCGACAAGAAGACCTCCCTCATCGAGGCGTTCGCCGTCGTCGATGACGTGCTGCGCCAGGGCGTGCAGGGGATCGCCGAGCTCATCACCATCCCGGGGCTCATCAACGTGGACTTCGCCGACGTGAAGGCCATCATGGAGGATTCCGGCTCGGCGCTCATGGGCATCGGCAAGGCGAGCGGGGAGAATCGCGCGGCGGACGCGGCCAAGCAGGCGATCGCCAGCCCGCTGCTCGAGCTGTCCATCGACGGCGCGCGCGGCATCCTGTTCACCATCACCGGCGGCAAGGACCTGGCCATGCACGAGGTGGCCGAGGCCGCCAAGATCATCACGAGCGCCGCCGACGAGGACGCCAAGGTCATTTTCGGCGCCACCATCGACGACGGGCTCAAGGACGAGATCCGCATCACGGTCGTCGCCACCGGGTTCGACAGCCGCGAACGCCGCCTCACCGCCCCGGGCGCGGTCGAGGTCGCGTCGCAGGGCACCTGGACCCCAAGCACCTTCCTGCGCGTGCGCGACGAGGACGGCGCACGGATGACGGGGAAGCCCCGCCTGAACCCGTTCGCGGCCCCGTCCCCGAAGCCCTCCGCGCCCTTGCCCGCTCCGGTCATCGAGGAACCTCGCCCCGAACCCAAGCCCCTCCCGAAGCCGGCTCCAAAACCGATGGTCTCCCCGCCTCCCGCGCCTACGCCCAAACAGGCCGAGGAGGATGACATGGAGATCCCGGCGTTCATCAGGAAAAAGATGATGTGATGAGGTATACTGGCCTCACATGAGGTGTCCGATCTGTAATTCCGGCGAGACCAAGGTGGTGGACTCGCGCATCTCGACGGATGGCGGGAGCGTGCGTCGCCGGCGCGAATGCGAAAAGTGCGAGTTCCGGTTCTCCACGCTCGAGGAGGTGGAACTGCTCGACCTCGCCGTCGTGAAGCGCGACGGGAGGCGCGAGGCGTACTCGCGCGAGAAGCTCACCCGCGGGCTCGAGAAGGCGCTTGAGAAGCGCCCGTACACCGAAGCCGAGTTCCAGGCGCTCGTGCACCGCGTGGAGCGCGACATCCAAAAGAAGCGGCGCGGCGAGCTCACCAGCCGCGAGCTCGGCGAGATCGTGATGAACCGGTTGAAGGCGTTCGACAAGGTGGCCTACATCCGGTTCGCCTCGGTCTACCGCTCGTTCGAGGACGTGCAGACCTTCGAGAAGGAGCTCAAGAGCCTGTTGTCAGGAAAAAAACGCAGGAAAACAGGCTCGCAGGCCCGCAGGCCTTGAGGCCTTGTCGCCTGAGCGCCTTTATGCCTTTGCATATGCCTCGCACCAAGATCGTGTGCACCATCGGTCCCGCAAGCGCGAAGAGCGCCGTGCTCGCGTCCATGATGCGCAACGGCATGAGCGTGGCGCGGCTCAATTTCTCGCACGGCAGTCACGCGTCGCACCGACGGACGATCGACCTGGTCCGCGCGGCCGCGAAGAAGCTCGGAGAGCCGGTCGCGATCCTCGCGGACCTGCAGGGGCCCAAGATCCGCTTGGGCGAGCTTCCGGAGTCCGGCGTGGACCTTCAAACGGGATCGACCGTGTCGTTCTCGACCGCCATCTCCACGTACCGTTCCGGCGGCGCGCTTCCGGTCACGTACAAGGGGCTGCACAAGGACGTGAAGAACGGGGACCGCATCCTCATAGACGACGGATTGCTCGAGGTCAGGATCACGAGGGTCTCGGGAACGACCATCCACGCCAAGATGGTGAACGGCGGGAAAGTGACGTCGCACAAGGGGATGAATTTCCCGGATTCCACGCTGCGCGTGTCGCCTATCACCGACAAGGACAAGGATGACCTGGCGTTCGCGGTGAAGACGGGCGTCGAGTTCGTGGCATTGTCCTTCGTCACCGACCCCGCCCAGGTGCGGGCGCTGCGATCCATGATCAAGAAGCTCGGGGGGAAGCGCGTCCTCCCGCGCATCGTGGTGAAGATCGAGAAGCATGAGGCCGTGCGCCGCTTCGTCGAGATCCTCGCGGAAACCGATGTCGTGATGGTGGCGCGCGGCGACCTCGGGGTGGAGATCCCGGCTTCGGAGGTGCCCGTGCGGCAGAAGGAGATCGTCGCGGCGTGCCGCGCGGCGGGGAAGCCGGTGATCGTGGCGACCCAGATGCTTGATTCCATGATCCGCAACCCCCGCCCGACGCGCGCCGAGGTGAGCGATGTGGCGAACGCGGTGTTCGACCATACCGACGCGGTGATGCTCTCGGGCGAGTCCGCGACGGGCAAGTATCCCAAGGAAACCGTCCTGGCCATGCATGACATCCTGACCGAAGCCGAAGGGTCCAGGTTCGACGACGTGGCGCATGCGGCCGTTTCCGACGGGTCCGTCGAGGACCAGATCGCGCACGCCATCGCCTCGTTCGCGCAAGCCCGCAAGATCGACGCGGTGATCTCGTCCGTCGAGCTCGTGCCGTTCGCCGAACGGTTGCACAAGTTCCACCCGGAAGTCCCGCTCCTGCTCGCCGCTCCCGACGAGGTGTCCGCTCGCCAGGCCAACGTGCGCTGGGGGGTCCGTCCGTTCGTGATGAACGCGGGTTCGACGAAGACGTTCCTCGCCCGAGCGTTCCGCGCGTTGAAGCGTTCGAAAAAATTGAAAAAGGGGATGACGGTCGCCGCGGTCTTGGGCGGGAGCCACGGCGACGGATTCGACCTGAAGAAGGTGCCCTAGACCCTTGCGTGGCAAAGATTGTCGTGCTACAGTTCCGGCGCGAAAAGGACGGACCGGTGGTGTAGCCCGGTTAACACGTCTCCCTGTCACGGAGAAGATCGAGGGTTCGAATCCCTTCCGGTCCGCCAGAAAAACACCCGACAAGTCGGGTGTTTTTCTTTGTGGCGGAAAAAGAAAAACGGTCGCCACAGGGTGGCGACCGTCGTGTCATCGATGCGTCAGTGCGGGCACATAGTCCTTGTAATCGACCGACCCGTCCGGATACTCCTTCATGAGGAGCGCCGGAGCCCCGTCGCACGTGACGATCGGCAGGCCGGTCGTCGGGTCGTGGTCGGGAAGGCCTGTCGGGACGTCATACGTGCAGCGGCCGCGTTCTGTCATCTCGTGCGGGGCCAGCGACAGGTTGCAGGCCGCGACCACCAGCATGGCAGCCGCCGTCGCCGCTTGCTTCATCCTCGAGGACCGTCCGACCTTGCTCGCTCGATGCGGGCTGGGCGTCCGATCGCGCGTCGAGGGCGTCCTCCGCTCCGGTTCGGGGGTCACCACCACGTCGACGAGAGCGATCTCCCGGGGCATGCGGTGCTCCTTGCGGAACGCCTCGACCGCGGCAAGCACCCGTCGGCCTTGCCGGGACGCCTCGTCCTTCGCGACCCGTCCCGCCGCATCCGCCGCGACCACGCAGGCCTCGGCCGTTTGCAGCACGCGCGGCATCTGCACGGCGACCTTGCGGGACTGCCGGTTCGCCATGAGCGCGTTACAGCTCACGACCTCGAGCGTGACGCCGTTCTTCTCGACGGCGCCCTCGATGCGCGCCACGGCCGCGTTCGTGTCGAAGCCGCGCTCATGCGCGTCCTCGAGCGTGACCCGGGCCAGGGCCACCTCGTCCCGGATCTGGAACAGGGCGTCGCGCTGCGCCTTCATGAGTTCGGCCATGTGTCGCAGGACCGGTTCGGTCCGGACGCTGCCGTCGTGGATGTCCTTCTCCAACTCGAGCATCCAGGCCGGACGTTCTTCGAACGCGTCCTCCGTGAGCGTGAGCGGGAGCAAGGGCGGGGTTGTTTTCCGTGGACCCACAGTCCACCTCCTTTCGTGTTGTTGAACTCGATCCGTGGGATTCTCTCTCCTCACGGAACGGGAGAATCTATCATTTTTCGGCCCGTTTGTCAAGACGCCATGCAAAAGAAAAAGCCGCCGGGAGAACCCCGACGGCTCGTGTCGTTTTCGTCGTTCAGTTGTTCCCGAACTCTGCCACTTCCAGGCGCGAGCAGATGACGTCGCTGCTCCTGCGCTTGTCGATCGGTCCGGTGATCCCGTCGCGCCAGGTGGCGGTGTACAGGGTGCAACCTTCCCCGGTGCAATCCGCCCTGTACACGAGCGGCAGGTCGTTTGGTCCGGGGAAGAGCTGTCCGCCGATGGTGATGGGCTTGCAAGAGCTCAACTGTGCCGCCACTTGCTTCGCCGCATCCTCCGCGGCCTTTTTGTTCGCCTTGTCCATCTCCTCGTACTTGGTTTGGAGCACGTCGACCTTCTTCGCGAGTTCCACGTTCTCGCTGCTGTCAGCGGCATGGCGTTCCTCCCACCCGTTGCGGTCGAAGTACCAGCCCAGGCCCACGCCTCCTGCAACGGCCACGATCAACGCGAGGAAGAGGATGGTCGTGCGTCGCTGCTCGGCGGAGAACGCCTTGTTGGCCCAGGCGATGATGGCCGTGCGTTCGCCGGCGCCGTTGGTCTTGTCGGCCGACCGGTCCTGCGACGGGTTCGCCGGCGCGGGATCGACCGTCTTGACCGCGGGTTGCGCCGCGGCCATGACCGCTTCGGAATAGGTGGGGTAGGACGCCTTTCCGGCGAGCGAGAACTCTTTCGGTAGCTCGCTCCCCTGCGATGATGCTGGCATCGTTGACTCCTTCTGTTGTCCATCCGCAGGGGGCTGCGGGGGAACGGGGTTCGCTGCTGGCGCCGGCGGCGGGATTGCCGCCTGCGCCATCACGGGTTGGTTCTTCGTCAGATCCGGCATCTCCACTTCTCCCGTGTGCGGAGGAGGGGAGGGCGGAGCCTTCTGTGCCGGAGCGACGATCGCCGAGGGAATCGCCTCGGGCGGCGGACCCGACGGCATCTTTGGCACCGGCAAGTCAGGAGGCTTCGGCGCCGCCTGCCTGGCCGGAGTCGTCCGATCCTCGAGCGGCGGCGTAATGGGAACCGACGGTCTCTTCGCGGGAGCGGGGGGAGTCGCCGTCGGCTCGGGTCGGTTCGTCGTCTCGTTCGGCTTCGGCATCGGAGTCGGCAACATCGGCGTTCCCGCCGCTCGCCGCTCCTGGGCCTTCGGACGCCGGCCGTCGTTCACGACCGCCGTCGTTTCCCGCCTCTTCTGCGCCGCCTTCGCCTCCTCGTCCTTCTTCAACGCCTCGAAATCGGCGTCTTGGACGATCGGGGTGGGCGGCGGATCCGCCATCGTCGCTTTCGCCGCGGGCGCAGGCGTGGTCGCGCGACCCAGTCGCGGATCATCCGGCAGCTTCACGACCCTCACCGGCTTTTGCGAGGCCTGCAGCGACGGAGGATTCAGGGAATCCTCCGTCGTGAACGCGTCGTCCGTCTCCAGGTCGATGTCATCGACCAGGCCGTCGATCGGTTCGTCCGTGCCGTCGGGCGCCGTCAACTCGGCCTGCAGGTCCTCGAACCCGGCCGGAGCCGGGCCGACGTCCGTCCGTTCGGCGACGAATTCGGACACCCCGATCTTCGTCGTGAACGGGGCGAACGCCTCGGTCGGCGAGTTGAAGCTCGCCTCGCCTTCCTGGTCGTGGATCGGGATTTTCGCCTCCCACCGTCTGCCGTCGAACGCGAAGGCCGCGTTCTCGAGCGTCTTCGGCTGGTGGCCGATCTGGTTGATCGTCCCGTTGATCTTGACCTGGTCGGGTCGGGGCGCGCCTTCGGTGACCCATATGATGAGGCATCGAGGGTGTTCGAAGTTCTCGACGCTCGCGTGCACCTTGAAAGGGAAAACCTTCTGTTTCTGTTCGGTCATTGCTCCACCTCCTTCGGTGGGTTGGGTTTGGGGTTGTGGTGGCTGGGAACGGGAGACGCCCGCGCGTCGGAACCGATGGTCGAAGGTGAACGCCACGTCCGGATCCTCGAACGAATCCCCGAAGATCACGTGCGAGCCGCGCTTGTCGTACGGCACGCCGGGAGGCGGGCAGAGTTGGACCATCGTCACGCCGGTGATGTCGTCTCCCGATTCCGTCAGGACGGTGATCGAGACGTCGACCTCGGTCCGGACGAAGAGGGCAGCGACCCTCTTGATCAGGTTCGAGAGCAGGCCGGAGACCGCGTCGTCCGTTTGTCCGCCCCGTCCCTTGATGAGCGGGAGGAGGTGATGGAGGAACGAGAGGAACGGCGTCTTCCAATCGGTGTCGGCGAGTTCGATGACGAAGCCGAACTGGTGGACGAGCCGGTCGCCTTCACGGCTGTACTCGTCCGTGATCACGGTCAGCGCTTCACCCCGGTTGTTGTGCATCTTCGTGTCGGTGGACTTCCGGCCCGGATCGGTGATCCTGATGTTCGGAAGCAGCTGCCCGATGTCCTCGATCGACTCCGTCCTGGTCATCACGACTCGGAGCGGGTCGACGAAGATGGGTTGCGCGAGGACGCGCCCGACGACGTGCGTCTTCTTTCCCGGTTTCAACCTCACGTACGGAGGCTGATGCTCGGTCGCGTTCGCGAAGCTCATGGAACCTCCTTGGTGCTTGGTGTTTGGATTGTGAAGCAGCGCTCCACGGGAAAGTGGCATCGCGGGCGAAGGCCCGGCGAACGCTCGATATTGGCACAAAATCGCATAAATGTCAAGCAATCATGCCAAAGCAAAAACGCCCGTTTCCGGGCGTTTCCCCGCGCGTTCAGGCGTGGGTGGGCATGTGCAGCGACTTGAGGATCGCGTCAAAGACGGCCGGATGGTCCTTGGCGATGGCCGAAAGTACCTTGCGATCGAGCTCAACGCCGGCGGTCTTGAGCGCCGCGATGAAGCGGCTGTAGGACACGCCGTGCGGGCGCAGCGCGGCGTTGAGGCGCACGGTCCACAGGCGGCGGAAGTCGCGCTTCTTGCGACGGCGGTCGCGGTAGGCGTACTTGCCGGCCTTGAGCTCGGCGGTGATCGCGAGCTTGAGTTTCGACTTGCGGCCCCACATCATCCCCTTGGTCTTCTTGAGGATGTTGCGGCGGCGCTTGACGTGGTGGGTTCCGCGTTTTACGCGAGGCATATCAGGCGGTGTACGGCATCAACGCTTCCACCGCCTTGTCGGTGGCGCCGGAAAGCTCGTTGTCACGACGCTTCTTGCGGGTGATCTTCCCCGGGTCACGGCTGTTGAAGTGCCCCTGGCCGCCGTAGCGTTTCATGACCTTGCCCGTCTTGGTGCGCCAGATGCGCTTTGACAGGGATTTGTGGGTCTTGAGTTTCATAGAGGTCCTATAGGACCGATTGGACCCATAGACGTTCGGCGGGAGTGTAGAGGAAGCGCATACGCCTGTCAATCAAATCCGCCCGACGATGGCCGTGAGACGTCCGGCCTGGTAGGTGATCTCCTGTTCGACGCGGATGGGGAAGTCGGTCTTCAGGATCTCCATGAATTTCTTCACCACCTCGCGGGCGATGTCCTGATGGCCCTTCTCGCGGCCGCGCAGGATGATCTCGATCTTCACCTTGTCGCCGTCCTCGAGGAACGATTTGGCCTGCTGGTGGCGGGTCTCGAGGTCATGGTCGCCGATGCGCAGCGAGAGGCGCACGCCCTTGATCTCCACCTCTTTCGATTGGGCCTTCTGCTTGCGGGCTTCCTTCTCCTTTTGGTACTTGAACTGCCCGTAATCGGTGATGCGGCACACCGGCGGTTCGGCCTTGGGGGATACCTCGACCAGGTCCATCTCGCGTTCGCGGGCCGTGGCGATCGCCTTCGCGATCGGCAAGACGCCAAGCGGCACGCCGTTCTCGTCGATGACCCGGACCTCGGGGGCGATGATGCTTTCGTTCGCCTTGTAGACCGGGACCTCGAATTTGGGTTTCCGCTGGCGGTGTCTATGGATGCGCATATCAATGGGGCCAACTATAGGGAAGAAACCCTGGAAAAGCAACACCCAGCCGGTGGGCTGGGTGGTGCAGGTGGAGTCGGGGGGAATCGAACCCCCGTCTGGTAAGGCCTCCCGTCACAGGGATCCAAGCTCAGTCCCGCTGGGTTCACGACGACGGTTTGAGCGGGACGAAACCCGTCATCGCGTGACGCAGGCCAGGGTCGGACAGGAGACGGCGTCGCCCTCTTGTCCCAAGCCCGAGGAGTATGACACCCGCGATGCCGCTTACGGGCGCGACGGCGGCGGATGGGTCAGCGCGATTAGGCGGTGACCAAGGAAAGCGTCGGAACCGTGAACGCCGAAGCGATCAGGTTCTTGGCCTTCGAGAAGAGATTGGCAAGTGGCTTCTCTGTACCAGGGATTTACGAGGCCCGGTACCGCCTCGGCTTGCTCTGCGCGGAAGGATCTCCCATCGATACCGGTCGACCCCTCACTCTTTCATCCTGTCCCTGAGCTCGCGCTGCACCTCCCGCTTCTTGATGGCGTCGCGTTTCTCGTACTTCTTTTTCCCACGAGCGAGGGCGAAGCCGAGCTTGAGGAAGGACCCGCGAGTATAGACCGAAATCGGCACCAAGGTCAACCCTTCGGCGTGCGTTTTTCCCGCGAACCTCGCCAACTCGCGCTTCTTCACGAGCACCTTGCGGTCGCGTCCGGGATCATAGGTCGCCTGCTTGGCCGCGGAGGGCGCGTACGGGGAGATGTGGAAATTCTTGAGCCACAGCTCGCCGCGCTGCACGTGGAGGAACGACCCTTTGAACTGCGCGTGGCCCGCGCGCAGGGACTTCACCTCGGGCCCGGTCAGCTTCAACCCGCCCTCGAAGGTTTCCAGGAGGTCGTAGTCGTATCCGGCGCGTTTGTTGAGCGCGAGCGTCGCCATGGCGCGAGTATACCTCAATGCGCGGCGCGTGATATACTTTTCCCGATATGCCGCGTCAGGAAGTCCCGCATCAGATCTCGGTATCCACCGCGACCTTCGTGAAGGCCGTGCTCATCGTGCTCGCGCTGTGGTTCCTGTGGTTCGTGCGCGACGTGGTCGCCATCTTGTGCGCTGCGGTGCTGCTGGCGGCCCTCATCGAGCCGTTCGCGGCCTGGTGCTCGAGGCATCACGTCCCGCGCGGGCTCGGGGTGATCGCCATTTACGTCGTGCTGGGCGCCGTGCTCGCCACCGCCGGCATCCTGATCGTCCCGGTCATCGCCGAACAGTCGGTGGCCTTGGTCGGGAAGCTCTCTTCGGCGTATGCCGGGTTCGCGGAATCCTTCGGGAACCTGCGCGCGCTGTCGGCCCAATACGGGTTCGCCGACAACCTCCGCGCGAGCCTCCAGTCCTTCCAGGACGCGATCACCGGGTCGTTCGCCTCGCTGTTCTCCACGGTCCGCGGGTTCCTTGGCTCCGTCGCGGCGCTGTTCATCGTGCTCGTGCTCGCGTTCTACATGGTGGTGGAAGAGGACGTCGCGCGCCGGTACTTCAAGGACCTGGCGCCCGTCGAGTACCAACCCTACCTCACGCACCTGTTCCAGAAGATGCAATCCCGCATCGGCGCCTGGCTGCGCGGCCAGATCATCCTGGGGCTCATCGTGGGCACGGCCGTGTTCGTGGGGCTCGTCCTGATCGGGGTGGATTACGCGCTCCTGCTTGCCGTGATCGCCGGCCTGTTCGAGGTCATCCCCTATGTGGGGCCGGTGCTCTCCCTCATCCCGGCCGCCATCATCGGCTTCGCTCACAGCCCGGTGCAGGGGATGCTGGTCGTGGCGCTGTACCTGGTCATCCAGCAGGTCGAGAACAACGTGCTCGTCCCCAAGGTGATGCAAAAAGTGACCGGCCTGAACCCGATCGTGAGCATCGTGGCGCTCATGGTGGGGATCAAGGTGGGGGGATTCGTGGGGGCCGTGCTCTCGATCCCGGTGGCTACCATGGCGTCCGTGGTGTTAGAAGATCTCTTTGCGCAGCGCAGCTAGCTATGCTCCACCCCCGCAGCTGGTTCCCGATTGTCGTGGTAGTGCTATCGGTCGGATTGGCATTGTTCGTGGCGTCGGTCGTGCGTGATCGCGTGCCCGTGACGACCGGCGCGTCCGGCCCCGCCGCGGTCGATGATGCCGCGTACCGCGCTTCCGTGAAGGCGACGCTGGTCCGATTCGAATCCGCCTACGCCGCAGCCGACGCGGATCTTTCCCGGCTCGCCGTCGTCGAGAAGGCGCTGGATGCCGTCCTGGCACTCAAGGTCCCGGCCGAGGAACGCGACTTGCACCTCACGGTCGCCGTGGCGCTCAACCACATGCAGAACGGATTGCGCGGGGAGGACGGGGCGCTCGCGAAAGGCCGCGCCGCGCTCGATGCCGCCTACGAGCGCTCACCGTGGTTGAAGTAGTATGTCCCGCGTGGAAAAAGGGGAGGACATGCGCAAGCAATTCTCCTCGATGCGCGGCGAGGTGCTTGACACCGTACGCCAGGGGAGCCGCCGAGGCGGCCGCGCGGCGGGATGCCTGATCGCCTTGCTGGTCTCGATCGCGATTCTCGCGCTGGGCTGCGCATGGCTCGTCGCCGCGACCGGCCTCGTGTCCGTGCCGGCGGTTTCGGCGTTCGCGTATCGCGCTCCCGCGCCGGCGCACCTGGTCGAACCCGGGAAGCCGCTCGACCAGGAAGTGGGCGCGTCCGTGAACGCCCTGCTCACCGCGCGCCTGCGCGAGGGCGGGGGAAGGATCGAGGAACGCTCGTTCGCGATCGATATTCCCGAATCCTCGTTCACCGCCTCGTTGCGCGACGGGATGGCGAACACGGATCAGAGCCTGTTCGACCCGGCAACCGCCCAGGCGGCGGTCACGGAGGGCGGCCTTGAATTGTTCCTGCCCCTGCGTGACAATCCACGTGAGAGCGCGCTCGCCTTCACCCTGCGTCTTGAGGCCCGCGACGGGACGATCGTCCCGACGGTCTCGCGCGTCACCCTGGGATCCCTCCCCATCCCGGGATTCCTGGCGAACGCGGCTGCGCCGGCCGTGCACGAAAGCCTCGCCCCGTTCGCGCGCGAACTCTCCCGCTACGCCTCGGTGTCCGCCGTCCGTTCCCAGGAGGGTTCCGTGCGCGTGGAGGGGGAACTCACCGTCGAGGTGATCCAAACCCAATGATCCTCATCCACCGCCTCACCCCGTTGTTGATCGCCCTCGCGGCGGCAGCCGGATTCGCGTCCGTGTCGTTTTTCGGCGTCCCGACGCTTGCGGGGATGGGAGCCACGTTCCTCGCCGTCGCGCTCCTTGGCGCGCGGCTGTGCCGGCTCAACCCGAGGTCGTTCCAGTTCTGGTACCTGGTCGGCACCCCCACCGCGTTCCTCGCGTCCTCCTTCGGGTTCCTGCTCCTGCTCGAACGCCCGGGGGAGCGGCTGGCGCTCGGGATCGTCTCGTCCCTCCTCTTGTTCCTCTTTTACGAGCTCGTGTTCGCCTACGTCCATTTGCCGGGCGCCTACCAGGCGTACTCCATCGAGCACCTGTCGCTCGCGCTCAACGTGCTCACCATGTTCTTCCTGTCCGCGATCGCCTTCGGGGCCGGGATGCTGCTCCAGCTCCCGCTGTGGATGCTCTCCGCCGTGTTCGCGGGGGCCGCGATGTTCGTGGTGTACGGGACGTTGTGGGTGAGCAAAGTGACGGGGCGCCAGGCGCTCGCCTACGCGCTCGCCGGCACCGCGCTCGCCACCGAGCTGTTCGCCGTGGTCACCTACCTCCCGACGGGCTATCACACCGACGCCGCGCTCATGGCCGTGTACCTGTACGTGTTCCTGGGGCTCACGCGCGCCCGGTTCCTCGACAAGCTGTCGGGGACGGTCGTCAGGCGATACGCGATCACGGGGGTCGCTCTCGTCGCCCTCATCGTGGGGACGGCCCGCTGGGTGTGACCGGGAGGGGGTTTTTGGTATACTGATGCGAGCTATGCGGCCAGGATATCCCACGGTGCTGCGACGAGGCGCGTTCACGATCGCGCTGTTTGGTTTGCTCGGGCTCGTGGTGTCCATGCTCGTGTCGCTCGTGCAGCCGCTCAAGTATTCCTCGACCGTCCGGCTGCTGGTGCGCCAGGACGTGGGGACCGCGGTGGACGCGTATACCGCCGGCCGCAGCGAGGAACGCATCGCCGACAACCTGGCGAACGTCCTGTACACCACCACCTTCTTCGACCAGGTGATGGGGGCCGGATTTTCCATCGACCAACGCTATTTCCCCAGCAAGGATTACAAGCGCCGCCGCGAATGGGGGCGCACCGTGTCCGCGTCGGTCGCCCGCGGCAGCGGGCTCATGGCCATCACGGCCTATCACCCCGACGTGAAACAGGCCGAGCAGATCGCCCGCGCCGTGGCGTTCGTGCTTACGGAGCGCGCGGGGGAGTACGCGAGCGGAGGGAAGGTGGACGTGCGCCTCATCGACGCCCCGCTCAATTCCCGCTGGCCGGTGAAGCCCAACCTGATCGCGAACGGCATTTCGGGGCTGGTGCTTGGCGGGCTGTTCGGGGTGGGATACGTGCTCATCCAGGCCGACCGGTTGCGCCGACGCCACCAACTGATCCACGAGGAGCTTTAGGGAAGAAGAAAACAGGCCGAAAGGCCTGTTTTTGGCTGAACATCCGTCTGGGCGGCCTGACCTGGCAAACCCCGACAAGGAGGAGTCGTCGTGGCCGCTGCGCCAGACCGCCCGCACGGATGTTCCGGGCGCATCCTAGCAGGCAAAGGGGCCATGTCAAATGGCCCTCGGCCGTAGCCGAAAAGCCCACGGGCGAGGCTTGACATTTTCGTCACTCCGTGATACGGTTCCGCGTTCCCTGGAGGAACAAAAGCGGGTAAAAACAGGCGAGAAATCACGGATTCGAGCGGTCCGGCGCATGCAACGTCATGCCTCCTCCTCATGGCGAGGCGTCGTCGGACCACTTGAGTCCGTTCCTGGGCTCTACGTTTCGCACGTTCTCAATCCGTCAACTTACTTCAACATCGATTCCCTTGGCCGGGGAGTCCGTCTCGTCCGCGATCCTGCGGACGTGGCGACGATGGCCCGGCCCCAAAGCCGACGAAAGGATACGCCGTGAAGAATAGCAACACCATCGCGACCGTGATCATGTCCATGGCGTTCGTCTTGTCGGCGAACGCGGAGGAAGCGAAGAAGGACGAGACGAAGAAAGGCGACATCGCCCCCGCCGCGTCCGGGCCCGCTCCCGCCGAGGCTAACCCCAAGTTCTTGATCGAGCAGATCAAGAACCAGACGCAGTGCACCAAGGTGTGCAAGGACGGCACCAAGGTCCGCCCGGACGAGAAGTGCCCCGAAGAGCTGGTCTTCTCGACCGCTCCGGTCACCGCGCCCGCGCTCGAGACCGTGACCGGGATGTGCCCGGACGGCGCGACGTCGTTCACCTACGTGAAGGGCGACAAGAAGTCGCACGACACCGCCCGGTGGAAGTCGTGCCCCAAGAGGCGCTGCGAAGAGGACGGCAAGCTGCATTTGGTGGGCATCAACTGTTCGCAGTTCGCCCCCAAGGATGTCAACCTGCCGCCGGTGGCGAAGGCCACGTTCGAGACCGACGGTCTCGTCGTCAGCTTCGACGGCACCGGCTCGGATGACGACAACGGCATCGTGGACTACGCCTGGACGTTCCATGACGGGACCAAGGCGAAGGGTCCCACGGCGACCAAGACCTACAAGAAGGCCGGAACCTATTGGGCCACGCTCGAGGTCAAGGATGGCAAGGGCAAGAAGGGCAAGGACACCGTCCAGGTGACCGTGTCCGACGCGCCCAAGCCGCCGCCTCCGCCGCCGGATCCGGAGTGGATCGAGGATACCGTGAAGTGCGTGGACATGGCGACCTCGACGGCCAGGCAGATCGTCATCAAGAGACGGTCGAAGCCCAAGGCCGGCGAAATGCCGATCCAATGCGTCAACGGGGACCTGGTGGATCATGGGAGTGATTGCTGCCAGACGAAGGTCGAGCCGCCCCCGCCGCCCCCGCCTCCTCCTCCGGACAACATGGCGCCGGTCGCGCGTATCACGGTCAAGTCCGCGAACGGTCGAAACGTCCTTCTCAATGGACAGGAGTCGACCGACGATCACGGGATCACGGCCTGGTTCTGGGAGTTCTGCGATGGCAGCACCAGCGACAAGTCGTACGTGGAAAAGACGCTTGAGCCGGGCGAGTGCCTGGTCAAGCTCACGGTCACCGACGTCGAAGGCCTTTCGGGCACCGACGTGAAGAAATTCACGACGGAGCCTCCGGAGGGCGACCCGCTCGACTTCAAGGACCTCTACGTGTCCTTCGGCTCGAGCATCGGGACGAAGGGATGCGTGTTCTGCACGCTCGCCTTCGGGACCGAGAGCGACCCGGACCAACGGATGGTGCGCGGCATCGCGACCGGGTTCCTGGACCTCGGTCTCCGGGGCGGCGTCATGAACAAGGACTGGATCGTGGTCGGCGAGCTGTTCGGCACGCCCCTCACGGTTCTGGACTTCGCGCATGACGACGACCTGCGACTGCAGCCCTACACCTCGTTCATCGGCGGAGGCGGCCTCGACATCGAGAACCGCATCGCCGACAACCTGGCCGTGGGCGGCAAGATCGTGGGCACGTTCCACGCCACGAACATCGACCAGCAGCTGGTGTCGTTCGTGAGCAGCGCGGGCGTGATGGTCGGTCCCACCGCCACCTGGACGATCATGCGTCTCGGCGACTCGGGGTTCCGCCTGAACGCCGTCGGGTCGCTCCTCGTGGGCGTCGACGTCCCGTACATGGAGGACCGCAACGCGCGCGGGACCTACAAGTACTGGGGCTTCTGGGGGATGGTGCCGCAGCTCATGCCGAGCATCGGCATCGAGCTGGGCTACGGTGGAGCCGTGAAGACCGAAAAGAAGAACGTCGAGTAAGTTGACGGACGCGCCGGAGGGCAGACAGGCTGTATACCTGTCTGCCCCCGGCAACTCTTTTTTCCAAGTCTGAAGCGTGTCGACGATCATTCGCCGCTACGCTTCCGACTTCGAACGGCCGCATCCCGCGGCGCGAGGGGAAGGACAAACCAGCCACCGAGGAGGAACCCATGCGCTGGAACATCATCGTTCTGTCCACGATCACGTTCGCGTTCGCCGCCGGATGTCCCCTGTCCCCGCCTCTCAAGGGCGGCGACGGCGACGCCTGCAGCGAGGACGACGACTGCACCGGCGGTCGCAAGTGCAGCGACGACGACACGTGCTACTGCCCCGACAACGCCGAGTGCGACCCCGACCCCGCCGAAGGCGAGGGCGAAGGAGAGGGCGAGGGCGAATGCTCGGACGACACCGAGTGCCTCAACGGCCAAGTCTGCACCGCGGGCACCTGCGTCGCCGACGACGGCAACGGCCAGACAGTCATTGCCGAGGCGTGCCTGTTCTACACCGGCTCGCTTCCGCACAAGCTGATGATCAACTCCTTCAGCGCGGCCAACGGGCTGATCGAGAATCAGTATCCGCCGGAAGCGTTCGCAAACGAGTCGAACAGCGGCAGCTCCATCTGCGGCACCACGCTGGTGGGCGAGAACGGGTACATTCAGATGAACGACGAGGTCGGCAACGGGATCGCTGACTACGCGGCGATCAACGGCGGCGCAGCGAACCTGCCGTGCGACACCTTCCGCGACTTCGACCACGCGGAGATCAACGGTGACACCGTGTCGTACACGCTGTACCCGCACCACTGCTTCCGCGACAGCGATAACGCCCCGCTCGATCCGCGCGACTGCACCGATCTCACCCCGTCCTTGACGGAGGGGTGCGACCTGGTGATCGACGCCGACGAAGTGCTCTGATCCGACGGAAGACGCAACGAGGCCTGCCGGACTTCAAACGGCAGGCTTTTTCTTTTCTCCTTACCAGCCAGGGTTGACAGAATGCCAATTTTCGGGTATATTCATCGGTCCAGTTCACGCTGGATTTTGAGCGGACCCGAGCCATTTTCCCGAGGTTTCGGGGTAACGGCTCGGGTCCGCCGACGGTCTCTCAAAACCGAAGACGGATATCAACACCGGCCGAAAGGCCACTCTAGGAGGTCAGTCATGAAGAACGTGATCCTGTATCTCGCGGTCCTCGTGACCGCATCCGCGTGTTCGCTCACCACCACCCCCGTGGCCGACGCCGCAAGCGTCGAGTGCAAGGAGGGCGAGGTGAAGGACGAAGGAGCATGCGTGTGCGTGGCCGACGAGGGCTGCGACGCCGTGCCCGCCGAAGGCGAAGGCGAGGGCGAGCCGTCCGAAGGCGAGGGCGAAGGTGAAGGCGAAGAGCCTGAGTGCCGTCGCAACGTGGACTGCGACGACCCTGACCTGGTGTGCCTCGACGCGGAGTGCGTCGTGCTCCCCAGCGAGGGCGAAGGTGAAGGAGAAGGCGAGGGCGAAGAGCCCGAGTGCTTCGACAACACCAACTGCGTCGGCGATGACGTGTGTCTCGACGCGCATTGCGTGCCCAATCCTGACGATCCAGGGGAGGGCGAAGGCGAGGGCGAAGGCGAAGGCGATCCCATCGACCACTCGGTCTGCCTCACGTTCGCCAACTCGCATTCCTACACCCAGGAGTACCTGCTGTCGTTCGACGATGAGTTGACCGGCATCGACGAGGGGTCGATCTCTTCGGAGAGCGCCACTCGCGTGTGCTTCGCGACCAGGTTGGCCGCCAACGGGTTCCTGCAGGCGAACATGCGGCTCGACAACGGGCTGTATCTCGCCAACCCCAGGCTGGTGAACGGGTTGCTCGAGTGCGATCTCACCGACCTGTCACAGGTGTCGGTGGATGGCTCGAACGTGCCGCTCAACCGCGTGGTCTCGCTCCCCGCCGGCCGTTGCACCCCGTTGGGGTGCACGAGCGGAGGGACGCGCCCCACGCAGGGTCAGGGATGCGACGCCTGGATCCTCCTGGAGCCGACCGACGTGGAATGCAACGACGACGGCGACTGCGCCATCGGCGAAATTTGCAACAGCGGCGGTCAGTGCGTGGACGACCCTGACATCGAGTGCTTCGACAACACCGACTGCGTCGGCGACGACGTGTGCCTGGACGCGCAGTGCGTGGACACGAGCGGGAGCTGCACGGACAGCACGGACTGCGCGAGCGGGGAGACCTGCCTCGCGGGGGACTGCCTGATCGTGCCGGATCCGCCGGTCGTCGGCTCGGACCAGGACGGTGACGGCTATGTCGACCAGTTCGACGGCGGTACCGACTGTAACGATGCCGACGACGACGTCCATCCCAACGCCGAGGAGATCTGCGGCAATGGGACGGACGAGGACTGCGACGGCTCGGACGACTGCGTGGTCGTCCCGCCGCCGCCCGGTGAGGATCCGGTGTTCGACCTCGAGGTCCGGACGATGGACGGCACGCCCCGCGTGCTGTGCGTGAAGCCGGAGGTCGACGTCCCCTGCCACCGCGGCGAACCCATGTTCCTGGTGCCGTCGTTCAACACGGTCTTCGCGGGCATCGGGGAAGTGCTCGATGACCGCCTGAAGGTGTTTGCGGGCTCCGACGGGTGGTACTGCAAGGACTTCGGGGCGTTCACGGAGCAGGGCGGCCGGCTGACGGCGCTCTTCGTGTCCGACCTTGCGATGTGGAGCT
>Ga0155146_13_pt4 | contig 29425 bp, 30 predicted proteins | sample RifCSPhighO2_01_FD_106114 | JGI IMG/M metagenome (GOLD analysis project Ga0155146, IMG submission 106114) | Candidatus Uhrbacteria bacterium RIFCSPHIGHO2_01_FULL_63_20 | reverse complement strand
CGGGATTGCGGCTAGTCCAACAGACGGAAAATGGCCTGAATGGAGAGAGTCACAGGGGAGATTCGAGATCCGTACCCGGTCGCTTGCGCGGCCTCGCGCCGCTCGGATTCGCTGACAGGAGTTACGCCCGTACTGTATCGGCGGCTCACTCGTTTGACAAGCGTCCAAGGAGCTCAGGAACGGGAATGAGCCGTTTTCCGGCGGTTTCAGGAGTGAGTCCAGTCAGGGGGAGCGCCGTGGACAGGTCGAACGGGCCGATGCGGGTCCGGCGCAGCGTTTCCAGATACGCCCCGCACCCGAGGGCCGCGCCGATGTCGTTCGCCAGCGTGCGGATGTAGGTGCCGCTCGAGCACGCGGCGCGGAACGTGGCGCGCGGCGGGTCGAAGGAGATGAGGATAAGCTCGCGGACGGTGACCTCGACGGGCTCGCGTTCGACCTCTTTCCCTTCGCGCGCCAGTTCGTAGAGCTTCTTCCCGCCGCGTTTCTTCGCCGAGTACATCGGGGGGACCTGTCGGATGGGGCCGGTGAAACGGGGGAGGACGGATTGAAGGGTCTGAAGGGTGGGAAGGGTCTGAAGGGTGGGCGTGACGGTTCCCGTGCCGTCCTGCGTGTCCGAGGTCGCTCCGAACACGAGCGTGCCCTCGTATGTCTTGTCGAGTCCGACCAGTTTGGGAAATTCACGGGTGGCGGCACGGCCCACCCCGACCACCAAGAGCCCGGTCGCGAACGGGTCGAGCGTCCCGGCGTGCCCCACCCGTTTCTCTCCGGTCATGCGTCGGATCCGGTCCACGACGTCGTGGCTCGTGGGTCCGGCCGGCTTGTCGATGAGGAGGAATCCTTCCATGTCGTGCTATACTACGGGCGTCAGGAGGATATGGACAAGAAGCGGCACTCACGGCTGCCGAGCATCCGAGGGAGGATCCTTTCGGCCTTCCTCGCGTTCGGGTTGGCCATCGTGGTCCTCGTCGCCTTCGCCATGACAGTCGCGGACCAGATGACGAACGTGGCGTTCATGCTCGCGCTCGTGCTGTTTTTGGCCGGCCTCTTGTCCTGGCACCTCGCGAGCGCGCTCACGCGCGAGGTGCGCGTGCTCGCGCGCGCCGTGCGCGACGCCGAGGAGGCGCCGCCCCAACCCATTCCTCCTTCGTCGTTCATTCCCGAGACCTCGGAGATCCAGGAACTCGCCCTTTCCCTCCAGGAATACGCCTGGCGCACCCGCACCCTCACCGCCGCCGCGCTTGACGATGCCCAGGCATGCCGGGCCCGGGCGTCCGAAAACACGAGCATCCTCTCCGAGTTCATGTATTATATCGCGCACGTGTTGCGCACTCCCGTGAACGCCATCCGGTGGACGGTCGAGTCCCTCAAGAACGAGGAGACCGGCACGGTGACCGAGGCGCAGCGCGAACTGCTCGACAAGCTCGAGTACTCGACCGTGAAGCTCGCGAGCGTAGCCGACGAACTGCAGGACGCGTTCATCGTGCTGCGCGGCGACGCGCTGCACCTGCGTCCGGCGCCCTGCGACATCACGCGGGTCATCGACGAGGTCGTGGGGACGTGGGCCGTGCCGCTCCGACGCAAGAACCTGAAGGTCGTCTGGCGCCACCCGTCCAAGGCGTTGCCGCAGCTGAACGCGGATGAGCACCGGATCGCGCAGGTGCTCAACATCCTCATCGACAACGCGATCAAATACTCGTCCCAAGGCAGCACCATTTCCATCCGCGTCCAGGCAATCGACAAGAATCCCCCATCGGAGGTCGCCAAGCAATGCGCCGTCCCTCCCGGGACGGGCCGGTGCATGGTCGTTGCGGTCTCGGACCAAGGGATCGGCATCCCCCGGGCCGAAGCCAGCAGCCTGTTCCGCCCGTTCTTCCGCGGGGCCAAGGCGCGGGAGCTGTGGGTGGACGGGAAAGGCCTCGGACTCACGCTCGCGCGCGCGATCGTGAGCACCCACGGAGGGCAGATCTGGTTTTCCAGCCGGCCGGGGAAGGGGACGGGCGTGCATTTCTCCATCCCGCTTGACGGCACGGACCGCGTGCGTCCGGCCGAGGGTTGATGTATACTGGGCGTCGTATGGCGACGAAAAAGAAGACGAGCGCCGGCAAGAAGCGCATCCTCGTGGTCGAGGACGAGCAGGCGCTGCGCGAGATGTACGCGCAATGGCTTTCGGCGAAAGGCTATGAGGTGGACACGGCCGATAACGGGCTCACGGGGATCCAGAAGGCGTTCCATGACGCCCCGGACGCCGTGGTGCTCGACGTGCTGCTCCCCAAGAAGGACGGGTTCGAGGTCCTTGCCGAAATCCGCCGCAACCCCAAGACCGAGAACCTGCCGGTGGTGATCCTGTCGAGCTTGGACCAGGACTTCGAACAGAAGCAAGGAATCAACCTCGGGGCGCACTTGTACCTGGTGAAGACCACGATCTCCCCCGAGATCCTCTACGACGCGGTGGAAAAAATCATGAAAAAAGGCTGATCTGTGGCGAACGCGAAATCGAAAATGAAGATCCTGCTCGTGGAGGACGACCCGTTCCTCTACAAGGTCCTGTCCCAGCGCCTCTCGGATGAGGGGTTCGACGTGACCGTGTCGGTCGACGGCCAGGCCGCGATCGCGGACGTGACGCACTTCAAGCCCGCGCTCGTCCTGCTTGACCTGATCCTGCCCAAGAAAAGCGGGTTCGAGGTGCTGACCGAGATCCGCAAGAACGCCGCGACGGCCAAGATGCCGGTCGTTGTGCTGTCGAACCTCGGGCAGCAGGAGGATATCGACCAGATCGAGAAGCTCGGGGTGCGCGAGTACCTGGTCAAGGCCGATTACTCGCTGTCCGAGATGGTGAAGAAGATCAAGGAGCACGCGAGCGCCCTATGACCGCGGCGCGGGGGTTCACGAACGTCGAGATCCTCGTCATCGTCGGGTGCGTGACCGTGCTTTTTATCGGCATGGTGCTCGCGATTGACCCGTCCCGACGGCTTTCCCAGGCCCGCGACGCCGCGCGTCGGCGGGACGCCCGCGAGATCCTTGCGGCCATCACCGCGTACAGCATGAACCGCGACGGGGCCTATCCCTCAGGCATCGACGCGGATCCCGAGACCTTCCAGGTCCTTGGGACCGACGCGTCGGGGTGCGACGCGGCGTGCCCGAACCTTCACGCCGTCCCCGCGTGCCTCGACCTGTCCGGGGACATCGGCCGCATCCCGTTTGACACGCTCGTCGGCACGGGAGGGATGACCGGCTACGCGGTGAACGTGAACAGCCAGGATGCCGTCGAAGTGGCCGCCTGCGCCCCCGAGCTTGCCGCAAGCATTTCGGTGAGGCGGTAAAGAGCCGTAGGCCGGCTTGGAAGCAAGGGGGGTCCTTCGTCGCTGAAGCGCCTCAGGACGACCGAATCCTCTGCGGATTCCGGTCATTTTTTATTGACGGAAACCGCTCGTTCCCGTATCCTGCCGCCCATGAACCTCACGGAACTCGCCCGACGCTTGCGCGTGAGCCCTGAAGAGCTCCGGGACGCCCTCCCGGGGCTCGGATTTGCCATTGGTCGTCGCGCCATCAAGATCGACAACCGGGTGGCTTCCCAGATCATGGAGGCGTGGGGAGAGATGCGCCGCAAGCAGCGTCTGAGCACGAAGATGGAGGAGCAGAAGGCCGCGACCGAGGCGCGCGAACAACGCCGCGCCACGGCCGAGAGCCGTCCGATCCAGGTGCCTGCCGTCATCACCGTGCGCGATTTCGCGAGCCGGCTCGACGTGCCCGTGCCGCGCGTGATGCAGGAGTTGATGAGGAACGGCATCTTGGCCGCCATCAACGAGCGCATCGACTTCGACACCGCCGCGATCCTCGCCGAAGACCTGGGCTTCAAGGCCCTGCCCGAGGAGAAGACGTCCGCGACCGAAGACGTCGCCGCGACCGATGCGCTCCAGGAAGCGATCTCGACCGAGAAAGCCGAGAACCTGGTCACGCGCGCGCCGGTGATCGTGATCATGGGGCACGTGGACCACGGGAAGACCAAGCTCCTCGACACCATCCGTTCCACCAACGTGATGGGCGGCGAGGCGGGCGGCATCACGCAGCACATCGGCGCGTACCAGGTGGTGCGCCGCGACCGCGCGCTCACCTTCATCGACACGCCCGGACACGAGGCGTTCACCGTGATGCGTTCGCGCGGCGCGAAGGTCGCGGACATCGCGGTGCTCGTGGTCGCGGCCGACGACGGCGTGCAGCCGCAGACCAAGGAAGCGGCCGACATCATCCAGTCGGCGCATCTCCCGTTCGTCGTGGCGCTCAACAAGGTGGACAAGCCGGACGCCAACCCCGAACGCGTGAAGAAGGAGCTCTCCGACATCGGCCTCATCCCCGAGGAGTGGGGCGGCAAGGTGACCGTGGTGCCCGTGTCCGCGAAGGCCGGCACCGGCATCGACGCGCTGCTTGACACCCTCATCCTGGTCGCGGACATCGAGAAGGAGCGCGTGAGCGCGAATCCGTCCCGCCGGGCGATCGGAACGGTGATCGAATCCCACGTGGACGCGGGGACCGGCGCGGTCGCCACCGTGCTCGTGCAGACCGGCACGCTGCGCGTGGGCGACGTGCTTGGCGTGCGCGGGCTCAACTTCGGGCGCGTGCGCGCGATGCGCGACTGGAAGGGCGACCTCGTGCACGAGGCGCCGCCGTCCACGCCCGTGGAAATCATCGGCTGGAAGGCGGCCCCGAGCGTGGGCGACGTGATGGAAGTCCCGTCTGACCCCAAGACGCTCGAGAAGGTGAAGAGCGGCGAGACCAAGGCGACCGAACAGGTGGCCGCCATCAAGGCGCCGGTGTCCGAGAACGTGGACGGCAAGCAGATGATGAACCTCGTGATCCGCGCCGACGTGCTCGGCTCGCTCGAGGCCATCCTCGGCATGCTCGACACCATCCGCCACGAGAGCGTGGGCGTGAAGGTGGTAGGCAAGGGATTGGGCAACATCACCGAAGTGGACGTGGTGAACGCCGAAGGATCCAAGGCCATGGTGCTCGGGTTCAACGTGAAGCCGACCGCGACCGCCGAGCAGATCAGCCGCGACAAGGACGTTCCCGTGCGCACCTACCAGGTCATCTACAAGCTGTTCGAGGACGTGTTGAAGGACCTGCAGCTGCTCCTCCCGAGCGAGACGGTGATCACGGAAATCGGTAAGATGGAGGTCCTCGCCAATTTCAGGAAGACCGACGACGGCTGGATCGTGGGCGGCAAGGTCATGGGGGGCAAGCTCCTCCCCAAGGCCAAACTCCGGTTGAAACGCGGCGAGGAATACGTGGGCGAAGGGGAGCTCGTGGCGCTCCAACTCGGCAAAGCCGAGATCAAGGAAGCGCACGGCGGGCAGGAATGCGGGCTCAAGTACAAGGGAAGGGTGAAGGCCGAGCCCGGCGACCTGATCGAGGCGTACACCGAGGAGAAGAAGACGCAGCAGCTCGTCATCGAAGGGATCTCGAAGAGATAAGGTATGTCTGAACTCACGCTCACGTCCGCGAACTTCGACCAGTCGGTGAACGCCGGCGGCAAACCGGTCTTGGTGGATTTCTGGGCCCCGTGGTGCGGCCCGTGCAAGGTGATGGGACCCATCATCGAGCAGCTCGCCGGCGAGATGACCGACGTCACCATGGCGAAACTGAACGTGGACGAGCATCCGCAGATGGCCCAGCGCTACAACGTGCTTAGCATCCCCACCTTCATCGTCTTCAAGGGCGGGCAGCCGGTGGACCAATTCTCCGGGACCATGACCAAGGACGCGTTCAAGGCGCGGTTGCAAAAGCACTTGTAAGCGCATAGTGCGTAGGAAGTAGTGCGTAGGAGATTTCAACCTACGTACTACGCACTACCCCCTATACCCTGTGGATATCGAGAAACTCATCATCATCGGCTCCGGCCCCTCCGGCTACACGGCCGCGATTTACGCCGCCCGCGCGACGCTTTCGCCGCTCCTGTTCGAAGGGGTCGCGGCGGGCGGACAGCTCATGCTCACCACCGAGGTGGAGAACTATCCCGGGTTCCCCGAGGGGATCCAGGGACCCGAGCTCATGCCGTTGTTCAAGAAGCAGGCGCAGCGGTTCGGCACGCGCATCGTGTCCGACGACGTCGTGAGCGTGGATTTTTCCGCGCGTCCGTTCACGGTGAAATCGGGTGACAGGGAAGTGAAGGCCGAATCGGTGATCATCTCGACCGGGGCCTCGGCGAAGTGGTTGGGCGTGCCGGGAGAAAAGGAATACGGCGGGCGCGGCGTTTCGGCATGCGCCACATGTGACGGATTCTTTTTCCGCGACAAGAAGGTGCTGGTGGCCGGCGGCGGCGACGCGGCCATGGAAGAGGCGCTGTTCCTTACGCGGTTCGCGACCAGCGTGACCGTGCTCGTGCGCACCGAAGCGCTGCGCGCATCCAAGATCATGGCCGAACGCGCCATGAAGAATCCCAAGATCACCTTCGTGTGGAACGCGAGCGTGACCGAGGTGGTCGGCGACGGCACCAAGATGACCGGGGTGAAGACCGTGGACACGAAGACCGGCGCGACCGGGGAGATGGCGGCCGACGGGCTGTTCGTGGCGATCGGCCACAAGCCAAACACGGAGATCTTCAAAGGCCAGGTCGAACTGGATGAAAAGGGGTACGTGGTGCTGCACGATGGCACGCAGCGCACGAGCGTGACCGGCGTGTTCGCCTCCGGCGACGTCGCGGACCACGTGTACCGCCAGGCGATCACGGCCGCGGGCACGGGCTGCGCGGCGGCGCTCGAAGCGGAGCGGTGGCTGGCAAGCCGGGAGTAGAAGGGATACCCTGGAGGCGATATGCAGACCATCACGGCCGCGGAGTTGAAGAAACTGCTTGATTCGGACAAGGGCGTGATCCTTGTGGACGTGCGTACGCCAGGGCGGTATTCCGAAAAGCACATCCCGGGGGCGATTAACGCGCCAGCCACCGATGACTTCGCCAAGGGACTTGCCAAGGCCGCCGGCGGGATGGATGCCGCGCTCGTGCTGTACGCCGAGCACGAGGCTGATGACGCCGAGCTCAAGGCGACCTGCGAGCAGGCCGAAGCGCTTGGGTACAAAGACGTGAGCTGCCTCAAGGGAGGAATCATGGCGTGGATGGAAGCGGGCGGCACCGTGGAAGGCGGCCAGGAGTCGTAAGATATGGCGAGTTACGACCACCAGAAGGTCGAGAAGGAATGGCAGGCGCGGTGGGAGAAGGAAAAGCCCTGGGTGACCCGTGAAGGCGCCGAGGGCAATGCGTTGTACCACCTCGTGATGTTCCCGTACCCGTCGGGGGCCGGGCTTCACGTGGGCCACGTGGAAAGTTACGCCGCGCTCGACATCCTCACGCGCCGCGCGCGCATGCAGGGGAAGGACGTGCTGTTCCCGATCGGCTATGACGCGTTCGGGCTGCCGGCGGAAAATTACGCGGTGAAGACCGGCGTGCATCCCGCACAGACCACGAAGACGGCGATCGCGAATTTCAGCAAGCAGATGAAGTCGCTCGGCCTGTCGTTCGACTGGTCGTGCGAACTGTCCACGGCTGATCCCGATTATTACCGGTGGACGCAGTGGATCTTCCTCCTCCTCTACAAACATGACCTCGCGTACCGGGCCAAGGCGCCGGTCAATTGGTGTCCCACCGACCACACCGTGCTCGCCAACGAGCAGGTGGTGAACGGCTGTTGCGAGCGTTGCGGCACCGCGGTCGTCCAAAAGGAACTGGAGCAGTGGTTCTTGCGCATCACCAAGTATGCCGACCAGCTGCTGGCCGGTTTGGACAGGCTCGACTGGCCCGAGCGCATCAAGGCGATGCAGAGGAACTGGATCGGCAAGAGCGAAGGGGTCGAGATCGAGTTCCACGGGACGCAGGGGAGCAATGAATTTTCCATTCCCGTGTTCACGACGCGCGCGGACACCTTGTTCGGCGTTTCCTATATCGTGCTCGCCCCCGAGCATCCGCTTGCCGACCAGCTATGCATCGAGGAGAAGCGCGAGGAGCTGGTGCGCTATCGGGACGCGGCGCGCAAGAAGAGCGAGCTCGAACGCACGCAACTCGAGCGCGACAAGAGCGGCGTGTTCCTGGGCGCGTACGCCAAGCATCCGCTCACGGGCGCGGACTTGGCCGTCTACGTGTCGGACTACGTGCTCACCTCGTATGGCACCGGCGCCGTGATGGGCGTTCCCGCGCACGACGAGCGCGACTTCGCGTTCGCCAGGAAATATGACCTGCCGATCACCTGGGTCGTCGCCTCGCCGGATCAGGATGACCGCATGGCCGATCAGGCGTACACGGGCCCGGGGACGCTCAAGAATTCCGGCGCGTTCGACGGGCTGGTCAGTCACGAGGCGGTGAACGACATCGCGGCGGAGTTGGAATCGAAAGGCAAGGGCCGGCGCGTCACCTTTTTCCGCCTGCGCGATTGGCTGGTGTCCCGCCAGCGGTATTGGGGCGCGCCCATCCCGATCGTGTGGTGCGAGGAGTGCGGCGCGGTGCCGGTGGAAGCCAAGGACCTTCCGGTCGAGCTCCCGATGGACGTGGATTTCAAGCCGACCGGGGAGTCGCCGCTCGCGCGCTCGGCGTCGTTCCAAAAGGTGAAATGCCCGAAGTGCGGCGCCGTCGCGCGGCGCGAGAGCGACACCATGGATACGTTCGTGGATTCCTCGTGGTATTTCCTCCGCTACTGCGATCCGAGGAACGACGAGGTGTTCGCGGATGAGGCGAAGCTGCGCCATTGGCTGCCGGTGGACCTGTACGTGGGCGGCGCCGAACACGCGGTGCTCCACCTGTTGTACTCGCGCTTCTTCTGCTACGCGCTGCACGACCTGGGCTATCTCGAGTTCGAGGAACCGTTCCTGGCACTGCGCAACCAAGGGCTCATCCTGGGGCCGGACGGGGAAAAGATGAGCAAGTCGAAAGGGAACGTGGTGAACCCCGACGACATCGTTGCCGAGTACGGCGCCGACGCGCTGCGCATCTACGAGATGTTCATGGGGCCGCTCGAGGATGCGAAGCCGTGGGACACCAAGGGCCTGGTGGGCGTGCGACGTTTTCTCGACAAGGCATGGGCGGCTCGGGAGAAACTGGCAGGTGCCAAGGATCACGAACTCGAGCGGACGCTGCACAAGACCATCAAGAAAGTGAGCGATGACCTCGACGCGCTCAAGTTCAACACGGCGATTTCCTCGCTCATGGTGTGCACGAACGCGTTCGCCGCGGCCGAGATGGTCCCGCGCGACCTGTACGAGACGTTCGTCGTGCTGCTCGCCCCGTTCGCGCCGCATCTCGCGGAAGAGTTGTGGGCGGAGTGCGGGCGCAAGACTTCGGTGTTTACCCAGAAGTGGCCGGTCGCGTCCGAACATTTCCTGAAAGATGAAAAGGTGACGGTCGCCATCCAGGTGAACGGAAAACTCCGCGGGACGATAGACATCGCGCCCGACCTGACGCAGGACGAAGCCGTCGCTCGCGCGATGGCGGACACCAACGTGCAAAAGTACGTGGAAGGCAAGGAGCCGCGCAAGGTGATCTACGTCCCCGGCAGGCTCGTGAACATCGTCGTCTAATGTCATTGCGAGGAGCCGATGCTTGGTCGGGGCGACGAAGCAATCTCCCGTTGTCCACATCCTGGCGTTGACAAACGAGCCGAATCGCGATTAACTGTTCATAGCCTTACGAGGTTCTCCACGAACCAACAGGGTGACAATAAAACGACCCCGGCTTCGGCCAGGAGTCGTTTTGTTTTGTCCCGGGCTGGATCCAGGGCCAGTGGAGGTAATCGGTAACCTCGTACGGCTTGTCACCCTAAGTTGCAGGTTCGAGTCCCGCCTGGTCCACCACCTCCGGAGAGAGGGGCCAAGCGCAAGCTTGGGCCCGGGATTCGGAAACCCTCGGCTCATCCCGAGGGTTTTCGGTTTCATGGAACCCACCTCTGAATAAGGGCGGTTTTCTTTTTCAGTCCTCCTTGCTAAGGTTTGGCGCGTATGAACCTGGTCGTGGTCGGGTGCGGATACGTGGGGCTCACCAATGCCCTCGGGTTCGCGAAACTCGGGCATCGCGTGGCGTGCATGGACACGGACGCGGGGAAGGTGGCCAAGCTCGACGTGGGGGAGATGCCGTTCTTCGAGCCGGGGATGAAGGAGCTGCTGCGCGAGATGCAGGAGAAGGGACGGGTCATGTTCACCACCGAACTCGCGGCGGTGATCGACGATGCCGAAGCGGCGATGGTGTGCGTGGGAACCCCGCCGGGGGTTGATGGGGAGCCGGATCTCACGCAGGTGTTCGCGGCGGCGGATGCGATTTCGGAGTGTCTCACGCATCATCTCGTGCTCATCGTGAAGAGCACGGTGCCGGTCGGGACCGCGCAGGCGTTGCGCGACCGGTTCGAGCAGGCGGGGAAGGGGGACATGGTCGAGATAGTAAGCGTTCCGGATTTCCCGCGCTCCGATCGCGTCGTGATCGGATGCGACGACGGCGACGCGCGCGTGCTCGTGGACCAAATGCATGCAGGGATCGACGCGCCCAAGTTCTTCATGAGCAACGAGAGCGCGGAGCTCGCCAAGTACGCGGCGAACGCGTTCCTGGCGACCAAGATCTCGTTCGCGAACGAGATCGCGGCGCTGTGTGAGCGCACGGGCGCGGACCTGCGCGACGTCGCCGACGCGCTCGGGAACGATCCGCTCATCGGTCCCGAGACGTTGCGTCCGGGAAAGCGTTTCGTCGAAATGGTCGAGCGTATGCTCGGAGGATTGAAAGGAAGAAGGCTCGCCGTGTGGGGGCTCGCCGATCTCGAACCCGTTCGTTTCTTGTACGCGCTGGGCGCCGACGTCTGCGCCTACGATCCGAAAGCGGGAGAGAACGCGCGCCGCATCCTGCCCGACGCGGTCGGCATCGCGCCCACGGCCGTGGACGCGTGCGACGGGGCCGAGGCGCTGATCGTGCTCACGGATTGGAACGAGTTCCGCGACGTGTCGTTCGACACCGTGCGCGAGCGGCTGATCGAACCTCGCGTGTTCGACGGAAGGAATCTGTTGGCGGACGTGGATCTGAAAAAACACGGGTTCCAGTACTATGGGGTCGGGATTTCGCGCTGACCCATCCGTCGAAGCGGTTGCCAATTCCCCATCGAAAAGCCTCGCGCTCGCCTTGGGCGCGTTTTGCGTGGGCGTGGCGCTCGGGCCGGCGTGGGACGCGATCGGCGCGTCCGTTCCCATCGTCATCGGGATCACGGCCATCCTCTTGAACCTGTTCGCCCGCTCACGGACGATGATCGTCATCTCCGTCGCGCTCGCCCTGTTCGCGCTTGGCGGCGTGCGCACGCAGGGGGCGCCGTGGACCGTCGCGCTCCCCGATCAAGCATCGGATGTCCGCGAATTGGTCGCGCATGAGATGGCGGTCGCGCTCAGCGAACCGCACGCGTCGTTCCTCACGGGGCTCATTTTCGGCGGAAGTTCCGATCTTCCCGACGGATTGCGCGAGGCGTTCAGGACGACCGGCACGAGCCACATCCTGTCCGCGTCCGGCTACAACGTGTCGCTGTTCACGTTTTATTTTTTCAACTGGGTGATCACGACGCCGCTCGCTCGCCGGCGCGGCATCTGGGCCACCGCCATCCTTCTCGTCGTGTACGCGTTGGGCGCTGGCGCCTCGGCCGCGGTGTTGCGCGCGACGCTTATGGGCGCGGTGATCCTCGTCGGAGCTGCGGTGCGGCGCCGAGCGAAGATGGGCAATGCGCTGTTGCTCGCCGTCGCACTCATGCTGCTCTTCGACCCGACGCTCCTGTGGGGAGACGTCGGGTTCCAGCTCTCGGTCGTCGCCACCTCGGCGATGATCTTTTGGGCGCCGGCGTTCGCGCGGCGCGTGGCGTTCCTTCCCAAGAAGTTCGGCATCCGCGACAGCTTCGGCGGCTCGATCGCCGCCATCATCGCGACCACGCCCATCGTGCTGTGGTGGTTCGGCACGGTGTCGCTCGTGGCCCCGCTCGCGAACCTGGCCGTGCTTCCGATGGTCCCCTACGCGATGGCATCCGGACTCATCGGGCTCGCGGCCACCATCTATGATCCGGGAATCGGCCAGATCATCTCGCTCCCCGCCTGGGCGTTTTCAAGCGTGATCTTGCATGTCGTTTCCTGGCTTGAAGCGCTCCCGCTCGCGAGCGTGTCGGTGCCGTTCGCGCATGCGGCGGCCGCCGTTTCCGCCGCGGTCATCTTCTTCGTATGGCTTCGCGTCCGTCGCGCCTAGTCCCGCGCTGGTTCCCGCTCACCGGGTTATTGGCGCTCGCGTTCGTGTGCGCGAGCGCGTTCGCGTTGTTCGTTTCAGACGCCCGGCGCCCGATCACGGCATCCACGGGGGAACTGCGCATCTGGCTGCTCGACGTGGGGCAGGGGGACGCCATCTTCATCGAGACCCCCGGGCATTCCCAGATCCTGGTGGACGGCGGGCCTGACGACGCGGTGCTCGTGAAGCTCGGCGAACTCATGCCGCCGACCGACCGCACGCTCGAGGGGCTGGTCTCGACGCATCCCGACGCGGATCACGTCTCGGGACTCGTGTCCGTGCTCGATCGTTACGACGTCACGACCATCTTTGAGACCGGTCTCACCAAGGACACGAAGGTCGCGCGAGCATACGCCGAAGCCGTCATGTCCGAAGCGGCGGAGCGACGCGCGGTGAAGGCCGGCGACCGGTTCTCCTACGATGGCGTGGAGTTCCACGTGCTGTGGCCTGACGCGAGGTACGACGGAAAAGGCGTGAGCGAGCCCAACCGCGCGGGGATCGTGCTGCTCGTCCGTTACGGGGAAACGTCCGTGCTGCTCACCGCGGACACCGAAGCGAAGGAAGAAGCGTCGTACGGCGCGCGCGCGGGCGACGTGGACGTGCTCAAGGCGGGACATCACGGGAGCCGCACGTCATCCTCGCGCCCGTTCCTCCTGTCCGTGACCCCCGAGTTCGCGGTCATCTCGTGCGGGGAGGACAACCGGTACGGGCATCCGCACGAGGACGTCCTCGCCCGCTTTGCGGACCTGGGCATCCGGGTGTTCCGCACGGATCAGCATGGGGAGATCCTGATCCGTTCGGGAGGAGGGGAACCCACGGTGGAACCGGCACCCTTGCCGTTTTGATACGCCGGTGATAGTGTCAGCCAAACGAATCACGTCATATGGCTGACATCCAACGCACGGTCGTCCTCATCAAGCCCGATGGGATCCAGCGCGACCTCCTGGGCGAGATCGTGGGCCGCTTCGAGCGCAAAGGGCTCAAGATCGTCGCGATGAAGTTCATCCACCTCACCGACGACATGCTCGAGGAGCACTACGCGCATCACGCGAGCAAGCCGTTCTTCGCCGGGCTGAAGAAATTCATGATGCAGACCCCGGTGTGCGCCATGGTGCTCGAGGGCCTCGACGCGATCGAGTCGGTGCGCAAGGTCGTGGGCGCCACCAACCCGCGCGCGGCCGACGCCGGCACCATCCGCGCGGACCTCGCCATGAACGTGCCCAGCAACCTCATCCACGCGTCCGACTCGCCCGACGCGTCCGCCTCCGAGGTGAAGCGGTTCTTCAAGGACGACGAGCTGTTCCGCTACGAGAAGATCACCGACCGCTACCAGTTCGGCGAAGGGATCTAGGCCGTGTTGACGGAGGAGGGACGGGCCCGCTACGATGCGGGTCCGTCCTTTTTCCATGGAGAGACGATGTCACGAATCGCCCCGGAGTTCCGTCAGGTCCTCGAGTGGTGCGCGGATTGGACCGCGCCGTACGACGAGAAGGCGATCGACCGGCGCCGCGCGTTCTTCCGGTACGCCGCGCCCGAGCGCAAGATCTTCTTCGCCCGCGAGCTCGTGCAGCTGAAGCGCGAACTCGACGCGCTCAAGGAAAAATACGCGCACGCGTACCTGCATGACCTCGAACTCGAGGCCATGGTCAGCTCAACGGACGACGTGGAGGACCTCTATGACCTGGCTGACGACCCCGGCACCACCGAGGTGCATCGTCACCGCCGGTTCGGGGCGCTCATGCTGGGCGACGTCGCCATGTGCATCGCCGGCAACGAGCTGCCTGACAGCTACCTGGTCGCGTCGAAGGACCAAGGCAAGTTCGTCGCAAGGATCACCAACGATTTCTTCCGCGAGGACGTCCGTCGCGTCGTGGTGACCAGGTTCCACGACCCTGCCGACCACTTTCGCGTGAAGGCGCTCGCCGTGCACGACCCGGAGGACCCATCCTTCCGCGTGGAGGGGATCCCGGCGGAGCTGCCAGGGTCGTTCGACCCGAGGCACGTGCACAACGAGCCGCTCGCGTGCCGCACGCTGGGGGGACGCCTGGTCGGGTTCCATCACCGGACGAAGACGCCGTTCGACACGTACCTGAAGGTGCTCATCCGCAGGCAAGAGGGCCATCCCGACCCGTTCGACGTGCAAGACCGTTGCGGGGTGAAGTTCCTTGTCCCGACCGAAGACGAGCGCGACGCGCTCATCCGGCAGCTGCGCGATTTCATCGCGGTCATCGGCGGGGATTGCCGCGACGACGGCCGCGACCCCAAGAACAAGCGTTCGTCGAAGCACTATCGCGTCGTGAAGGAGTGGATCGACTGGAACGACCGTCAGTTCGAGGCGCAGTTCATGACGTTCCAGGACTATTACAGCTCAAGATTCTCGACCAACGAGGAGAATCACGAATTGTACAAGTCACGCGCCTGTCGCGACATCTTCTTCCCGCACTTCTTTCCGGCGAGCCTCTACGGCATCCGCTGGGCCCATCCGGACGTGCAGACGTTCTTGCGGGAGCAGAAGATCCCTCAGCTCAATTCGCGGCTCGACGCCCCAAGACCCTGACGAAGCCCCGACCTGGGGCTTTTTCCTTATATTCATTGGGTCAAAGCGGGTGTGGATAACTTCGGGGATGGTCCGGGGATAACGAAGGAGGATTCCTGCTTGCCAGGCTCCTATGAACTGGTACGTTGTGAGTGTCTCGCGGTCGGTCAGATGTGTTCCAGAATCATGACGCATCATTGAACCGAACCCGGCGTACGGGAACGACATGGTGGGCTCGACAAGCTCTCATCATCGTGACCCAGACGTGCCGACGATGTCAGACGGATATTCGTTGGACCGTCTGATCGACCGGCGAGGCGCCAAAAGACGGCCAAGCCCTTGGCCGTTTTTTCGTTTTCGGCTAGAGTTCACGCGACTCATCGAACCTTGTGCCGGGCTATGGCGCAGCTGGTAGCGCGCTTGCATGGGGTGCAAGAGGCCGCGGGTTCAAGTCCCGCTAGCCCGACAGAACGTTCGATGAGCAACGACGCGGAGGGTCGCTCGATGAAGCTGATATGCCAGACGACCAAACCCCGCGTCATGTCGCGATCATCCCCGACGGCAACCGCCGGTGGGCGAAGAGGCATGGATTGAAACCGTGGGAAGGTCATGACGCCGGGGCGCGCCGGTTCAGGCCGATCCTGCGTGCCGCCTTCGAAGAGGGGGTGTATTGCGTGTCCGCCTGGATCGCATCCAGGTCGAATCTCACCACCCGTTCCAAGGTCGAGGTGGAGTTCCTGTACCAGGTGTTGGAGCGGTTCTTTTTGGAACTCACCGAGGTGCCGGAGCTGTCCGAGCATGGCGTGCGGGTGCAGGTGTTCGGGCAGTGGCGCGAATTCCAACCGCCGGGCCTCGTGAAGGCGATCGAAGGGGTGATCGAAAAGACCAAGCGCAACGACCGCCACCCGCTCAACTTCTTCGACGCCTACGACGGGGTGAGCGAGATGACGGATGCGATCCAGCGGATGGTCGATGAAGGCAGGAAAGACCCGCGGTTCGCGGTCGAACCGTCCATCATCAAACGGCATCTTCTCACGAAGGATCTCCCGCCCGTGGATCTCGTGATCCGCACCGGAGGGGAACCGCATTGGAGCGGCGGATTCATGATGTGGGACATCGCCGAGGCACAATTCCATTTTTCGGACAAGATGTTCCCGGATTTCGGCGCCGAGGACTTCCGCGCGGCGCTCGAAGAGTATCGTTCCCGCGAACGTCGACAGGGGAAGTGATGTATGATATCTACGATTCAGACCCCTTTCAACCCTTCAACCCCTTATCCCTCTAACCCGTAGATATGTTCATGCATACGCTCGGTTGCCGCGTGCACGGCTCCCACCCGGACCTCGGGCGCCTGTTCCTGCGCCTCTCCCTCGGCCTCGTGTTCGTGGCCCATGGGTGGATGAAGCTCTCCGACGTCGCCATGGCGAACGCGTTCATGGAGAAGCTCGGGATGCCGACTGGCACCGGCGCGATCATCGGCCTCGTCGAGCTCTTGGGCGGCCTCGCCGTGCTCGTGGGCTCATACGTGCACGTCGCCTCGATCCTGCTCGCCCTCGTCATGGTTGGCGCCATCGTGCTCGTGAAGGGGAAGATGGGATACGTGGGCGGATTCGAGTTCGACCTCTCGCTCCTCCTTTCCGCGCTCGCGCTCGCGAAGTTGGGCGCCGGGGGATTCTCCGTGGATGCCAAGCGCGGCGGATGCAGCTGCGGGAGCGGCTGCGGACCCCTGGACAAGGGATGCTGCGGCTCCGGCGCCTGCGGGAGCGGCGCGTGCGAGATGCCTGAACGCGACGAGCACCTGGTGGTGGTCGAGGAGGGGGAGATCGTGGCGGTCGAGGAACCTCGCCGGGAGCAGGCTTGACCCACTCGCCCAAACGGATACGATGGCGTCCATTCATATGGACGCTTTTCGTATCGAAGGCGGCGTGCCGCTCCATGGGGAGGTGGTGCTTTCGGGCGCCAAGAACGCGGCGTCCAAGCTGATGGTGGCGTCGCTGCTCACCGACGAGCCGGTCACGCTCGGCAACGTCCCGCGCCAGCACGAGACCGGGATCACGCGCGAGATCATCACCTCGATCGGCGCGCAGGCGCAGTGGGACGACGCGCACACCCTGCGGTTGCAGACGAAGGATATCCGTCGGACGTCGGTCGAGGGGTTGTCGCGAAAGAACCGCTTGAGCGTGCTCGCGATCGCGCCGCTCCTGCACCGCGCCGGCGAGGCGTTCGTGCCGCGCGTGGGCGGCGACGCCATCGGGGCGAGACCCGTCAATTTCCATCTGGGCGCGCTCGAGGCCATGGGGGCCGTCATCGAGGAGACGCCCGAGGGCTACCGCGCGGTCGCCGCGAAAGGATTGCGCGGCGCGCTCATCGACCTGCCGTATCCCTCCGTCGGCGCGACCGAGACCGCCATCCTCGCCGGTTCTCTCGCGCAGGGGCGCACCGTCATACGGAACGCCGCCGGCGAACCAGAAGTCAAGCAGCTCATCATGATGCTGCAGAAGATGGGGGCCGTGATCCAGGTGAACGCCGGACGCGGGATCGAGATCGTGGGGGTGGAGAAGCTTTCCGGCTGCCACATGCGGGTGATGCCCGACCGCATCGAGGCGGCGAGCTATGCGTGCATGGCGCTCGGGAGCCGCGGCGAGGTGTTCGTGAAGGGCGCCCAGCATGAGCACATGATCACCTTCCTGAACACGGTCCGGAAGATCGGCGGCGAATACGACGTGCAGGCGGACGGCATCGCCTTCCGCGCCGTGAACGGGTTCCGCGGCATCGAGCTTGAGACCGACACGCATCCGGGGTTCATGACCGATTGGCAGCAGCCGCTTGTCGTGCTTCTCACCCAGGCCAAGGGGACCTCGGTCGTGCACGAGACGGTGTACGAGGAACGCTTCGGGTACACGGAGACGCTCAAGCGCATGGGGGCGGACGTGTCGCTGTTTTCCAATTGCCTGGGCGAGACCGACTGCCGGTTCAAGGGGCGCAACTACCGCCACTGCGCGGTCATCCAGGGGCCGCGCGAGCTCTCGCCTGCCGAGGTCGCCGTGCCGGATATCCGCGCCGGGCTCGCGTTCGTGGTGGCGGCGCTCGTCGCGAAGGGAACGTCCACGCTCACCGGCATCGAGCATCTGGACCGCGGATATGAGCGGTTGGAAGAGAAACTCCGCGGCATCGGCGCCGACATCGAGCGCGTGAAGGTCTGATATACTTCCCACGATATGTTCTTCAACCTGATCCTCGCGTCCCCGATGATGGCCATCGCCTGGGTGGCGGCCATCATGCTGTCGCTCACCGTGCATGAGTTCAGCCATGCGCTCGTCGGGAAGTGGCGCGGCGACCGCACGGCCGAGCACGAGGGCCGGCTCACGCTCAACCCGCTCGCGCACGTGGATCCGCTCGGGTTCCTGTCGCTCTTGCTCGTGGGATTCGGCTGGGCCAAGCCCGTTCCATACAACCCGTACAACCTAAGGAATCCGGCGTGGGACGGCGTGGCCATCGCGCTCGCCGGTCCGTTCAGCAACCTCCTGCTCGCGAGCATGAGCGCCTTCGCCCTCCGGTTCCTGGTGGGGAGCCAGATCATCACACAGCTCAACCTCCTGGTGGTGTTCCTGTTCTTCCTCATTCTCCTGAACCTCGGGCTCGCGTTCTTCAATTTCATCCCGGTCCACCCGCTGGACGGATCCAAGCTGTTCTTCGCGCTCACCGACCATCCCAAGTACGCGCGGCTCCGCTTCGCCGTCGCCCACTACGGCCCGCAGCTCCTCATGGCGCTCGTGGTCATCTCGCTCGTCACTCCGTTCAACGTGTTCTTTTTCGTGTCCGCCCCGACCTACGCCGCGTGCGATTTCCTCCTTTCGGATCATTGCCAGGGGTTCCTGGGAGCCGTCTTGGGCGCCATCTAAGCGCAGAATTGACCGTTTTTCTCGCCCGTGATACTCTCCGGCCATCCTTATTTTGATTATGCCAACGATTTCGCAGTTGATCCGCAAGGGACGCACGTCCCACAAGGTGAAGAGCAAGTCCCCGGCCATGCAGTTCGGGCTCGACTCGCTCCACCGCCGCCGCACCGAATTCTCCAAGGGGAGCCCGTTCAAGCGCGGCGTGTGCGTGAAGGTGACCACCATGACCCCGAAGAAGCCGAACTCGGCGATCCGCAAGATCGCGCGCGTGCGGTTGAGCAACGGCGTCGAAGTCACGGCCTACATCCCGGGCGAAGGGCACAACCTGCAGGAACACTCCATCGTGATGTTGCGCGGCGGGCGCGTGAAGGACCTGCCGGGCGTGCGCTACCACGTGGTGCGCGGACGCTACGACACCCAGGGCGTCGCGGAACGCCGTCGCGGCCGCTCGCTGTACGGCCAGAAGCGTCCCAAGGACAAGAAGTAATCGTCCATTAATCACCGTCGGAGTACCCCAGAACGCAGGGGGAAGGACACCCGGCAGCAACGAATAAGAATATGCGTGGCAAGCAGGCACCAAAACGTGAACAGATCCCCGACCCCAAGTACGGGAACATTTACGTTTCCAAGCTCATCAACATGATCATGCGCAATGGCAAGAAGGCCACGGCGCAGGCGGTGGTGTACGAGGCGTTCGAGATCATCAAGGAGAAGGCGAAGGTCGATCCGGTCGACACGCTGGACCTCGCGCTCAAGAACGCGATGCCGAGCCTGGAGGTGAAATCGAAGCGCGTGGGCGGGGCCAACTACCAGGTGCCGATGCCGGTGCGCGGGGAACGCCGCTACCAGCTCGCGTACCGCTGGATCCTCGACGGCGCCAACGCCAAGAAGGGACGCCCGATGGCGCAGAAACTCGCCGACGAACTGGTCGCCGCCGCCAAAGGCGAGGGCGACGCCGTGCGCAAGAAGATGGATGTCCAGCGCATGGCCGAGGCCAACCGCGCGTTCGCTCACTTTGCCCGCTAACCGCTTATGCCCCGAGAGTATTCGCTTGAGAAGACGCGCAACTTCGGCGTGATCGCGCACATCGACGCCGGCAAGACCACCACCTCGGAGCGCATCCTGTTCTACACCGGCAAGAAGCACAAGATCGGCGAGGTGCACGAGGGGGACACCACCATGGACTGGATGGAACAGGAGCGCGAGCGCGGCATCACCATCACCGCGGCCGCCACAACCTGCTTCTGGAAGGGCCACCGGATGAACCTGATCGACACCCCCGGACACATCGACTTCACCATCGAGGTGAAACGTTCGCTTCGCGTGCTCGACGGCGCGCTCGTGGTGTTCGACGGCGTGGCCGGCGTGGAACCGCAGTCCGAGACCAACTGGCGCTACGCGGACGACTACAACGTCCCGCGCATCTGCTTCATCAACAAGCTCGACCGCACCGGCGCGGATTATTTCAAGGACCTCGCTTCCATCCACACCCGCCTGTCCAAGAAGGCGCACCCGATCCAGCTTCCGATCGGTTCCGAATCGAACTTCCAGGGGATCGTGGACCTGTTCGACAAGAAGGCCTACATCTTCAAGGACGACCTGGGCAAGGAGATCGAGGTGAGCGATCCGCCCGCCGACATGACGCCGCTCGTCGAGGAGTGGCGCCACAAGCTCGTCGAGGCGATCTGCGAGACCGATGAGGCGCTCATGACCAAGTACCTGGGCGGCGAAGAGCCGACCATCGCCGAACTGAAGGCCGGGCTGCGCAAGGCCACCATCAAGAACGAGATCTTCCCGGTGCTCACCGGTTCCGCGCTCAAGAACAAGGGGGTGCAGCAGGTGCTCGACGCGGTCGTGGAATTCCTCCCCAGCCCGCTCGACATCCCGCCCACCAAGGCGCATGCCGTCGATGACCCGGAGAAGGCCCTCGCATGCCCGGCGTCCGACGACGCCCCGTTCGCGGCGCTCGCGTTCAAGCTGGCCGCCGACCCGTTCGTCGGGAAGCTCGTGTTCTTCCGCGTGTACTCCGGCAAGATCACCGCGGGCTCGTACGTGCTTAACTCCTCGACCGGGACGACCGAACGCATCGGCCGCATCGTCCGCCTGCACGCGAACACGCGCGAGGACGTGAACGAGGTGTACGCCGGCGAGATCGCCGCCGCGGTGGGTCTCAAGGACACCTTCACCGGCAACACGCTGTGCGACCCGAACCATCCTCTCGTGCTCGAATCCATCGTGTTCCCCGAGCCGGTGATCTCGATCGCCATCGAGCCTAAGACGAAGGCCGACCAGGAAAAGATGGGCGTGGCGCTGCAAAAGCTCGCCGAGGAAGACCCGACCTTCCGCGTGCGCACCGACGAGGAGACCAACCAGGTCATCATCTCGGGCATGGGCGAACTCCACCTCGACATCATCGTGGACCGCATGAAGCGCGAGTTCAACGTGGAAGCGAACGTGGGCAAGCCGCAGGTGGCGTACCGCGAATCGATCCTCGGCACCGCCGAGGGCGAAGGGAAATACATCCGACAGACGGGCGGCCGCGGCCAGTACGGCCACTGCCTCCTGCGCGTCGAGAAGAACGAGGCCGGCAAGGGGTTCGAGTTCGAGGAAGAGATCAAGGGCGGCGCGATCCCGCGCGAGTTCATCAAGCCGATCGAGAAGGGCGCCGAGGAAGCCGCCGACCGCGGCGTGCTCGCGGGGTACCCCCTCATCGACGTGAAGGTGATCGTGTTCGACGGCTCCTACCACGACGTGGACTCCAACGAAGCGGCGTTCAAGATCGCCGGTTCCATGGCGTTCCAGGACGCGTGCAAGAAGGCCGGCGTCGCGCTGCTCGAGCCGATGATGAAGGTGGAGGTGGTGATGCCCGAGGATTTCATGGGCACCGTGGTGGGCGACCTGAACGCCAAGCGCGGCCAGATCCAGGAGATGGCGGACCGGAACGGGGCGAAGATCGTGTCCGCTTTCGTGCCGCTCGCCGAGATGTTCGGCTACGCGACCACGCTGCGGAGCAACACCCAGGGCCGCGCGAGCTACTCCATGGAGTTCGACCACTACGAGCCCGTGCCGCCCAACGTGGCGAAGAAGATCGTCGAGGAACGCGCCGGCGTGAGCCGCCGCGCGACCTGATTGAAAACAAAAAGACGGCCGCGAGGCCGTCTTTCGTTCATCCGAGCTTCGAGATGGCGCGCTCGATGTCGCGGAGCTTGCCCATCACGTCGTCGAGCTGATGCTCTTCGGCGTGGGTCTTTTGGATCTTGTGCACCACGGTCTGGATGTCATCCACCATGCGTTCGATGGCGGACAGACGTGCTTCGATGTCGGGCATATGAATATTGTCATTTCGCTCGCAAAGACAACTGTACTAGAATGCTTCCGGTATGGAAACAGTCCCGAAAAAAGTGCTGGCCCAATACGACATCGGCGCGGTGAAAACCACCAAGCTGCTTTCGAGCGGGCTCATCCATCGCACGTTCCGGGTGAAGGCGACGAAGGGGGAGTTCATCCTCCAGAGGTTGCATCCGATCCTCGCGTCAAAAGAAATCGCCGAGGACTTCTTCGTGGTCACCACGTTCCTGAACGACGAGGGATTCCTGTCGCCTAAGTGCGTTCTCACGAAAAAACTTACGGTGCTGGCGAAGGACGGGAAACATGTGTGGCGCATGCAGACGTTCATTTCAGGCAACACCTTCCACAAGCTGGAGAAGCCAGCGATGGCGGCAGAAGCCGGGAGGATTTTCGCGCGCTTCCACATGACGCTGGATCGGCTGCCATATCGGTTCAAGTCCAAGAAGGTGCTGCACGAGACCGAGAAGATCTTCGCGGCGTTCAAGAAGACGGTGGCGGCGAATCGGAAGAAACCGCTCATGGACGAGGTGAAAGAAGAGGTCGAGTTGATTCTGAAGGAGCTTCCGAACCTGTTCCTGCCGAAAGGATTGCCCATGCGCGCGATTCACGGGGACCCCAAGATTTCCAACATCCTGTTCGACGCGGACGATAAGGCGAAGACGATCGTGGACCTCGATACCTGCAACCGCCGGCCGATCCTGGTGGAATTCGGGGACGCGTTCCGTTCGTGGTGCGGGCTCAAGGAAGACGATCCGAAGAACCGGTTCCGCCTTCCGATTTTCAAGGCGGCGTGGAAAGGGTATTCGCAGGAGGCGGGGAAGTTCCTCACGAAAAAAGAGATCTCCCTCATCCCGCAGTCGGTGGGACTCATCACGCTCGAGCTGGCGAGCCGGTTCCTCAAGGATTATTTCGAGGACAGCTATTTCGGCTGGGATTCCAAGCGTTACCCGTCGCGCCGCGCCCACAACCTCGCCCGCGCCCGCGGCCAGGTCGCGCTGTATCGAGACCTGAAAAAGAAGATGCGAACGGTCCAGTCTGTCATTGCGAGGAGCTAGGTTTTCGCGAGCGACGAAGCAATCTCCCGTGGGGGATCGCTTCGTCGGCTGCGGCCTCCTCGCGATGACAAAGGAAGTTTATCCACAGATTTTTGGTTGACAGATCCGAAAAAATCCGATACACTTGTCGTCAAGCATTCAAAACCACTGGCCCCCAAGCCAGTAATTTTTATTTATGTGCGAGCTTCTCAAGACGCATTTCGGGTACGATGCGTTCAGGCCGTTGCAGGAGGAAATCATCAACGCGGTCCTCCGAAAGAAAGACGTCCTGGTGCTCATGCCTACGGGAGGAGGGAAGTCGCTGTGTTTCCAGCTGCCGGCGCTCACGTTTCCCGGGATCACGCTCGTCGTTTCCCCGCTCATCGCCCTCATGAAGGATCAGGTCGATGCCCTTACGGCCAATGGGATCGCCGCCGCCTGTCTCAACAGCACGTTGGACGCCGACGTGCAGGCGGACGTGGAATCGCGCGCACGCTCCGGAGCGCTGAAGCTTTTGTATGTCGCCCCGGAGCGATTGGTCCAGCCGGAGTTCCAGGCGTTTTTGGAGCAACTCACCGTCTCCCTCATCGCGATCGACGAAGCGCATTGCATTTCGGAATGGGGACATGATTTCCGGCCGGATTACCGGTGCATGAAGGAACTGCGTGAGACGTTCCCATCCGTGCCCGTCATCGCCCTTACCGCGACGGCGACGCCCAGGGTCAGGGAAGACATCCTTAAAGAGCTCCGGATGGAAGGGGCGCCGGTGTTCCTCTCGAGTTTCAATCGCCCAAACCTCCGATACGTCGTGCGGCCGAAGCGGGACGCTGTCGGGCAGCTCGTCCGGTTGCTCGCGTCCTATAAGGATAAGGCGGTGATCGTGTATTGCTTCTCCCGAAAGAACACGGAGGAGGTCGCCGAGAAATTGTGCCGGGCCGGGTTCGAAGCGTTGCCATATCACGCGGGATTGGATCGGAACGTCCGGCGGGAGACGCAGGAGAAATTCATCCGCGACGAGGTTCCCGTCATCGTCGCGACGATCGCGTTCGGCATGGGGATCGACAAGCCCGACGTCCGGCTGGTGGTCCACATGGACCTGCCGAAGACGATCGAATCGTATTACCAGGAGACCGGACGCGCCGGACGCGACGGGTTACCCAGCGAGTGCGTGCTGTTCTACGCGTACGGCGATCGTCGCAAGCAGGAATATTTCATCAACATGATGGACGACGGCCCGGAGAAGGCGCTCGCGCATCAAAAGCTCGCCCAGGTGATCTCGTACGGCGAGACGCGTGCCTGCCGCCGACGGTTTCTTTTGGAATATTTCGGCGAGCGATCCGCGTCCGCGACCTGCGACGCGTGCGACGTTTGCGTACCGCCGGCGAAAGAAGCGATCGACGCGAGCGTGTCCCGTCCGGCATCCGCGGAGAATCTCCTCTTCGAGCAGGACCTGTTCCAGATCCTCCGACGAGAACGAAAGGTCCTGGCCGACGCGCACAACGTCCCGCCGTTCGTCATTTTCGGCGACCGGACGTTGCAGGAGATGGCGTACTATCTTCCGCAAGATCCGGAACGGCTCGGACAGGTGTTCGGCGTAGGTTCCCGGAAGCTCGCGCGGTACGGGAAGATCTTTCTCGAGCGCATCCAAGCGCATGCGCGATCACGCGGGCTCATCGAACGCGCCCATCCGCGATCAAAGTCGCCACCGTCGCTTCGGGAAGGATCGACGTATCAAAAGACCAGGGAGCTCATCGAGCAAAAACGTTCGATCGCGGACATCGCGAAGGAGCGCGGAATCGCGCCAGGGACGGTGATCGGACACCTCATGGCGCTGGTCCGGGAACAGCCCGGATTGGACATCGGCTATTTGAAACCTGATGCGGAGCGGTTCGAAAAGATCCGACAGGCATATCGGACGGCCAACACGCGGATGCACACGCCCGTGAAGGTTGTCCTGGGGGACGGGTATTCGTATGATGAGATCAAGCTGGCGGGATTGTTCCTGTAACGCGACTGCCTATGCGCCAAGCAAAACGCCCTTATGTTGAAACGACGCACATCGCCTTGTTTAAGGGAAAAAAAATCCGCAAGAGACTTCAAAATGGGGAGTGGTGGTTTTCGGTTGTGGACGCATGCGAAGTCCTTGCAGACAGCATTGATGCTGGTGCGTATTGGAGGAAACTCAAGCAAAGATTAACGGAGGAAGGAAGTGAAGTCGTGACATTTTGTCACGGGTTGAAATTGCAGGCTCCAGACGGAAAAATGCGTGAGACTGACTGCGCCAGCACCGAAGGAATCTTCCGCATCATCCAATCCATTCCATCCCCCAAAGCTGAACCCTTCAAACGCTGGCTCGCAAAAGTCGGATACGAGCGTGTGCAAGAAATCGAGAACCCGGAGCTCGCGACCAAGCGTACACGGATGTTGTACAAACTCAAAGGCTACAGCGAGGATTGGATTGAAAAGCGGATGCGAGGAATCGTGATTCGGGAGCGGGAGAATCTGCGCGATCACATGGATGACTTCGAACTGATCTTCAACATGCTCGGGGAACGTTCGACGACGGAGATCCATCGGATGGAAGACTCGAAGGGTTTGCCGAAGCTCAAAAGCGACGCGAAGGCGGGAGGCGACGTCGCGGCCGTCGCAAGGGAGAAGTTGGAAAAACGGCTCGGACGTTCACTTGTGTCTGGGAAGAATTTTCTGAAAAATTCCGAAAATAAGAAATTGAGAGATTAAGGCGCGTGGATATCGGTCATGCCCCCTGCGCCTGCGACCAGATCGCGTTGTATAAGAATTAGAAGAAACAAGATGTCCGAGGACAAAGCCGCGATCGATAAAAACCGAAACCCCCGGCATGGCCGGGGGTTTCGTGGTCTGGGAGGGACGTCCGTAAATCAGGCTAAACAATGTTGCTATTTCCTGTCGAATCTATCCTTTCCTGTGCGTATCCATCCGTATCGGAGGAGCTCCCAGAGCTGGCGGTTAACCATGCACAAGGCAATAGAATACCATACATTGGGATTTTTGTCAACCCTTGGGCCAAGGTTAGCCATATTTTGGCTTGTTGACAGAGAGGATGCGGGCGGTAAGATGCCCCCGATATGAAGAACCTCCGCCGCCTCTTGGAGCTTGCAAAACGCACGGGTGACCGGCTGATCATCACCGACCCGGAAGGGGAAGAGTCGTTCGTGGTGATGGGTCTTGATCAGTATGAAGGCCTGCTCGGCGGTCCGAGGCCTTCTGAGCGACCATTGCCCACCCCGCCAACCCCTGCTCACCGTGGCCCGACTCTGCGCCAGGACCGCGATCGCGCCACCTCGGACGAGGACGAAACCCCGCCGCCGGACATCTTCGATCTCATGAAGCCGGCGAACGAGGCCGGGGACACCTGGGATCTGGCGAAGATGAACGACGTCGAACGCCATCAGGTCTTAAAGGAATTCATGGCATTCCAGGAGGGGGATTCGATCCCGGAAGCGGAGAAGGAAGGCCGCAACAAAGCCAAAAACGAAGGGTTCGATGAGGACCAGTTCTACCTGGAACCGGTGGAATAGCCCCGAAGCTTGCGTAGATTCAGCCCCTTTGCTATACTCCGGCCATTCAATCCACACCCTAAATCGTTAATGTTTTGAGCTCTTTTCGCCCGACGGGCGGGCTCGAAGGATCTAACGCGTATGGCAGACGTCTTTCAGCGCACCAAGCCGCACGTGAACGTGGGCACCATCGGCCACGTCGACCACGGCAAGACCACCACCACGGCGGCCATCTTGGCCGTGCTCGCCGCGCACGGCGGCGTGGCCCAGAAGAAGGGCGTGGATGACCTCGACAAGGCTCCGGAATCGAAGGCCCGCGGCATCACGATCGCGACGGCCCACACCGAGTACGAGTCCGAGAAGCGCCACTACGCGCACGTCGACTGTCCGGGACACGCCGACTACATCAAGAACATGATCACGGGTGCCGCCCAGATGGACGGCGCGATCCTGGTCGTGTCCGCGGCCGACGGCCCGATGCCGCAGACCCGCGAACACATCCTGCTCGCCGGCCAGGTCGGCGTGCCGGCCATCGTCGTCTACCTGAACAAGGTGGACATGGTCGACGACCCCGAGCTCATCGACCTCGTGGAGCAGGAAGTGCGCGACCTCCTCAAGAAATACAACTACCCGGGCGACACCGTCCCGGTGATCCGCGGCTCCTCGATCAAGGCGCTTGAGAACCCCATGGACCCGGTGGCTTCCAAGCCGATCCTGGACCTCGTGAAGGCGCTCGACGAGTACGTGCCCGAGCCGGTCCGCGAGACCTCCAAGCCGTTCCTGATGCCGATCGAGGACGTGTTCTCGATCGAAGGCCGCGGCACCGTGGTGACCGGCCGCATCGAACGCGGGCAGGTGAAGATCAACGAGGACGTCGAGATGATCGGCCTGCGCCCCGAGTCCACCAAGACCGTGGTGACCGGCATCGAGATGTTCAACAAGCAGCTCGACTCCGGCATGGCCGGCGACAACGCGGGACTCCTCCTGCGCGGCGTGAAGAAGGAAGACGTGGAGCGCGGCATGGTGCTCGCGAAGCCCGGATCCATCACCCCGCACACCGAATTCGAAGCCGAGGTGTACGCCCTTTCCAAGGAGGAAGGCGGCCGCCACAAGCCGTTCTTCAAGGGCTACAAGCCGCAGTTCTACATCCGCACGACCGACGTGACCGGCGAGGTGAGCTTGCCGGAAGGCGTGGAGATGGTGATGCCGGGCGACACGGTGAAGATGGCGGTCAAGCTCATCGTCCCGGTGGCGCTTGAAGAGAAGTCCAAGTTCGCCATCCGCGAGGGCGGCCGCACGGTGGGCGCCGGCGTGGTGACGAAGATCGTCAAGTAATAATCCCCGTTAACCGTTCTTTCCTCGACCTGTGGCGCAAGCAACGAAAAAGGAACCGTCGGAGGAGAAGTCGCGGATCCGCATCAAGATCCGCGCGTACGACCACAAGATCATCGACCAGGCGACCCAGACCATCATCAAGACGGCTGAGCGCAGCGGGGCGAAGATCCTGGGGCCCGTGCCTCTCCCCACGGAGAAGCGCAAGTTCACGGTGAACCGGTCGACCTTCATCGACAAGGACTCCCGCGAACAGTACGAGATGCGCATCCATAAGCGCCTCATCGACATCACCGAGCCGACCGAGCGGACCATCGATTCGCTCATGAGCCTCAACCTGCCGGCCGGCGTCGACGTCGAGATCAAGACATAAACGGGATAGAACCACGGGTGTGGCGGCCTCTCGGAGACCGCCCATCCCGTGGGATCGATCCCCCGAAGCGTCCGAAGAACACGGAAGAAAGATCCTCAGGGAAAACCTTCCGGGGCTTCAGAAAGACGCGGATAAGGAGTCTCTCATAAATCAACCCACAACCTTGCGCCTCCCGCTCGGGAGTTTCCAAGGGCTAGAAGCCGGCACGCATCGTCCGATGCGTTTCGACTTCTGGCTTTTGTCTTAGCCGGAGCATGTCCGTCATATCGGACCAATACGAACTATGCCGTTCATCATCGGTCGGAAGCTCGAAATGAGCCAGCACTTCAAGGAGGATGGGACGCTCGTGCCTGTCACGATCGTGGAGGCGGACCCCAACGTCGTCACGGCGTTGAAGACCGTCGAAACCGACGGCTATTCTGCCGTCCAGCTCGGGACCGGCGTGAAGAGGGCGCTCAACGCCCCCGAAGCGGGTCACCTCAAGGACCTGCCGGCGCTGGGCACCCTGCGCGAGTTCCGCGTCGGCAGCACCGAACTGAAGCGCGGCGACGCGGTCACGGTCGAGGCGTTCACGCCCGGCACCAAGATCGACGTCACCGGGATCAGCAAGGGGAAGGGGTTCCAGGGCGTCATGAAGCGCCACCACTTCTCGGGCGGTCCCGCCACCCACGGGCAGAAGGACAACATGCGCATGCCGGGGTCCATCGCCTCGCAGCGCCAGGGTCCGGTGTCCAAGGGCCAGCGCATGGCCGGCCACATGGGCGCGCGCCGCGTGACCGTGAAGAACCTCGAAGTGGTCGCCGTGGACGCGGGCAAGAACACCATCGCCATCAAGGGCGCGGTGCCTGGCGCGTACGGCACGTTGCTCATCGTCGTGAGCCGTGAAGGGAAATCGGTATGGCAAAAGTAATCCTCTATAACCAGGAAGGCGCGAAGGTGGGCGATCTCGCGCTCGACCCGTCGCTGTTCGAGGTGAAGCTGAACCCGTCGCTCGTGCACGAGGCGGTGGTGGCGCAGAACGCCAACTCCCGCGTCGTCACGGCCCACACCAAGGATCGCGGCGAGGTGGCCGGGACCGGCAAGAAGCCGTGGAAGCAGAAGG
>Ga0155146_17_pt2 | contig 29568 bp, 30 predicted proteins | sample RifCSPhighO2_01_FD_106114 | JGI IMG/M metagenome (GOLD analysis project Ga0155146, IMG submission 106114) | Candidatus Uhrbacteria bacterium RIFCSPHIGHO2_01_FULL_63_20 | reverse complement strand
CACGATCTCCTCGTCGCGCGGGGAAACCGAGAGCATGCCGCCATCCTTGTCGAACAGCCAGTGGCGCACGTCGCCCCCGTCGAGGGTGACGTCGGCGCGGCCGGAGAGGGAGAACGGTTCGTTGTGCACCGTGTATTCGGCGCCGATCGCGGCGGTGAGGAGTTGGTCGAGGGTCATATGATGTTCCATCATGCCGCATTCGTTCGCTCGGAAGTCCCAAACGCCGTCTGGCACCTCGCTCGCTCGCTCATGCGTGGCATCAATAAGCTTGTCGTCGGGATTATACGCATGTCACCTGGAAGCGCCAAGGGTTTCATCCGAAATTCCTCCGGCTTCAGAAGAAACCGTTGACCGTATCCACGATTTCAGGTATCCTCCCCCTCTGCCCTTTCCCTTTCTCAAACCCGGCCGCTGTACGGCCACTGGAGGCGACATGACCGTGAAGATCCTCATGAACCCGCACCCGGGATTCGTGGACATCCTGGCGCTCGAACGGCTCCTGGATGCCCGCCATCTCGTGAACGGCGACTACGAGATCCTGTTCCTGGACCTGGACGCGCATCCGGGCGAAGACGTGATCGACATCGGCGTACGCTCGCCGCCGGAGGGCGAGCAGGACCGGTACGCGGCGCTGTGCAAGCAGCTCGGCGCCGCGCCGGTGCAAGCCATATCCCGCATGCTGGTACTCGACGGCAAGATGAACGGCGCCGCGCACCGCGAGGACCTCACGTGGCTCGTGAAGCGCGGCTGGTGGACCTTGTTCCCCCAGGGCGCCACTGGGCTCGTGAACGGCGACGCGGTGCGTCCGGTCCGTCAGCGATTCCTCGCGGAAGCGATGGGCGCGGCCGCGACGTTCACCCGCTTCTACGAAGATCCCGCCGTCGCGGACGCCTTCGGCCAGATCCAGATGGAGGATCTCGACAGCACCAACCGCGTGTGGCGGGAGCGAATCCGTACGCTCCCGAAGATGCCGGAGTTCAACAAGGCCTTCGGCGGCCTGCTGCATCAGCCGGCACGGCCGTTCTCGGTGCGGGTACTCGCCTTCGCCCACTGGATGCCCGGGGACGACGAGACATCTGTCCGCAGCGCGCTTGCGGCGTGGCAGGCCAAGGTCACGCAGGTCAAGGCGACGGAAACCGCGGCCAAGGACCAGGTCGGCGAGGGGATGCGTTTCCGGGAAGTCCGGTGGCGCGACCGCCCGTACGTGGTCGCGTTCCTGGGCACGGCGTCGCCTTTCGACCCTGGCGCGGCGTTCGCGACCATGCGCGGACTCGACCTGCTCGTGGCTCGCGAAGGCGCAAGCGGCCGCACGGCCTTCATGGCGAAACGCGGCTCGGGCCTGGGACCCCTGCTCATGGACGTGCGGGACCTGCTCAACCGCGACGACAAGGATCGCGGGCTGTGGGAACTGGTCGAGCCGCGCGAAGAAGGCCAGGAGCCCATGCTCATTCCCCGTCGCGACGGGACGCGCGCGAGCACGGTGACCGACGACGCCGACAAGGTGTTCGCGGTCATCGAAGGATGCGCCGCGACGCGATGACGACGCACGCGACCCCGCCCTCTCACGAGGAGCGGGGTCTTTCATTTCCGGTAGAGGAAGATCGAAGGCGAGCCGTCACGACGGTCCTCGCTCACAGGCGTCCAGCCAGGGATGGGCCACACGTAGGTCACGACGCGCGCGCCCGGCTTGAGCTGCGCCTCGAGCGTGGGCCGGAGCCTCTCGTACGTTTCCGGCATCAGGAACAGGTAGACCACGTCCGCGTCGCGCAACGGGAAGGAAAAGGCGTCGCCGAGCACGACGCGCGCGCCCGTCCCCGACCGTTTCGCCCGGATCCGCCCCGCGGCCCACTGCACGAGCGACAGTTCCACGCCGGTCGCGCGCGCGCCGGTCCGCCGGGCGATTTCCACGCATACGCGCGCGTCCCCGCACCCGAGCTCGACGAAATGCTCCATGGGCTTCAGGTCAGCCATCGCGAGCAACCGATCGAAATCCTTCCGCCAGGTTGGCACCCACGGCGCCCCACGGGCGGCGGCGTACGCGAAGGAGATGGCGAGGAGGAGCAAGATGGCGACGACCCAGCTCATAGATACGGAGGACGATACCACGAAACGCTTGCCAAAACCCTCCTGTTTGTCTACTATTCGCCCATTGTCGGGCCGTGGCGCAGTTGGTAGCGCGCTTCGTTCGGGACGAAGAGGCCGCGAGTTCGAGTCTCGCCGGCCCGACCAAAAAGCGATCGCCGAAAAGCGGTCGCTTTTTTCTCTTACGATTTCCTCCCCTTCCATGGCGTGTCCGCCTGGTTCGCCCGCTTGTTGCACAGGCGCGCAAGGGTGAACAGCAGGTCGGAGAGGCGGTTGACGTACCCGGAGAGCGCCGTCCGGACGCCCTCTACGTTCGTCACGGACCGCTCGGCGCGGCGCATCACGGTGCGGGCGACGTGCAATCGTGCGGCGGCTTCGCATCCGGTCGGGAGGATGAACTGGGTGAGCGGGGTCAATTCTGCGTCCGCCGCATCGATCCAACGCTCGATTTCCGCCACGCGCTCCTCGCTCACGCGCGACGTGAGATGCGACGCGAGCAATCCCTGCGCTTTCTCATCCGGCGGCGTGGCCAATTCCGAACCGACATCAAGCAAATCGCTCATCACCTCAAGCAGCTTCTCCTTCACGTCGGCCGGAAGGGTCTCGCAGACGACCACCCAGCCAATCACCGAATTGGCCTCGTCGACGTCGCCGTACGCCGCCACGCGCGGCTCGGTCTTAGGCACCCGCTGGCCCCCGAAGAGGCTGGTGGTACCGGTGTCTCCGGTTCGAGTGTAGATGCGCATACTGACCAAAAAGGCAGGTTATCCCCGCCTTTTACCTCACCTAGGAATTATCGTCCATCAACTGCACCCGCTCGTCGCGCCGCAGTTGAGACATTTATAGCACGCCGCGTTCCTCACCATGATCGACCCGCAGGTGTCGCACGCCGGAGCGTCGGCGGAGTTGTTGAAGGTCGAGGTGAGCCCGGAGCCCTGCCTGGCGGACGGCGTCGGCGGAGGGGCGAACAGGTTCGCTTGCGGGCTGGGTTCGGCCTTGGTCTCCACCGCCTCGGCGAGCGCGCCAACCGGGGCGACGATCTCGTCCGCCACGTTCACGCCCACGGCGAGCTGGGCCTCGCGCGGGAGGAACTTGGCGGCCATCCAGCGGAAGATGTAATCCACGATCGACTTCGCGATGCGGATGTTGGGGTTCTGGGTGTACCCCGACGGTTCGAAGCGGGTGTGCACGAACTTGTTCACCAGCACCTCGAGCGGCACGCCGTACTGCAGCCCGATGGATACGGCCGTGGCGAAGCTCCCCATGAGCCCGCTGATGGTGGATCCCTCCTTCGACATCATCACGAAGATCTCCCCGGGCGTGCCGTCGTCGTAGAGACCCACCGTGATGTACCCCTCGTGCGCGCCCACCGCGAACTTGTGCGTGATGGAACGGCGTTCGTCGGGCAGGCGGCGGCGGCGGAGCTTCCTGTCCTCGGCGACCGGGGCGGTGGCCACTTCGGTCGCGGCCTTCTCGATCTTCTCGTTGGCTTTCTTCGAATCCTTTTCTTTCGAGACGGTGAGGGCCTGCTGGCGCTTCGAGCCGTCGCGATAGATGGCGATCGCCTTCAATCCCATCTTCCACCCTTCCAGGTACACGCGTTCGATGTCTTCCACCGTGGCCTCGTGCGGCATGTTGACCGTCTTCGAGATCGCGCCGGAGATGAACGGCTGCACCGCGGCCATCATGCGCACGTGCCCCATGTACTGGATGGAGCGCGTGCCGTTGGCCGGCTTGAACGCGCAGTCGAACACGCTCAGATGCTCGGCCGCGAGGCCGGGAGCGCCTTCGATGGTGTCCGTCTTCTCGATGTGGGCGAGGATGTCCTTGACCTGCGCTTCGGAATAACCCAGGTGGGAGAGCGCTTCGGGCACGGTCTGGTTCACGATCTTGAGCATCCCGCCGCCCACCAGCCACTTGTATTTGACCAGCGCGATGTCCGGTTCGATCCCGGTGGTGTCGCAGTCCATGAAGAACGCGATGGTGCCGGTCGGGGCGATCACCGAGATCTGCGCGTTGCGCACGCCGGCGGTGGTCGCGAGTTCCACGGCGTTGTCCCAGGCGCTCTTCGCCTCGGCAAGCAGGTCCGCGGTCACGCCGGTGCCGGAAATGGCCTTGCTCGCGTCGCGGTGCATGCGCAGGACTTCCAAACACGGCTCCTCATTGCGCTTATATCCGGCGAACGGGCCAACCTTCTCGGCGATCTTGGCGCTTTGGAAGTAGCAGTGGCCGCTCTGGAGCGAGGAAATCGCCGAGGCGAGGTTACGGCCTTCGTCGGAATCGTACGCGAGCCCCTGGCTCATGAGGAACGCTCCCAGGTTCGCGTAGCCGATGCCCAACGGCCGGTAATCGAAGCTGTTCTGCTCGATGGCGGGAGTGGGGTAGCTCGAGTTGCCCACCACGATCTCCATCGCGGTGATCACGATCTCGTTCGCCTTCTTGAACGATTCGACGTCGAACACCGTCTTGCCGCCCACGCGCTTCCTGAAGCGCATCAGGTTGAGCGACGCCAGGTTGCAGGCCGTGTCGTCCAAGAACATGTACTCCGAGCACGGGTTGCTCGCATTCACGCGCGCCGTGTTCTTGGAGGTGTGCCAGCGGTTGATGGTGGTGTCGTACTGGATCCCCGGGTCGCCGCACAGCCAGGCCGCCTCGGCCATCTTGCGCGACAGGTCGCGGGCACGGAAGGTGAGCGACGGCTTGCCGGTGGTCACTTCTTTCGTGACCCATTCCCCGTCGTCCTCGACCGCGCGCATGAACTCGTCGGTCACGCGCACCGAGTTGTTGGCGTTCTGGAAATAAATGGAGCCGTACGCCGGGCCGTCGATGGAACCGTCATAGCCGGCGTCCATGAGCGCCCAGGCCTTCTTCTCTTCCTCGACCTTGCACGTGATGAACTCCTCGATGTCCGGGTGGTCCACGTTCAGGATCACCATCTTGGCCGCGCGGCGCGTCTTGCCGCCGGACTTGATGACGCCCGCGAAGGCGTCCAACCCTTTCATGAAAGACACCGGGCCCGAAGCGCGGCCGTTGCTGCCGCCCAGATATTCCTGCTTGGAGCGGAGCGTCGACAGGTTGCTCCCGGCGCCCGAGCCGCCCTTGAACAGCATCCCTTCGGTCACCGCGAGCTGCAGGATGGAACGCATGTCGTCCTGCACCGAGTTGATGAAGCAGGCCGAACACTGCGGATGCGGGGCGACCCCCACGTTGAACCACACCGGGGAGTTGAACGCGGCCATTTGGTTGCCCAAGATATGGGTGAGCTCCGCCTCGAACGCGTCGGCGTCGTGCTTGGCGTCGAAATAGCCGTCGGTACGCCCCCAGTCGGCGATGGTGCGGGCCACCCGGGTCACGAGCTGGCGCACCGAGTGCTCACGGTCGGGAGAGCCCACCTTGCCGCGGAAATATTTGGAAACCACCACGTTCGTGGCCGTCTGCGACCAGGACCTGGGCACCTCGACCCCCTTTTGCTCGAACACCACCTTCCCCTTCTCGTTGGTGATCGTCGCGTCGCGCGTTTCCCACTCGATCAGGTCGAACGGGTGGATCCCTTCTTTCGTGAAATAGCGCGGGACCGTGATCCCGTGGCCGTAGGTGGGCTTCTTCTGCCCGCGCAGGAGCGCGGTGCGCCAATTCATGTAGCGCTTGGCCACGTGCACCAGGTTCTGGTCGATGAGGGTGACGTTCACCACTTCGCGCACTTCGGAGAAGTTCGGCGTCTTGTGCCCGTCGAACGCCGCCGTGAGGCGCGAGATCGCCTGGCTCGTGACGCGGGTCGCGAGCGCGGGGTTCTTCATCCCGGCGTCGAGCATGGCGTTCTCGATCGATCGGCGCAGCTTCTGCGCGTCGAACGCCTCGTTGGTGCCGTCGCGCTTGGCGACATGCTTCACCGAGGTCATGAATTCCCACACGGCGTCGACCACGCGTTGGGAAGAACGCGGATCAGCGACCTCGCTGATCCGCGAAGGGGAGGGAGCGGACATACCGACGAGAAGGGATTAAGGCGGCAGTTGGCCGAAGAAAAAACGAACCAGATGGATCGTCTTTCCCTCCAAGGCCCCCACCGACGCGACCACAAGAGGTTGTGGTATGCGTCTATTGTAAACCACTACATATAGTGGAGCAAGCAATCGGGTTATCCACAGAAAAACCGGCCGAAGGGCCGGATTTCCTTAAAAAGGCATGGTGAGGTTGATCGTGGCCTTCTCGGCCGCCTTGTGGACGAAATCGACCGGGATCCCTTTTCGTCCGCCCAGGCGATCAGCGTAGGCGAGCGCCTGATACTTGAGCCCGTATTCGTACAGCTCCTTGGTGACCCGCACGTCGTCCAGGCAGTATTTCTTCACCTCGTCCTTCTTCCCTTGCTTCCACCACTCCACGGCCTGCAATCCATGTCCCGTCTTGCCGTATCCCAAGCAGGCGCTCGCCACGTCGTCGAGCTTGAGCCGGTGCCCGAGCGAACGCTCGATCTCCTCCATGATGTCCAGGTTGCTGAACGTCAGGAAATTGCCCGGATAGTAGTTGTTCATCACCGGCAGGTCGAACCCCTTGGTGTTGTACCCGATGATGCGGTCGCAGCGTTCGAGCCTGGGCCACAGGTCGGCGAGCTCATGCGTTTCGTACGCCTTATATTCGTCGGTCTCGTAGAAATAACACCCGATGACCGAGATCACCAGCTTGGAATGGTCATACGCCCCCACCTCCTGGAAGGTGTTGGCGGTTTCGATGTCGAGCACGACTTCCTTCCCGGCCATATCGGCAGGCAGAATAGCACGAATGCTCGATCATTCCAATGCCACGCCGTTCGCCGCGGCCATGACCGCTTCGGAATAGGTGGGGTAGGCGTGGATCATGGAGCCCAGCCGGTCCACGGCGGCGTTGAGATGCATGGCAAGCGCCGCCTCGTGGATCATCTCCCCTGCCCGTTCCCCGACGATGTGGCAGCCGAGGATCTTGCGCGTCTTCGGGTGCGCCACGATCATCACGAGCCCGTCTACGGCGTGATCCGTGGCCGCGCGGCCCAGCGCGCCCACCGGGAATCGGCCGACGAGGAGCCGTTTGAGCTTGAACGCGGCTTTGGCCTGCTCGACCGTGAGCCCCACCGACGCGACTTCGGGGTCGGTGAAGGTGACGCGCGGGACGACCCGCTCGTCGGTCTCCCGCCATCCGGATCTCTTCCCAAGCGCCACGAGCGCCGCGTTATGCCCGGCCACCGACCCTTCATGGTGGGCGGTATGGGTGAACAGGAACCCGCCGTCCACGTCGCCGGCCGCGAACACGTGTTTCACGGCGGTGCGGCCCCTCCGGTCGGTCTTCACGTTTCCCCGTCCGTCGAGCGTCACGCCGGCGTTGCCCAGATCGAGGCCCGAAACCGCCGCGCGCTTCCCCGCCGCCACCATCACCGTTTCCGCGGCATGGGTGCCCTTCGAGGTCTTCACCCCGTACACGCCCCCGCGTCCGTCGATCACCTCGGTCACGTCCGCGTCGGTCACCACCTCGACCCCGTGCGCCACGAGCGCTGTGCGCGCGAGCGCGGAAATCTCGGGGTCCTCACGGTTCAACACCGCCGATGCCCCCTGGACGAGCACGACGCGGGTCCCGGCCGCGCTGAAGAAGGTGGCGTACTCGCACCCGACGGGTCCGGCCCCGATGATCACCAGGGATTTGGGGGCGCGGTCCATCTCGTGCGCCGTGCGAGACGTGACGTAGGCGATGTCCGCGAGCCCCGGGACCGGCGGGACGAACTCCTCGGTGCCGGTCGCGATCACGAAGGCGTTCCCGAGGATGCGCGCATCTCCCACCTCCACCGCGTGCGGATCGCTGAAGAGTGCGCTCCCGTACGCGACGTCGATCTTCATCCGATGCGCCAGGCGTTCGTATCGCAGCCCTCGTTCCCCGCCGCCGGTGATGGATTCCACCACCGTCGCCCGATACGCGTTCGCTCCGCCGAAATCCAAGGACACCGCCCCGGTACGCACGCCGAACACGCTCGCGTTTCGAGCCTCGCGCAACGCCTTGGCCGCTCGCAGGAAGGCCTTGCTCGGCACGCACGCCCAGTTCGGGCACTCGCCGCCCAGCTTCCCGCGCTCGATCACGCATACGCTTGCCCCCACGCGCCGCGCGGCTTCGGCCGCCGAAAAACCGGCCGAGCCGGAGCCGATCACGATGACGTCGTAGCGGGAGGATTTGGACATAGGGCATGAGTGCGTAGGGGGTAGTTCGTAGTGCGTAGAAATGTTTCCTACGCACTACCGCCTACGTACTACGGACTCTTTTCAAACAATTTCCCCGCCTCTTCCCACAGCTCCGGATACCCGTTCCGCTTCAGATGATACCACCACTCCACCCCCCACAAGGAGGCCTCGGGGAGCCCGGTCTGCGACGCGAAATCCACGCTCTCGCGCAGGTCTTGGGGCGTGAACGCCTCAGCCCACCGGAACAGGGGGCGCGAACCCACGGGGGCGAAAAACCAGGGCTCGGCCTGCAGTTCGGAGACGACCACGCGCGAGACGAGCGGCGAGGCGAGCCAGGCGCGGACGGCATAGAAGAGCGGCGGGATCGGATACCGCACGTAGCCGAAGAAATCGTTCCACGTCGTGCGGTACATCGAGATCCCGAGCACGTCGGCCTCGAGCGCGAGCGCTTCCCACGGCTCGATCTCCCCGCTGACGGTGAGCTGGATCTCGCGATCGTCGAGCGAGCGCACCAGCGCGACCTCGTCGAGGATGCGGCGGACGTCGGGTTTCGGACACACGCCGAACGGGAAGAACGGTTCGTTCTCCACCTGCCACCGTCCCACGGCCGGCGAGCCGCGGTACCGCTCCACGGTCTCGCGGACGAACGAAAAAAGCTCCTCCCGATAGCGATCCGCCCCGAGCCCCTCGGCCCAATCCGGGACGAAGCACTCCGGCCAGCGCGGGACCTTTTCCCCGACGACCAGGGTGAGTTCCACCCCGTGTTCTTCGGCCCGGCGCACCAGCCGGTCATACAGGGAAAAATCCCGGTTCCCTTCCGACGGCTCCACGCGGGACCAATACACCGGCAAACGCACGCGTTTCACCCCGAGATCCTCGACCACTGAGGCGAACAGGCGATCGGGATCCTCTCCAAGGTTCCACGCGTGCTCGGGCGAAAACGTGACCCCGAGCGCCGGCGTCGGGAGCGCGCGGTTCGTCCATGCCCCCAGCGCGCCGAGCGCCACCGCGACCAGGGCGATGAGCGCGGGGAGCCGGTTCATATTTCTTCTTTCTTTTCACGCAGGAAGGCCAGCCAGCCCTCGACGAGCCGGATCGCCCCCTTGAACGGCGCCTCCACGATGTAGTCGAAGAAGAACAGGAACACGTTCACGCGCGGGGCGCGCAGCGCGATCCAACGCCCGGCGCGCACGATGGGCAGGAACAAGACGTCCGCGAGCGTCCCGAACAACCCGCCGCCGGTCTCCACGATCACGAGTTCCCGACGGCTGTTGCGGATCTTGAGGCCGAAGAAGGTGACGAGCGCCAGGAAGAACAGGAAGAAGGCGATGGACACCGGGTTGAAACGCAGCGCGGTGAGCAGCGCGGTGATCGCTCCCACCGTGATCAGGAAGAACGCGGCGTACAAGAGGTTGAACAGGAAGCTCAATGCCCCGCCCGGGGAGGCGCGTGGCGCCTTCACGGGCACGCTGAAATCCGGGCCGAACCCGAGGATGCCGTGACACAGCTCGAGGACGCGGGCCGTGTTCTTTTTCGCCGGGATGGACACCGAAAGCCCGATCACGCCCAAGAGGAGCGGATGGAACAGGATGTTGGCGACGAGCGGCAGGTACGACGTCTCCTCGAGGACCAGCCGCTCGTACGGCAGCTCGATCACGAGCGCCAGCACGGTCTTCGTGCACAACAGGAACAGCACCGCGCGCCCCACGCTGCGTCGCAGCCGGTCGCTCCAGCGGGCGTAGCGGGCCTTCGCCGCGCGGTCGATCGCTGCATCGATGGTGGCGCGGTCGCCGCCCGCCATCGCGTCCGGCTGCTTCTCGATGACGTCGCGGATCAGGTGGAACACCACCGCGTAGCGGCGCACCAGGCGGAACATGTGGTCGCTCCACGGGTGGCGGATCTGGCGCTCGACCGAGGAAACGACCGTGGGGAGCGAGTCCGCGACCTCCCGCACCACCGAGGCGTCCGCTCCGGCCTTGGCCCAGTCCGGGTAATACAAGGTGAGCATGCGGAACCGGAGCGTCGCGAGGTTGCTCTTCAGGATCGCCCGATGCACGGCGATGTAGAGCTGCAGGTCGCGGTCGGCCTCGGGGACCGCGGCGGTCCACGCCGCGCGCTTCTTGAGCTCCGCGTACGCGAACGACGCGAGCGCCTCGTCGGCGAGCGGCGGGGAGATGGCGTATTCCACCTCGCTGGAAGCGACGTCAAGCAGCCATTCCTCGGCGCGCGAGGGGTCCTGGGCGTCACGGGCGGCGGAAAACAACGGCCGGTATTTGCGCAGCACGGCGGACAGGGTGGTCCCCATCGTCTCGGGCACGCGCTTGTTCGGGAGATAGCGCGCCCAGACGAGCTCGCGCAGGAGTTCGGTCGCGACCGCCTCGGATCCCTCCTCGTCAAGCCGGCGCTTCAGGATGCGGCGGATCGCGTTGCGCCGCAGCAGGTGCTCCTCGTCGTACTCGAGCGTGTTGCGCAGCGACTCGTACGCGGTCGCGGCCGCGGACACCGTCTCGCTGACCGAAATCACCTCCGCGCTCGGCGGGGTTCCTTCGCGCTCCTTCTCCTTCGCGACCGCGGCGGCGAGCGCGTCAATGGGCCTGCTCATACGAGGATTTCTCGTCGAGGATCTTGAACATGTGGGTCCCGCAGATCGCGCACACTCCCTGCACGGCCTCGCGCGACGCCCCGCGCGCGGGCATGGAAAGCGGCGCGGGGTCGAGCATGTCGCGCTCCTGCCCGCAGCGCGAGCAATATCCCTTGAGGACGGTCTCGGCCATATCGCCTGTGAGGATACGCTCTCGCGAGGGACCCCACAAGGTCACTCGCGTGCCGGAAGCGACACCGTGAAGGTGGTCCCCTTGGGGCCGGTCGAAAACGTGATGTCCCCGCCCATGGCGATCACGAACTTCTTGGTGAGGTAGAGCCCCAGCCCGGTGCTGCCCGAGGAGGCCGTGGCGCCCGGGGAGATCTCGGTCTTGATGTCGAACAGCTTCTCGTGGAGCTCCTTGGGGATCCCCTTCCCGGTGTCGGCGATGGAGATCCTCACGAACGCGCCGTCCCGCACCGCCTCCACGGACACGTCCGTGCCGGGGGGCGTGTACTTGATCGCGTTGTCCACGACGTTGCGCAGCGCCTGCACGGTCTTCTCCTCGTCCACGGGCACGGCGGCCTTGGGGATCTTGCCCAGGCGGATGCGCGTGTCGTGCGCCGCGGCCGCGCGCGTAAGCGGCTCCACCGCCGCGCGCAACAGGCGCTCCAGCGGGACGCTCGCGATGTCCATCTTGAGCACGCCGCGCTCGATGCGCGAGACGTTCAAGAGGTCGCCCACGAACCGGTTCTCGGCGAGCACGATCTCCTGCATCTGCTCGATCTGCGCGCGCACCGGCGGGGCGATCCGCTTGGCCTCGAGCGCCTGCTCCACCAGCCAGCGCATCTGCGTCATGGGGGTCCGCAGCTGGTGCGCGACCATGGACACGAACTGCGTCTTGGCGCGCTCCACGGCCTTGCGGTCCGTCACGTCGTGCGCCACGGTGAGATACGCGATGACCTTCCCGCGCTCGTCGCGCATGCTGCGCACGTCCATCTCCACGTCCAGCTCCTCGCCCGCCGCGGGACGGATCCTGGCCTCCCCGGACCATTCCCCGCGCGCGTCCACCGCGCGCCGGATCGTCTCGGAGAGGGACGGGTCTGACAGGAAGTCCGAGGGGTCCATCCCCTTGAGGGCGGATCCCTTGACGCCCAGCAGCCGCAGGAACGCCTGGTTGTGGTACAGGACGCGGTCCCCGAGCGTGGCGGCTACCGCGTCCTGCACGTTGTCGAGGAAGAACTTAGCCTGCGTGAGGTCCTTGATCGTGGCGCGCAGCGAGGAGGTGCGCTCGGCAAGCTCCTCCTCCACGCGCCGGCGCTGGGACACGAGCAGGAACACCACCGCGGAGACCGCGAGCGAGATGAACAACAGTCCCAGGAACCGGGCGAGGCTGTCGCGGTATGCCTGCCCGGCGGCCGACGCGTTCACGCGCGCCTCCACGACCAGGGGCAGGTCCCCCAGGAGCACCTGCGCGGAGGCGTCCGGCTCCCCCATCTCGCGCGCGGGCGAAAACGCGCTCCCGTCTCGGGCGACTTCGGCGTCCCCGATGAGCACCCGCACGTCCGCGATCTCGATCGCGGTGGCCTCGGAAAGGCCGCCCAGGAACGTGGCGAGCGGCAACACGCCCACGACCGAACCGAGCGGCTCGCCGTCGCGATGCGCGGGATGGCTCAAGAACAGCGAAGGCCCCTCCGCGCCCAAAAACGGGCCGCCCGCCGCGATGGCGTCCGTCACGAGGGCGCGATGCATAACCTCGGCGCGCAACGGGTCCGCGGCATAGTCCGTGCCGATCGGTCCGAGCGAATCCCCGTGGGCGCGCACGAGCACGCCGGCGGCGTCCGCGAACCCCACGTTCACGGCTCCGGGGAAATGACCCCGGAATTCCTCGATGAAACCGGCGAATTCCTCCTCCGTCACCTCCTGGCTGCGGGAAAAGAACGCGACCGTGGAAACGACATCCGCCTCTTCCGCGCGGAACGCCTGGCCGAGGAGCGCGGCGATGCGGTCGGTGTTCTCGACCGTCTCCTGCGCCAGTTGTCCGACCCCCGTCTCATGCGCGGATTGGGCCGCCCGGATGGAAAACAGGGCGCCGATGAGCGAGAGGCCCAGCGGGAGCATGAGCAGGCCCAACGCGCGGCGGCCCGCGCGCGAGGACCCCCCTCCGGGCGCATGGTCGATGCGCCTGGGGATGAGCCGCGAGGCCGTGAAGCAGGCGACCAGGGCCATGACCGCGTACAGCCCGTCGGCGACGTCGCCGTTCCAATACGCGCCGGCGGATTCGCGTACCGTGTAGACCAGGTCCGCCATGCTCCCGACGAACAGGTAGCCGAACAGCCCCAGCAGCAGCAGTTGCATCTCCGGATGCCGCTCAAGCGAGATCGCGATGAGGCAGCCGAACAGCGCGAGGAACCCGAGCACGACGTAGAGCGAGTCCAGCGCGATGATCGTCCCTTCGTAGGAAGGCAGCACGCGCAGGAGCGCGAAGGTGGCGGCGAAGGCGGCGGCGAGGAAGACGACGATAAGCGCGGCGGCTACCCGGCTCGAGAACGGGCGCGGACGGACGCGATGGAACAGGAACCCCGCGACCATGGCGTTTTCCACCAAAAGCCCGGACAGGTAGAACACGTCCGCGCCGGAGAATTCCGGGATGGAGATCCCGCTGACCATGTTGTAATAGGTCCAAAAAAGCTGCGCGATCCCGTAGAACGCGAAGCGGATCCCGACGAGCGCCATCACGGCGGTTTCCGGATACCCCCTCCCCCTCCATTGCCGCGCGGCCGCGAAGAACCCGATGGCGGCCAAGAACAGCGGGATGGCATACCCGACGTTGAACAGATAATTGATCGCCTGCTCGTGGTCGGGACGGAACTGCAAGAACAGCCACCAGACGGCAAGGATGCCGGCAAGCGCCGGGAAGATCCGGCGGAAATACAGGGGGTCCATTCGGCCGATGGGTCGCATAGCTAGACGATGAGGGGGAGCTTATGCAGCTCGCTGGGGCGCCCCAGCACCTGGTCCTCGATGCGGTAGGTGCCGTGGGTTGGCGCTTCCAGGAACCCGTTCCAGGCGAGCCGCGCCACGCCGCCAGAGTCGATCCAGTCGAACAACCATTGGTCGGCGTGGGCGGTCTTGAACTGGGACACGCCTCCGCCCACGTACTCAAGCCACAGCCGGTTGAAATCCTCCTGGCTCCCGATGGTGGGCGCCATGATGATGGCGATCCCAAGGCCGGTGTAGAACGAAAGCTCGGAGGGCTTCGTCCACAGGATGTCGGTAGTCTCGAGCAGACGGGTGAAGCCCTCGAAGTATGCCGCGCGCGATTCGAAGGTGGGGATGACCACCCATTTCCCCAACTCTTTCTTGAGTCCCAGGTCGAGCGCCGCGCGTTCGTAATACCGCGCCACGTCGTGGCGCACGCCCGCGACCAGGTTCACCCGCACCTGGTGGCGCGAGATGCGCACGCGCAAGCTCTTCAAGAGGTCCACGCCCAAATGGCGCTGCGCCCCCGCCCCGCCGACCGAGTAGGTGAGGGTGAGCGGATGCGACGCCCGGGTCATCCGGCACAGGTTGGTGTCGAGCATGTTGCGCATCTCGTGCCCGTAGCGCTCGTGGAAGATCCCCTTGGGATCCAGGTTGCACAGCCGCGCGGCCAGCAGCTCCTTGAGCCGGCCGGCGGAGGGACCGCCGATCAGCTCCTTGGGCATCGGGAACCCGGTGAGGAAGATGCGGTCCTCGCGCACGCCGTAGAGCTTGAGGCGTTCCACCACGCGGCCCGAGCTCGCGAAATACCTGATGCGGCTCGATTTGGGATCCCACGGCGCCCAGGCGCGGTTCACGTCCGTGTCCGTGGTGACGCAATAGATGTCGCCGGGATACTCATGGTAATCCGCCGCGATGGCCGGGATCGGGAAGGTGCACACGAGCGGGAGCGGCTTCTTGGCGAGCGTCCCTATGAGGTGCTTGCACAGCCCGCGCTTGATCCCGAGATAGGTCTCCCACAGCTGGATGCTCGGGCGAGACATGTCGCGTCGCGGGTAGAAATCCGGGATGCGCTGCATCCAATCAAGGAAGCTGAACGCCGCGTCGCCCACCAACGGGATGGGTTTGAGCCTGGACACGAGTTCGTACGCCTGGCGGCTCGCCTTCCACAGGCGCTTGTCGGACTCGGGAATGCCGCGGTAGTTGTTGGCCGTGATCACCGCGCCTCCCGACAGGTCGCGCAACGCGAACGCGGCACGGCTGTGGCCGTACCCCATGTCCACGTCCACGACCCAGGCGCGGGGCCGTCGTCCGTTGTGCGAGTGTGCGGGCATACCCTCCTAGAAAAAGCTGCGTTCCTGCGATTCCGTCTGGATGATGTCGAACGCCTCCTCGGCCGTGTCCACGACGCGGCACAGCAGGCAGTCGTCGGGATCGATCGTCTTCTCATGGAGGAGCGTGCCGTCCACCCAGGAGAACAGCGGTCCCCAGAATTTCCTGTCCACCAGGATGATGGGGATCTTCACCGACTTGCCGGTCTGCACGAGCGTGACCATCTCGAACATCTCGTCGAGCGTGCCGAACCCGCCCGGGAAGAACACGTACGCCTGCGCCGAGGCGGCGAGCATCACCTTGCGCGTGAAGAAGTAGTGGAACGCGCGCGACCGCTTGACCCACGGGTTGATGCGCTGCTCGGTAGGCAGCTGGATGTTGAGCCCCACCGATTCCCCCTTGTGCTCGTGCGCGCCGCGGTTGGCCGCCTCCATGATGCCGGGCCCGCCGCCCGTGATCACGGTGTACCCGCACTCCGCGAGCATCCCGCCGAGCTTCCTCGCTTCCTTGTACCACCGGTGCGTCTCGCTGATGCGGGCGGAGCCGAACACGGTGACCTCGCGCGAGAAGGACGAGAGGAACTGGAACCCCTCCACGAACTCCGCCATGATGCGGAAGATCCGCCAGGTGATCTCGTGCATGCTTGCCGGACCCTTCATGGCGGCACGCTCCTCGGCCGGCAACGGGACGCGGCAAATCCGGCCGCTCATCACGTCCGGCACGGGGGGTTTTTTCCTCCTAGCCATAGGCGAAAAAATTATACCACGGAAAAGAAAAAGGCCCGAAGGATTCGGGCCGACGCGTTGGCGTCAAGGATGTTCCGGGCTAGATGATGCCGCGGAACAGGCGCTGGTTGCCGCGCGAGCGCGCCAGACGCTTGATCTCCGACTTCAGCTCCGGGTCGAGCGCGATCACCGTCCCCTTGCGGATGAGGTTCGCGGCGTTGCGGACCTTGGTGCGCTCGGTCCCCTTCCAGGGGATGGTGGCGATGCAGCGCAGGGTGCTCGTGAAGGTCTCCTCGTCGATCGGCTTGCGGTTGAGCACGCGGATCGCCGTGCGGTTCACGAGCTTCAAGGCCCGCTTCTTCTGGCTGACGGATGGCTGGACGCTGTCGTTCAAGGCTCACCTCTCAAAGCCGTCCCCTGTGAACGGCTGGCGAAAGATACCTTCCCTGCCGCGAAACGTCAAGATTCCTTTGACGTGGAAAACCCGTCCTTCTTGAATTTCACCACCAGCTCGGGGACGTACCGGTTCATCTCCTCGTCCACCAATTCCACCGTCTCGTTCTTCATGATCAGGTTCATGGCGAGGTCGGACAGGAGCTCCTCGTCGGCCTTGATCTCGGTCGCGAGGTCCTCGAGCTCGGCGGATTCCTTGGGAGAGCCCTCCCGCACGGAGTTCTCGATGGATTTCCTCTCGGCCTTGAGCGTCTCGAGCTCCTCCTTCACCTTGGCGAACCGTTCGTGCTGGGCGAGCTCGTCCTTGAAGGCCTGTTTGATCTCCTTGGCACGGCGCTTCTTGGTGCGGATCTCGTTCAACAGCTCCTGCAATCGGGCGGTATCAGACATATGGGTCGCCACATGATACCAGACCCCCCTTGCCAGATTTCCACAGGGCTGTTATCATCGCTGAACGAATGATATGCCAGAGTGCATCGTCACCGGAAAGAAGCCCGTCAGCGGCTTCAACGTGAGCCACAGCAACCGCCACACCAAGCGGTGGGTGTATCCTTCCGTCACCAAGCGCCGGTTGATGAACCCGGCGACCAAGCGCATGGTCACGGTGTGGATCAGCAACCGCGGCCTGCGGACCCTCAAGAAGTGGCAGGCCGAGGGAAGGGTCTACGATCTGAGCCAGATGAAATCCGAGTGCTAAAGCGAAAAGACGGCCGCAAGGCCGTTTTTTCGTCGCACGTCACCGACCGCGCGACACCCTCCCGTTCTCCTGGTATCCCGCTTTCACGAGGGCGGACAGGAACCGGGCGACCTTGTCTTCCAAGGACGCGGCGGTCTTAAGCTTCGATGCGTCGATGGGCTCGGGCGACAGGATGGGAGCCGCGAGCTGGAAGGCGTGGAACAAGGAAGGATCGAGCGGCAGGATGAACTGCTCCCAGTCCTGCCCGTACATCGCCTCGGCCACAGGAAGGGATTCGATCCGGCGCAGCCAGGGGTCCGCGGTCGCGGATGACGCCGCGAAGAGCGCGTACACGCGCGGGACGTGGTCGAACACGATGAGCACGGATCCGGGGTCGGGCGGCATGGGGCGGCCCAACGGGAGGGTGGAGAGGGTGGAATCGGTCACCTCCTTCACGAGCCCGACGTCGTCCTCGTAGGTGAAGAAGGTCCGGGCGTCGGGGAACGGACGACGGATGAAGCGGTCGTCGACGAAGAACATCCCGCGGTAATGCGGGGAGCGCACGTACTCGCCGATGGACACGGGATCCACGGCTTCCGGGAACCCGCTGAACGGGGAGGCGACGAGCGTTCCCGGCGCGACCGGTTGGGATCCCAGGATCGCGAACGGGGCGTCGGAGGCGTCGGAGGCGTATGTCACGACCGTGTCCGTGGCTTCCACGCGGACGCGGGCGGACCGCGTGGCCTCCTCCGGCACGACCCACGTGCGGACGCCGGCGTTGGGGACCTCCCGCGCGATCGGCATCCAGGTGGCGCCGTCATCGAGGGAATACTCGACGTTGACCAGGTCGACGCGGCCCTGCGTGGTCCATTCGACGGGCACGGCTCCTGGCTCGAGCGCTTCGCCGCCGTTTGGAGAAATCACGGTGATGCCCGGCTTCAGCAAGGAGACCGCCGGCAATGACGACCCGCCCGACCGGCCGATGTTCGCGAGCGTTCCGCCCAGCAGGTTGTCGCTGCCGGCCACGAATGCCGTGAAATACAGCCGCTCGTCGGACAGGAGGTTCACGCGCGCGCCGAAGAAGTTCTTGTCGTTCGCGTTGAGCGGCCCCTGCTCGCTCCCCCAACTCGCCATCCCGTCGGAAGAAACCTTGTAATAGACGTTGGCCGAGGAAGGGGTGCCGGGGGTCGCTTGGGCCGTATACAGCGCGTAGAGCCTGCCGCCCAGCCCGTCGAAGGCGAGTTTCACGCCCGTGACCCCCTTGGCGTCGTCGATGAGCGCGTCCGCTCCGGCCGTCCAGGCGCCGCCGGAATAGGTGGCCGTGCGCACGTCATCGTCGTCCCCGCCCAGCACGTCCGTCTGTGCCGCATACGCCAAGTAGACATCGCCCGTGTCCGGGTCGAGCGTGGCCCCGAACGGGGCGTCATACTCCACATCGACCGGCGCGGCGGGGTCGATGTCCGTCCAGGCCCCGTCCCACGCGTCCGTGGCGTCGTCGTAGGCCTTGGATTGCACGGCGCCCGCGGAAATGTCCCACCGGATCGCGAGCACGTCCGCGCCCGCAAGCGGCATCAGGATGAGCCAGTCGTTGGTGAGGTCGAACGGGTTTGCGCCCGCCTCGACCCAATTGGTCTGGGCGTCGCAGTCCGCTTCGCACTTGATGACGAAGGAATCGTCCACGTCCTGGATCCCCATGTACAGGTCGCCGTCGGTCCCCTTGGTGATGGACGGCAGGCTCTTGTTGATCGTGAACGCGTTCGTCTGGTTCGCGTCCGTGGCGTTGACCGTGGAGGAAAGCGTGTCCGTCGCCGTGTCGAGCGCGGTGTAGAAGAGGTCGTCGAATCCCGTGTCGATGATCGCGACGTGGATGACCGTCCCCGCGTCGCCCGGCGTCCAGCCGTCGTACCACGCGGCCACGCGGATGCAGTCCGGATCCGGATCGATGGCCACGGCGCCGGCCCAGGTCGCCCCGCCGTCGACGGTCTTGTTGTAGACGCAGGTCCCGTCGGCATCGACGTAGAAGGCGTATCCGACCTGGTCGGAGGTGAACACGACGGTGGGAGAGGAACCGTTATGGACGTTCCTCGTGGCGTACAGGCTGTCGTCCACCGTGATCGTCGCCGCTCGGCCGGGCTCTGCCTGGCGCGCGAAATGCGAAACCGCCGACCCGGTGGCCAGGGCAAGCAAGACGAGGGCGGCGTAGGCACGTACCTGATGGTTCCGGATGACGAACATACCTGCGTGTCGCGCACAGGATACCATGCCGTCCCCGTTCACAGCATCCCATCCATGCGGTCCACGAGCTCGCCGATGCCTTCTCCCTCCTCGGCCGAGACGAACGCGCGCGGACGCCCGTTCAGGATCTGGTCGAGCGCGATCGGCACCGCCGACCCCATGGCATCGGCCTTGTTCACCACCATGATCCGCAGGATCCCATCGGCCCCGAGGCGTTCGAGGATCTCGTCCACCACTTTCACGTGCGCCGTCGCGTGGCTGTCGGACCCGTCCACCACGTGCAGCAAGAGGTCCGCTTCCACCGCTTCCGAGAGGGTCGAGGCGAACGCGTTCAACAATTCGGGCGGCAACTGCTTCACGAATCCGATCGTATCGCTCACCAACGCCTTCCGTTTGGTGCGCGGAAGAAAGACGGCGCCCACGCGCGTATCGAGGGTGGCGAACAGCTCGTTCGCCGCGTATTCCTTCCGTCCGGTGACGGCGTTGAGCAGCGTGGTCTTCCCCGCGTTCGTGTAGCCCACGATCGCGACCGTCTTGAGCCCGGCGCGATGCCGCCCGGCCTGGTGCCCCGCCCGCACCGTCTTGTACTTTTCGAGCCGCTCGCGGATCTTGCGCTCCTGTTCGCGCAGGTGGCGCTTCATGCGCTCGGTGTTGGTCTCGCCGATCCCGACCGTGCCCGTGCCGCCTCCCTGCCGGGACAGCTCCATGCCCATGCCGAAGATGCGCGGGCCCATGTGGCGGATGCTCGCGAGCTCGATCTCGAGCCGCGCCTCGGCCGTATTCGCGTGCTTCGCGAAGATCTTGAGGATGAGGTCGATCCTGTCCCACGCGACGATGCCGGTCCCTGAGAGCATCTCCCCCACGTTGTACATCTGCCTGGGCTTCAGCCGGTCGTTGATCACGATGAGCTTCACCCCGAGCCCCTCGCCTTCCTCCGCCAACTCCGTGACCTTGCCTGGCCCAATAAACGTCCGCGGGTGCGGCGTGAACCGTTTTTGGTACGTTTTCACCACCACGATCCCGCCGTAGGTGCGCACCAATTCCTCGAGCTCGTTCAACCGATCGAGCGCGTGCTCGGGGAGCATCCTGGGGTGGATCACGTCCACGAGGATGGCGCGGGCGCGTGGATCATGGCGCATGGCTCCAGCATGGCACACGGGGGCAAAAAGAAAAGCCCGGCGTAGGATGCCGGGCAGGCGCGCGTTCATTCCCGCGAGAGGGAGCCGAGATCGAGCAGAAGCGACGCGAGCCACTGCCGTACGGCGTCGACTTCGGCCGGCGTGCGGGCCGAGCCGATCGCCGGCCCGTACCGGCGCCTCAAACCTTCGCTGTATTCCTTGACGAGGGCCGTGGCCTGGGGGAACGCCCGTTCCTCGACGCGCTTGCGCACGGCCCTCTTGCACTGGGCGAGTCCCTCCTCGAAGGCCGAGCGCTCATCCCCGTTCATCGGATCAGGCACGTTGGGCAATCCGCGCCGCCGTACGGCCTCGAGGATGTCTTCCTCCGTGCGATCGAGCTGCTTGCGGACGTGCATCAGAAGGTTCACGTCATCATCATCCATGCATCCTCCGTTTCTCGAGTGTGGACGAGACGGGGAATCCTATACGAAAACCGCCTCCCCGTCAAGGGAGGCGGTTTCTATTCTCTTTACAGGATCGCGTCCTTGGCCGCTTTCGCGACGCGGAACTTGACCTTGGTCTTCGCCGGGATCTGAATGGTCTCGCCGGTGGCGGGGTTGCGGCCCTGGCGCGCCTTCGAGTGCGCCTTCACGAGCTTGCCGAGCCCCGGGATCACGAACTCCCCGTCGCTCTTGGTGTGCTTGTACGCGAGGTCCACCATCTTTTCCATGAACATGCCCACGTCCTTCTTGGACATCCCCGTGGATTCCGCGAGAGCCGCCATGGTCTGGCTCTTGGTCATCTTACCCATACGCCTGTGGATAACTTAATTTCTAACCAAAACACTATAACAAACCCCTGCAAATCCGTCATGGAAGGAAGAAGTAGCGACGGGCGTCCGCCAAATCCTTGGCAATCCGCCCACGCATCGCATCCTCCCCGTCGTACGGGACCACTGGACGCCGTTTCTCCAGCAAAAACACCGAAATCCGCTTCCCGATGAGGGGTCCTGGCTCCTCGCCGATCAGATGGGTTTCGAGCTTCAAGGCGTTACCCGTATGCCCTTGGCTCACGAACACCAGCGAAGGAAAGCGTTTTCCTTCGATTTCCGTTTGCGCCACGTATACGCCCAGCGACGGGATGACGGTATTGGACCCGATCACGATGTTCGCGGTAGGGCAACCCAGGCGCGTGGCAAGACCGAACCCCTTTACGACCGTGCCGGAAAGGATGACCTGTCTCATATCGGACGCGGTTTGAACTCATGGCGCTCGAAATCATCGTACAACGCGAGGGCGCCCACGAGCGCGGCGGCCGGCACGAACAGGTTGAACACCGGGATCGCGAACCCGAGGAAGATGGCCGTGCCGAATCCGAACAGATGTCCTTTGTGCGACAGGCACCAGGCGCGCCGCTGCTCGAACGTGAGCCCGTGGAAATCGAACGCGACGTCCAGATACTCCCAGGCCAAGAAGAAAGCGGTGACCGAAAACCCGAGCGTCGCGTACGCGATGGGGCCCACGGCGATCGGGGTGATGTAGAGGATGAGCAGTCCCACCTGGATGATCAGGTACCACCACCATTTCTTGGCGCTGCGCACGACGGTGTCGCGCACCCCTTTCCACCAGGGCCTCTCCACCACGATCCCGCCGCGCGCCTTCACCACCCGGGCGGCGAGGGCGTCATAGAACGGGGCGCTCACGATGGATCCGAGGAACGCGAACAGCGAGGAACCCAGGAACAAGAGCGCCACGATGACCGCGACGAAGGCGGCGGCCATGAGCAGCGCTCCCCACCAGGTCTCGGGCAACCCGCGCCCAAGGAATCCGGACAGCGCCCAGGCCGAGGCGTACAGGAACGCGACGAGCAGGAACGCGTTCACGAGCAGCGGGACGGCGAGCAGCGGCCATCCGCCCCGGTCGGCGTACACGGCGCGCATCCCGCGCCCGACATACGAAAAGCCGCGCCGGAACCCGCGCGCGTCGGAGAGGAATTCACGGGCGGCCTTGGCGATCCACATAGGCGAGCGCCTTCCTTATGATCGGATCCATGTCGCGGTAACTCGACGCGCGCGGCAGCTTCCCGACGCTCACCCACCGCGCCTCGTAGGCGTGTTGCGCGGGGTCGGGATGCAACTGGGCGTCCTCCGGGGCCTCGAACAGGAAATAATGGATGTCCTTGTGGATGAGCGTCCCTTTCTTCTCGTACCGGTCGCGGAACCAGATGTCGATCGTGCCCAGCTCGTCGAGCAGCCGGATCTGCTCGAGCCCCAGCTCCTCGAGCGTCTCGCGCGCGGCCGCCTCCTCGCGCGTCTCGTTTTGTTCCACATGCCCCTTGGGGAACGCCCACTTGCCGTAGGAATCCTTCATGAGGGCGAACTGAACCCCGCGCGGCGTGCGTTTGAACACCACCCCGCCCGCGCTCACCTCCTGCTCGAACCGCTCCCCGGGACGTCGTCTAGCGCGCGGAGAGGATTTGGAGGGCTTTTTCCTTTTGTGGGTCGCGTTTTGCATCCAAGTCTTCTTCGGTGAATTCCACGACCTCGTCGGGCGTGATGCCGGTCTTGTCGATGCTGCGTCCCTTCGGGGTGTACCACAGCGCCACGGTCACCTTCACGGCCGAACCGTCGGGCAGCTCGCGGTAATCCTGCACCGATCCCTTGCCGAAGGTCTGCGTCCCCACGAGCGTGGCGAACCCGTAGTCCTGCAAGGCGCCGGCGACGATTTCCGAAGCGCTGGCGCTTCCCCCGTTCACGAGCACCACCGTATCCATGCCGGCGAGGCGAGGCGCGCTCACCCCGTGGAACGGCTGGTCGGTGTTCTGCCCCTTCTCGATCACCACGGTGTCGTACCCGGTCCACGCGCTCGCGACGCTGATGGCCGCGTTGAGCAGCCCGCCGGGGTCGCCGCGCAGGTCGAGGATGATCCCCTCCGCGTCCTTCGAGAGGGCCTCGTTCACCGCGTCGTTGAACAGCGGGACCGTCTCGTCGTTGAAGGTGTGGATCGCGATGGTCGCGATAGCGTCCTCCATGGTCAATTTCACGCTCTGCACCACGATCTTCTCGCGCGTGATCTTGAACTCGACCGCCTCGCCCGCCCCTTCGCGCCCGATCGCGAGCGTCACGACGCTCCCCTTGGGGCCGCGGATGCGGTTCACCGCCTCTTCCACCGGCATCCCGCTCGTGTCGGTGCCGTCGATGAGCAGGATGTGGTCGCCGGTCCGAAGCCCGGCGCGTTCGGCCGGGGTGTCCGGAAGCGGGGCGACCACTTGCAAGATCCCCTCCTTGATCCCGATCTCCGCGCCGATCCCCGTGAAGCTCCCTTCCAGGTTCTCGGTGAACGCCTGCGCCTCTTCCGGATCGAAGTAGCTGGTGTAATCATCGCCCGTGCCCGCGACCAAGCCGTGCATCGCGCCGTAGAACAGCTCCTTCTCGGAGACCGGCTGGCGCACGTACAGCTCCTTCACCAGGTTCCACACGTCCCAGAACTGCCTGAAGTCCACGTCCTCGGACAAGGTCGAAGGGACGTCGCCTTGGTTCAAGACGCGGCCTTCGCCTTCGGGGACCGCCGCGCGCGCCCCCTGCTGCTTGCCCACGAACAAGCCGGTCGAGAACGACAGCGAGATCCCGAGCAACAAAATGAGGATCGCGACGGGTCGCGAGAGGCGGGGCATAACGAGGGTCAGGATACCCAAAAACCGGAAAATCCGCTAGCCTATGGACCGGATATGACCGGTCTGCAACGAAAGGCGCTTTACGCCATGTTCCTCGCGGGATTCATCGCCTCGGCCCCGGCCGTGGTGCTGTACACCGCCGGCTGGCGCGTGGATTGGGCCGGAGGCGGACTGGTGCAGGCGGGGCTCATCTCGGCCTCGAGCGTGCCCCGCGGCGCGGACGTGTCGGTCGACGGCAAGCCTCGGGAGGCCCGGACCCCCGCGGTGATCGACGACCTGATCCCCGGGGAACACCTGCTCTCGCTTGGACGGCCCGGATACCTCCCCTGGGAGAAGGCCTTGCCGGTGGAGAGCCGCCTCACCACCTTCGCCCCCGACGTGCTCCTCTACCTCGACGAGGCGCCCCAACGCCCGCTCATGATCGCCCCGCTCGCCGTCTCGGAACCCGCGCGGGGGAAATTCGCGTACACGCTCGAGTCCGGCGGCTGGCGGGAGACCTGGGTGAACGAGCCGGAGGCTGGGGCCACGCGGATGCTCTCGAGGATGTCGTCTGCCTCGAGTGCCGCGCTCACGCTCGAATGGTCGGCCGATGCCGCCTGGCTCGCCGTGCGGACGAACGCCGCGGTCGGGGAGCGTATCACGCTCATCCACGACGGCGACGGGAAATCGATCGCGGTGTCCGATGCGGCCCCGACCGCGACCGCGGGCTGGTGGGATCCCAACGACCCTGACCGCTTCTTCGTGCGAGGGCCCCGCGGGATCTTCGCGATGGACCTGCCGGACCCCGCGCCGAAACCGGTGTCGAAAACCGCGGTCGCGGCGGTCGGGAGCGGGAACGACCTCGTCCTCGTCGAACAGCAGAAGGACGGCGTGAGCGTCGTTTCCCATGCCGACGACCTGCCGTTCACGCTCGGGACCCTCCCCGACGGCGAATACGAGTTCCTCCCCGCCCCCTCCGGCGCCGGACTCCTTCGCGACCGCCGCACGGGGACGCTCTGGACGTTCGATCCGGCGGACGCGCGCGGGAACGGCCTCATCGAACTCGGCACGGCCGTCGCCTGGGCCTGGCACGGCCGATCGCTCCTGTTCAGCGACGGGTATGACCTCGTCCTCTACGAGGCGGATCGCCGCACGCAGACGGTCCTCACGCGCGTGAGCGCCCCGATCCGGCACGTCGCCTGGCACCCGTCGGGATCCACCGTGCTGTTCGTGCGCGACACCACCGTGTCCGCGCTCGAGCTCGACGACCGCGGCGGCCGCATCGAGACCGCGCTCATGGAGGGGACCGGGCTCGGCCTCCCGTGGATCGACGACCGCGCCCGCACCATGTACCTGTACGCGACGGTTGGCGGGGAGCCGGGGTTGTACGCGCGGGCGTTGCAGCGATAAACAGACGGGAAGAGCCACTCTTTCGGCGGCTCCTTCGTCGCATCCCACTACTGGTGGGCTGTTCCCGCCTCAAGAGCGACTCTTCCCGTCTGTTAGATTTCCAGCACGCTATTCTCCCCCACGATCATCTGGTGCCCGGTGCGCGGGACGGAGTCGCGCACGTCGGCGACCGTGGCGTTCGCGCCGACGATGCTGTTCACGATCCGTTTCTGCGCCGTAAGGGCCACGCCCGGGAAGATGATGGAGTGTTCCACCTCGGCATGCCGGATCGTCGTCCGGTCGCCGATCGAGGTGTACGGGCCCACGTAGCAGTTCTCGAGCCGGCAATCCTCGCCGATCACGACCGGCCCCCGGATAAGCGCGCCCTCACCGATCACGCTCCCCTTCCCGATCTTCACCAATCCCTGGACCTGCGCCTCGAGCGAGACCGTTCCTTCGCTCGTGAACGCCGCGCGCGGCAGGTCGTCCATGACGAGCGCGTTCCCTTCGAGCAGCGCGTCGGGCGTGCCCGTGTCCTTCCACCAACCGGTGATTTCCTCGAAGCCGACCGTCCCGTTTCCCACGTACCACGAGTTCACGTCGGAGATCTCATACTCGCCGCGCGCGCTGGGCGCGATGGTGCGGAACGCGTCGAAGAACCGCGTGTCATAGAGATAGATCCCGGTGACCGCGAACGGGCTGGGCGGGTTCGCCGGCTTCTCCACCACGCGCACGAGCTTCCCTGCCGCGTCGAACTCCGGCACGCCGAATCGCTGTGGATCCTTCACGCGAGAGAATGCCAGCATGCAATCCAGCTTCTCGGCCTCGAACCGTTCCACGAACCGTTTGATGGAACCGAGGATGATGTTGTCGCCGAGGAAGAACAGGAACCGTTCGCCCTTGAGCTGTGCCTCGGCGTTCGCGACCACGTGCGCCACGCCCTTCGCCCCACCTTGCTGCTCGAGATAGGTGAGCTTCGCGCCGAACGCGGAGCCGTCCCCGAGCGCGGCGCGCATGCTTTCCCCCTCGCCCGGGTTCACGTTCACGTAGATGTCAGTGATGCCCGCCTCCACGATCTTCTCGATCACGTGCGCCAACATCGGACGCCCCGCGAGCGGGATCAGGTGCTTGTTGATCGTCCAGGTGATGGGTCGCAGACGCGTCGCCCGCCCGCCCGCCGCGATGAGCGCTTTCATACGCGCTCGAGCTTACGGGAACGAGCGAATTTTTCAACCGTGTCCCGCAACGCCTCCTGCACCGGTCGCATCTCGATGCCGAACTCCGCGAGCCGCGTCGAGGCGAGGAAATTGTTCGAACGCGCTTTCGTCGCCAACCCCTGGCCAACCAGGTCGGCTTCGGAAATCCACTCACACGAATGCCCCGGATCAACCAGCTCCTTATAAAGCCCGAGGATTTCCTTGTGCCGCGCCGTGCCGGGATTCGTCACGTGGAAGATGCCGGGCGCCTTCTTCTCCATGAGCTGGCGGAATACGTTCACCATGTCGTCCACCACGGTGATGGAATTTTCCACGTCAATCACCTTCGGGTACGCGGCCAGCTTTTGCAGCAGGTTGCCCGGATGAGGGACGTGGTCGATGGGCATGCGGATGCGCGCGATACCGACGTTCGGGAGCGTGGAGAGCGCCAAGTCTGCCGCCCACTTCGCGCGGCTGTACGTCGGGCGCGGGTTGCCGAAATCGTCCTCGCGCCAGGCCTTGTCGGGGTGCGGAGAGTCGCCGTAGAAGATGCAACCGCTTCCCACGTGCAGCACGTAGACGCCGGCCTCCTGGCACGCCTGCGCCAAGACGATGGGCTCGAGCGTGTTGCCGAGGATCGTCTCCATCTGATGGCTGTCGCACCAGTCCACGTTGGGCTTCCCTTTCACCCCGGCGGCGTTGAGCACCGCGTCCGGTCGCACGCGGCGGATTTCCGCGAGCGCGTCTTCCTTGCTGTTCACGCGCACGTCGGACAAGACCGCATCCGGCCATGCCTGCGCGCAGCGGGTGCCGACGAACCCTTTTCCGAAGATGAGGATTTTCATAGTTGGTCAGTGCGTAGTTGGTAGGTGGTAGTGCGTAGGACGAAAAACCCTACGCACTACGTACTACCCCCTACACCCTTTGTTTACTCCTCGCGACCCAATCCTGATGCGCCTTGAACCATTTGATCGTGCGCTTCAGCCCTTCGTCCAATCCGATCTTCGGCTCCCAACCGAGTTCGCGTTTCGCCTTGGAGTAATCGATCGCGTACCGACGGTCATGCCCCGGCCGGTCGGCGACGTGGTCGATGGCGCTCTCGTCGCGACCGCACGAGGCGATGAGTTTCTTCGTCAGCTCGAGGTTCGAGATCTCGCCATCTCCTCCGAAGAGATACGTCTCCCCCACCTTCCCTTCGCGCAACGCGAGGTCGACGCCGCGGGCATGGTCCTCCACGTAGATCCAATCGCGCACCTGCAGGCCGTCGCCGTACACGGGCACGCGCTTCCCTTCGAGCAGGCGGGTGATGAACAGCGGGATCATCTTTTCCGGAAAATGGTATGGGCCGTAGTTGTTGGAACAGTTCGAGATGGTGGCCTTCACCCCGTGGGTGATGACGTATGCGCGCACGAGGTGGTCCGCGGCCGCCTTGCTGGCGCTGTACGGGTTGCGCGGCTTGTACGGGCTGTCCTCGTTGAACGGCGGGTCGTCGGGTCCCAGCGCGCCGAACACCTCGTCGGTGGAGATGTGATGGAACCGCTTGCCGTGTTCCTTCACGGCTTCGAGGAGGGAAAGCGTCCCGAGTACGTTCGTTCGGATGAAGTCGTTCGCCCCGGCGATGGAACGGTCCACGTGCGTCTCGGCGGCGAAGTGCGCCACCGCGTCGCACTCCGCGACGAGCCGGTTCACGAGCAGGCGATCGCACACGTCCCCTTTCACGAACCGATGACGGGGATTTTCCATCACTTCCTGGAGGTTCTCCGTGTTCCCCGCGTACGTGAGCGCGTCAAGCGTGACGACCTGGTCGTCCGCATGCTCGCGAATGGTATAGCGGACGAACGCGGATCCGATGAACCCGGCGCCTCCCGTGACGAGGAGTTTCATAGTGCCTAGGGCGTAGTGCGTAGGTGGTAGTGCGTAGGTTATAGCCCTACGTACTACGCACTACGGCCTACGCACTCCTTAATTTTCAATGCGACGGCGGCGAAATCCTGGTGCTCGTCCGACCCATGCCACATCTTGTGCCCGTCCGTCGGGAACCGGGGGATAAGGTGGAAGTGCGTGTGCGCGATGAGCTGCCCGGCGGCGCGGCCGTTGTTGGTGGAAAGGTTGAACGCGTCGGCGCCCACGGCCTTGAGCACCGCGGGGGCGAGACGCTGCGACAGGTCCATGAGCGCGGCGACCGTTTCCTTGGGCGTCTGCGCGAAATTCTCGAAATGTGCCTTGGGGACGATGAGCACGTGGCCGGCATTCACCGGATGGATGTCCAGGAACGCCAACGTCACGTCGTCCTCGTACAATTTGTGCGAAGGGATGTCGCCGGAGATGATCTTGCAGAACACGCAGTCAGACATAGGCCGGATAGGTCCTATTGGACCGATGACGAGCGGACAAGCGAAACGACCAGTACGGGCACGACGGCCGCGCCTGCCGCGGCCAGGACGCGCAATTCGGCGAACCCGGCCCCGAGCGTCCACGCGGCGTAGGCCGCGATCGGCGCGAGCGCGAGCGCCGCGCCGTATTGGATGAGCGGCCAATCGCGGTAGCGTTCCACGCGCGAGGCGTACCAGGCGCCAAACGCCACGGCCGACAGCAGGAACAGGTGCACCGACAGGAATCGAGAGACGAATCCGGGGCGCGCGAGCTCGCTTACCCAAAACGCCAGATACGCGGTCACGCTCGCGGCGAAGCCGCAACCCGCCACGGAAACCTCGAATGCCCGGTTGTCGCTCATAGGGTTCCGAGCCTTTCTTGTACCGCCTGCGCGAATTCCTGCCAAGAGAGCGGCGGTCGTTTCCAGGCCATGTCGATGCGTCCCACCTCGACCGCGGCCCCGAGCGCCTTCACTCCCGGGACCGAGAACACGAATTTCCACGCCTTGCCGGTGAGGGCGAGTTTTTTCGCGTCGAAGGCCGCCCGCGCCACGGTCCACCCGTCCACGGCGCGCGGCGTCT
>Ga0155146_13_pt3 | contig 33301 bp, 47 predicted proteins | sample RifCSPhighO2_01_FD_106114 | JGI IMG/M metagenome (GOLD analysis project Ga0155146, IMG submission 106114) | Candidatus Uhrbacteria bacterium RIFCSPHIGHO2_01_FULL_63_20 | reverse complement strand
CGATCTGGGTCGGCGGCGGCGTCACGTTCGGTCCGCGCAAGGAACGCAATTTCTCGGTGAAGATGAACCGATCGGCCCGCCGCAAGGCGCTCGCCATGGTGCTCACCGACAAGGTCATGCACGACGCGTTCGTGGCGGTGGATTCGCTCGAGCTTTCGGAGGCCAAGACCAAGCGCGTGGCCCTCATGCTCAAGAAGCTCCCGCTCTCCGGCAAGAAGACGCTCATCGTGCTCGAACCTGAGAATCGCGCGGTCGTGCGCGCGGCGAAGAACCTCCCGCGCGTGACCACCATCTCGGCGGCCTCGCTCAACGTGGTGGACCTCATCACCCATGAGAACGTGGTGGCGTCCCGCTCCGCGATCGAGGCGCTTACGAAGACGTATAAGCGTTCCTGATATGGGCATCCTCGACCGATTCAAATCCAAGAAGGAACAGGAGCTGACGAATGCCGTTCCTGTCGAGACCAAGGAAGGGAAGAAGGTGCCGGCCAAGAAAGAAAAGGTGTCGCCCGCGAAAACGGCGAAGGCCCTCCCGGCGAACCTGGTGAACGTGATCGTGTCGCCGCTCGTCACCGAGAAGGCGGCCACGCTCGCCTCCCAGGGGCAGTACTCCTTCGTCGTGAACTCCGGCGCGACCCGCGTGGACGTACGCGAGGCCGTGAAGGCCATGTACGGCGTGCTCCCCTCGAGCGTCAACATCCAGCGCGTGCGCGGCAAGGTCGTGCGTTTCGGAGGCCGCGAAGGGATGCGAAGCACCTGGAAGAAGGCGATCGTCACCCTGCCGAAGGGGAAGACCATCGACGTGTACGAAGGGGTCTAAGATTATGCCAGTAAAACAGTACAACCCGACGACCGCCGGCCGCCGCATCTCGAGCGTCGACGCGTTTTCCGACGTGACGAAGAAGGGTCCCGAGAAGAAGCTCACGGTCCCGCGTCGCCGCAAGGCCGGTCGCAACTCGAGCGGTAAGATCACGGTCCGCCACCAGGGCGGCGGCGCCAAGCGCCGCGCCCGCATCGTGGACGCCCAGCGCGACAAGTTCGACGTGCCCGCGCGCGTGCTCGCGATCGAATACGATCCCAACCGCGGCGCGCGCCTCGCGCTCCTCCAGTACGCCGACGGCGAGAAGCGCTACATCGTCGCCCCCGCCGCGCTCGCGGTCGGCGAGACGATCGTGTGCTCCAAAGGGAAGGGCGAGATCAAGAACGGCAACCGCTTCCCGCTCGAGCACATCCCGGTGGGCATCACCGTGTTCGACGTGGAGCTGGCCCCCGGCAAGGGCGGCCAGATCGCCCGCGGCGCCGGCGCCGCGGTGCAGCTCATGGCCGTGGAAGGCGCCTACGCCACCCTCAAGCTCCCCTCCGGCGAGATGCGCCTGGTGCCGCGCGAGTGCATGGCCACCATCGGGAGCGCTTCGAACCCCGATCGTCGCCTCATCCGCTGGGGCAAGGCCGGCCGCATGCGTCATCGCGGCATCCGCCCGAGCGTCCGCGGCAAGGTGATGAACCCGGTGGACCACCCGCACGGCGGCGGCGAAGGCCGCAACTCGATCGGGTTGGTGAACCCGAAGACCCCGCAGGGCAAGCCGGCGCTCGGCGTGAAGACCCGTCGCAAGCAGGCCTCTGACAAGTTCATCGTCCAGCGCCGCCCCAAGGGCCGCTTCGTTGGCGCCTAATCCGACCATATGTCTCGTAGCTCGAAAAAGGGACCGTACGTCGACGCCAAGCTCCTCAAGAAAGTGGGGAAGCTTCGGGTCGGCGACAAGACGGTGATCAAGACCTGGGCGCGCGCCTCCTCGATCACGCCGGAAATGGTTGGATTCACCTTCGCCGTGCACAACGGCCGTGACCACGTCCCCGTGCGCGTCGTGGAGAACATGGTGGGCCACAAGCTCGGCGAATTCGCCCCGACGCGCAAGTTCGTGCGTCACGGCGGCAAGCTGCAAAAGGACACCGAAGCCGCTGGGGCGATGGCGAAACCCGCCACTCCGGCCAAGTAACGACCTCGTATGGAAGTCTCCGCCAAAGCCCGCTACATCCGCGTCTCGCCCCGCAAGGTGCGTCTCGTGATCGACGTCGTGCGCGGCATGGACGTCTCGAAGGCCGTCGCGCAGCTCACCTTCATGAAGAAGGGCGCCGCGTTGCCGGTGCTCAAGCTCGTGAACTCGGCGACCGCGAACGCGGCCCATAATTTCGGGATCGACCCGAATACGCTGTACATCAAGTCGATCGCCGCCGACGGCGGTCCGGTGCTGCATCGTTGGCGCGCCCGCGCCATGGGTCGCGCGGCACCGATCCGGAAGCGCATGAGCCACGTGAGCGTGACGCTCGCGACGCGCGAGAGCGCGGTGGCGGCGAAGTCGGAAGCGAACGCGAAGAAAGCGAAACCGGCGGTGAAGAAGCTCTCCGCGAAGAAGGCCAAGGCCACCACCTGATATGGGTCATAAAGTCCATCCAAAAGCGTTCCGTCTCGCCGTCACCAAGGCATGGGACGCCACCTGGTTCGCCCAGAAGGACGCCTTCCGCACCCAGCTGCGCGAAGACGTGAAGATCCGTGCCTTCCTCAAGAAGGCGCTGAAAGAAGCGCTGGTCGATCGCATCGAGATCGAGCGCAGCCGCGGCAACATCGCGGTGAACGTGCACTCGGCCAAGCCCGGCGTCATCATCGGGCGCGGCGGGGCCGGCATCGAGGAACTCACCAAGAAGTTGAAGGGCGAGTTCTTCCGCGGCCGCAAGGTCAACCTGTCGATCAACGTGAAGGAGATCGCGCATCCGTCGCTCTCCGCCTCGGTGGTCGGCCAGCAGATCGTTTCCGACATCGAGAAGCGCATGCCGTTCCGCCGCACCATGAAGATGGCGATCGAGCGGGTGCTCAAGAGCGGCGCCGAGGGCGTGAAGATCACCATCGGCGGACGGCTCAACGGCGCCGAGATCGCGCGCGTCGAGACGCTCGCGAGCGGCAAGATCCCGCTGCATAACCTGCGCGCGGACATCGATTTCGCCCGCGAGACCGCCTACACCATCTACGGCGCCATCGGCGTGAAGGTGTGGATCAACCGCGGCGAGAAGTTCCAGCGCGAGCAGGACGCGAAGACCGCTTAGTATGTTGATGCCGAAGAAAGTCAAACACCGGAAGTGGCACAAGGGCCGCGCGCGCGGCAAGCGTCTCGCGAGCACCAAGACGCGCCTCGCGTTCGGCTCGTGGGGGCTCAAGGCCACCACCGAAGCCTGGGTCACGTCGCGCCAGATCGAGGCGGCGCGTCGTGCCATGACCCGCGCGATGAAACGCGGCGGCAAGGTGTGGATCCGCATCTTCCCGGACAAGCCGGTGACCACGAAGGGCGCCGAGATGCCGATGGGCAAGGGGAAGGGCGCGGTCGACCACTATGTGGCCATCGTGCGCGCCGGGACCATCATGTTCGAGATGGACGGCGTCACCCCCGAGCTCGCGCGCGAAGCGATGTCGCTGGCGGCGCACAAGCTCCCGGTCCGTACCAAGGTCGTCACCCGTGACGTGAGCTAGCCCGTATGAAACGCAAGGATACCCTCAAGGAGCTGCGCGCCAAGTCCGCCGAGGCCCTGGTGCGCGAACGCGCGACGCTCGCGACGCACCTGCGCGACCTCGCGTTCAAGCTTTCCAGCAACCAACTGAAGGACGTGAGAAAGGTCCGCGAGGCCAAGACGCGTCTCGCCCGCGTGAACGCGGTGCTCGCCGAAAAGGCCACCGCATAACCCTATGGAAACCTCCAACGCAAAATCCGTCCGCACGTTCATCGGGACGGTCGTCTCGGACAAGATGGATAAGACCATCGTGGTTCGCGTCGACCGCACGGTCGTGCACCCGAAGTACGGCAAGCGCTACGTGCAAAGCCGGAAGTTCAAGGTGCATGACGAGAAGAACGCGCACCAGGTCGGGGAGACCGTCTCCTTCGTGGAGACGCGCCCGCTCAGCCGCGACAAGCGCTGGAGGGTGATCGGCAACGCCTCCTGATATGGTGCAACATCGAACGATGCTCAAGGTCGCCGATAACACCGGCGCCAAGAAGCTCCAGGTCATCCGCGTGCGCGGGGGCTACAAGAAGGACGTCGCCGGCATCGGCGACATGGTGAACGCCGTCGTCAAGGAGGCCGTGCCGCATGGCGCGGTCAAGAAGAGCGACGTGGTGCACGTCGTGATCGTGCGGGCCCGCAAGGAGACCCGACGCCGTGACGGCACCTACATCCGGTTCGAGGAGAACGCCGGCGTGATCATCGATCCCAAGACCAAGGACCCCAAGGGGACCCGCATCTTCGGGCCGGTCCCGCGCGAGCTTCGCGCCCGCGGGTACGGCAAGATCATCTCGCTCGCTCCCGAAGTGCTCTAGCCCATATGAAGATCAAGACCGGAGACATGGTCCGCGTCATCGCGGGCAAGGACAAGGGGAAGCAGGGCAAGGTCCTGCAGGTGTTCCCGCTGCTTGAACGCGTGGTCGTTGAAGGCGTGAACGTCCGCACCCGCCACCTGCGCGGCAACCGCGCGGGGGGACAAAAGGGGCAGAAGATCCAGTTCCCGTCGCCGCTCAACGTCAGCAACGTGATGATGGTGGGCAAGTCGGGGTCGGGTCGCGTCGGATTCAAGATCCTTGCGTCCGGCGAGAAGGTCCGCGTGCTGCGGTCCAAGGGGAAGACGGAGGATATCGGATAACCTATGGCCCTCAAAGAACACTACAAGACCACCGTGGTCCCCGCCCTCAAGAACCAGTTCGGCTATACGAACGTCCATGCGGTGCCCACGATCACGAAAGTGACGCTCAACGTGGGGCTCGGCAAGGGGCTCAAGGACGCCAAGTTCCTGGAGACCGCCGAATCCACGCTGCGACGCATCGCCGGGCAGGCGCCGGTGAAGACCAAGGCCCGCATCTCCATCTCCAACTTCAAGATCCGCGAGGGGATGGTGGTCGGGATGAAGGTCACGCTGCGCGGCAAGCGCATGTGGGACTTCCTCGAGAAACTCGTGAAGGTGTCGATCCCTCGCACGCGCGACTTCCGCGGCCTCCCGGTGAACGGGTTCGACGGGCAGGGGAACTACACGCTGGGGTTCAAGGAACACATCGCGTTCCCGGAAATCAAGAGCGACGAGATCGAGGTGATCCACGGGCTGCAGGTCACGATCAACACGACCGCGAAGTCGAAGCCCGAGGCCCTCTCGCTCCTGCGCACGCTCGGCATGCCGTTTGAGGAAAAGACCTAACGCTATGGCCACGAAAAACCAGATCGCCAAATCGAAGCGGAAGCCGAAGTTCTCGACGCGCGTCGTGAACCGGTGCTGGCGTTGCGGGCGCAAACGCGCCTTCATGCGCGTCTTCGGCCTCTGCCGCATCTGCTTCCGCGAGCTCGCCAACCGCGGCGAGATCCCGGGCGTGACCAAGGCCAGCTGGTAATACTCCTATGATTACCGACCCAATTTCCGACATGCTGACCCGGCTTCGCAACGCCATTTCCGTGCGTCGCGAGTTCGTGGAGTTGCCCTCCTCCAACGTGAAGTACGCCATCGCCAAGATCCTGGAGCGCGAGGGGTACCTCGCTTCGGTCGAGAAGACCGGCGAAGGCATCCACACCATGCTGAAGCTCGGGTTGAACTACGCGAACGGGCCGCGCATCCAGAGCCTGCGTCGCGTCTCCAAGCCCGGCCGCCGCGTCTATGCCAAGGCTGACGAGCTCAAGCCCGTCATGTCCGGCATGGGGGTTTCGATCGTCTCAACTCCCAACGGCCTCATGACCAACCGCGAGGCCCGCGCCCGTCGCCTCGGCGGCGAGGTGATCTGCGAAATCTCCTGATATGTCCCGCGTCGGCAAGAAACCAATCGTCATTCCCCCTGGTGTGGAGGTGAAGATCGAGGGACAGGACGTCGCCGTGAAGGGCCCGCTGGGCTCGCTTCGGGCCACGTTGCATCCGGCCGTGACCGCGAGGATCGTGGACGCGGATGGCGCGAAGACCGTGGAACTCTCGGTCGCGAACCCGGACGACGTGTCCGAGCGCGCGCTGTGGGGGACCTGGCGCGCCAACCTCGCCAACATGGTGCAGGGCGTGAAGGAGGGATATAGCAAGTCGCTTGAGGTGAACGGCGTCGGGTTCCGCGTGAACGTGTCGGGCAAGAAACTCGTGTTCGCGCTCGGGTTCAGCCACGACGTCGATTTCCAGATTCCCGAGGGGATCACGGCGAAGGTGGACAAGAACGTGGTCACCGTGAGCGGGGCGGACAAGATCCTGGTCGGCGAGACCGCGGCGAGCATCCGCTCGCTCAAGAAACCCGAACCGTACAAGGGGAAGGGGATCAAGTACGTGGACGAAGTGATCCGTCGCAAGGCCGGGAAGACGGCCGGCAAGACCGCCGAATAACGCCCTGTATGACCAAGACCATCCGCAACAAGCGCGCCTCCGCCGCGCGCCGCGCCCACCGGGTGCGCGCGCGCATCCGCGGCACCAAAGAGGCTCCTCGCCTTTCGGTGAAGCGCAGCGCCAAGCACATCTACGCGCAGCTCATCGACGACGATGCGCGTCGCACGCTGTGCGCCTCCTCGGACCTCGAAGCCAAGGCCTCGGGGAAGCCGCTTGAGGTGGCCAAGGCGGTGGGCCGGGCGTTGGGCGAGAAGGCGAAGGCGCTGGGCGTCTCGATGGCCGTGTTCGATCGCGGCAGCTACCGCTATCACGGTCGCGTGGCCGCGCTCGCCGACGGCGCGCGCGAAGTCGGATTGAATTTCTAATAGTATGGATGACAAGAAACCCAACGTGCCGGCGGCCGCTCCTGCCCACGGATCCGCGCCCCGTGGCGGATCCGGACGCGGAGGTCCTGGCCGCGGCGGTGTCGGCGGACGCGGAGGCGGCCCGCGCCGCGGCGGAGGCCGCGAGCGCGAGGTGCGTGAATTCGAGCAGAAGACGCTCGACCTGTCCCGCGTGACGCGCGTCACCGCGGGCGGCAAGCGCATGAGCTTCCGCGCCGCGCTCGTGATCGGCGACAAGAAGGGCCGCGTCGGCTTCGGCGTGGCCAAGGGCGCCGACGTGCAGCTTTCCATGGACAAGGCGTACCGCCAGGCCAAGAAGAAGCTCATCCGGATCCAGCTGGAGAACGACACCATCACCCATCCGGTCAAGGCCAAGTTCGGCTCGGCCGTGGTGCTATTGAAACCCGCTCCGAAGGGGGTGGGTCTCAAGTCCGGCGGCGCGGCCCGCATGGTGCTCGAGATGGCCGGCGTCCCGAACGCCGTTTCCAAGGTGATGAACTCGAGCAACAAGATCAACATCGCCCGCGCCACCCTCGAGGCGATCAAGGAACTGCGCGTTCGCCCGGCCCGTGCCGCCAAGGCGGAACCGGCGAAGGCCTAACCCCCCACGTATGTCGTTGTCGATGCATTCCCTCAAGCCCCAGAAGGGGTCTCGCCGCGCCGCCAAGCGCGTCGGCCGCGGGCTGTCCAAGGGCGGCACCTATTCCGGCCGCGGATCCAAGGGACAGCGCGCCCGCGCGGGCGGCAAGTCCGGCCTCAAGCTCAAGGGGATCCGCACCATGATGCTGCGCATCCCGAAGCGCCGCGGGTTCAAGAGCCTGAAGCCCAAGCCGCAGTACGTGAACGTGGCGGACATAGCCCGGTCGTTCCCGGACGGGGCGAAAGTGGCTCCTAAGCAGCTGTTCAAGAAGGGCCTCATCGAGTCTCCGACCGCGCCCGTGAAGCTGCTGGGCGACGGCAACGTGAACATCGCGCTCACCGTTTCCGGCTGTACCGTCTCCGAAGGCGCGAAGGCCAAGATCGAGAAAGCGGGCGGCAGCGTGCTCGCCTAGCCTTACCTTATGATCCCCATCCGTCGCATCTGGAAGTCGCCGGAAGTCCGGAACGGCCTCCTGTTCATGATCGCGATGCTCGTCGTGTTCCGCCTTGCGGCGCACGTCCCCGTGCCGGGCGTCGACCGGGCCGTCATCGAGGGCATCGCGGGCGGCAACCAGCTGTTCGGGCTGCTCAACCTGTTCTCCGGCGGGACGTTCGAGAACTTCTCGGTGGTCGCGCTCGGGGTAGGGCCCTACATCACGGCTTCCATCATCTTCCAGCTGCTGGGCATGATCGTGCCGAAGATGGAGGAGATGCAGAAGGAGGAGCAGGGGCGCGCCCGCATCAACCGTTGGACGCGCGCCCTCACCGTGCCGCTCGCGTTCCTGCAAGGGTACAGCCTCATCCTGCTGTTCGGTTCCCAGGCCTCGGGCCAGGCGGTGTTCACCGACGGGAGCCTGTTCACCATGCTGCTCGCGATGGCGTCCATGACCGCCGGCACCATCTTCCTCATGTGGCTGGGCGAGCTCATCAGCGAGCGACAGATGGGGAACGGCATTTCCATCCTTATCTTCGCCGGCATCACGGCCGGATTGCCCAGCTACTTGAGCCAGGCGTTCTCGGTGTTCGACCGCTCGCAGATCCTCACGATCCTCCTGTTCGCCCTGCTCGTGGTGGTCACCATCGCGACCATCGTCGTGATGAACGAGGCGGTGCGCAAGATCCCGGTGCAGTACGCCCGCCAGATCCGCGGAAGCCGGCTCGCGGGCGCGGTCGCGAGCTTCCTTCCGCTCAAGTTGAACCTGGGCGGCGTGATCCCGATCATCTTCGCCATCTCCATCATCCTGTTCCCGACCACGCTCGCGCAGTTCTTCGTGAACGCCACCACGCCCGCGGTGCGCGAGGCGGCGCAGTGGGTCGTACGGATGTTCCAGGACCAGAACGTGTACGGCGCCGTCTTCTTCGTGATGGTGTTCCTGTTCACCTTCTTCTACGCGTCGGTGATCTTCCACCCGGACCGGGTCGCCGAGAACCTCCAGAAGCAAGGCGGGTTCATCCCGGGCATCCGTCCGGGAGAGCCCACCGCCCAGTACCTGGGCTGGGTGTCCAACCGCCTGCTCTTGGTCGGCGCGACCTTCCTCTCGCTCATCGCCGTGCTTCCGACGCTCGTCCAGCAGGTGAGTGGCAACGCGAGCCTGGTGATCGGCGGCACCTCGGTGCTCATCGTGGTGAGCGTGGTCATCGACACGGTGAAGCAGATCGAGGCGCAGCTGACCATGCGAGAGTACGAGATGTGAACCGAGACACGAGGGGCAGACACGCCCCTCGTTTCTGTTATACTCGCCCTGTATGTCAGAGCCATTGAAAATCCTCCTTCTTGGCCCGCAGGGAAGCGGGAAGGGGACGCAGGCCAAGATCCTGGAGCGCGAGCTGCGCATCCCGGCGTTCAGCATGGGGCAGCTGCTGCGCGATGAGGCCGCGTCGGGATCCGAACTCGGGCGTGAGATCGACCGCATCATCAGCGGCGGGAACCTCGTGTCCGACAAGGTCGCGGCGCAGGTGCTGCGCGCGCGGTTGTCCAGGCCGGACGTCGCGAACGGGTACATACTGGACGGCTACCCTCGCAGCCTTGAGCAGGCGAACGAGTTCACCTTCGACAAACCCACGCACGTGATGGTGATCGAAGTCCCGAAGGACGAGTCCATGAAGCGTCTTGGCGGCCGATTGACCTGCTTCACATGCGGGCGCGTGTACGCCATGCGTGACGGGCACGCGGCCGGCGACGCGTGCGAATGCGGCGGAAAGATGGAGGTGCGCACGGACGACACGCCCGAGGCCATCGAGAAGCGCCTCAAGATCTACGACGAGGAAACCGAGCCGCTCATCGCCGTGTACGGAGGACAAGGACTCGTCCGCCGCATCGACGGCGTCGGCTCGGTCGAGGAGATCCACAATCGCATCGTGAAGGCGCTCGAGCGATAGGGTTGACAAAATGGCCGGTGTCGGCTATTTTTTCGTTTACGATGCAGGAGCAACCATGCAGATGAAGTCCGTACCGATCACGCAGGCGGTGCTCGACAAGATCGATCGGCAACGCCAAGGCCCCATGCCTCCGGAAATCATCAAGCTGAAGGAAGAGATCGAGCAGCAGACGCAGCTCGGCGAAAAGATGTATGTCCTGACAGGAGGCATGCATCCGGCGCTCATCCAGGGAGTGGTAGACATGAAGCTCCGGCTCGACGGCCTGTACGCGAAGTGGCTTGAAGAAGGCTGACCGTTCTCGCTACACGACGCTCACGAAAGTCCCGCCTTCGGGACTTTTTTCTTTGGTTGACGTGGGGCCGTCTGGCCGATACCATCAGATTGCTATGCAGTTCACGGCCGTCTATCAGAAGCATGGGAAATGGCACCTCGGCTGGGTCGAGGAGGTTCCTGGCGTGAACACGCAAGGCCGGACCCGGAAGGAGACCGAGGAGAACCTCAAGGAAGCGTTGCAGCTTGTGCGACAGGAGATGGAAACCGTAGCTGGTTAGGGTGCTGCGGCGACGCAAGCACTTTTTTGTATGTCCATGACCAAGACCCCCGAAGAGATCGAGAAATTGCGGCGCGGAGGCGCCCTGCTTTCGCGCGCGTTGAAGGCGGCGGTGGACGCCGTAAGGCCTGGGGTCGCCGTGAAAGACGTCGACGCGGCGGCCGAGAAGGTGATCCGCGACGGGGGAGGGACGCCGTCGTTCCTGGACTACAGGAATGACCCGAAGGACACGCCGTTCCCGTCCACGGTGTGCGTTTCGATAAACGACGAGGTGGTGCACGGGCCGGGGAATCGCGACATCACCCTCAAGGAAGGCGACATCGTGGGGCTCGACATCGGGTGCTGGTACGAGGGCCTCTGCACCGACATGGCCGTGAGCGTGCCGGTGGGCGCGGTGGATGAGGCGGCGACGAAGCTCATGAAGGTCACGCGGGCTTCGCTCATGGACGCGGTCGCGGCCGTGAAGCCGGGCGGGCTCATTTCGGATGTCGGACGCGCGGTGGAAAAGTCCGTCGCTCCGCATGGCTACGGCGTCGTGCGCGCGCTCGTGGGTCATGGCGTTGGGTATAAGGTGCACGAGGCGCCGCACGTGCCGAACTTCGTGGATCCTCGGTATCCGAAAGTGAAAATCAAGGAGGGGATGGTGCTCGCGCTTGAGCCGATGATCACCGAAGGGGATTACCGCGTGAAGACGGCGAGCGACGGCTGGACCGTGGTGACCGTAGACGGAAAACGCGCGGCCCATTTCGAAGTGACGATCGCGGTGACGAAGAGCGGGGTGGAGGTGCTGACGCCAATGCCGGTATGACGTTACGAATCTACGAATTTCCTACGAATCCTACTAATTTGATTCATACATTCGTAGTATTCGTAGGCGATTTGTAGATTTGTAACAGTATGCGCATTTTAGGCATCGACTACGGCGACAAGAAGATCGGCCTGGCGTTCGGGGATTCGACCGTCGGCGTCGCGGTCCCGCTTGACGTCGTCCCTAACCGCGGCGAGGAAACGATCCAGGCGTTCGCGATGCGCGTGAGCGCGGAGGACATCGACGTGATCGTGGTGGGCGTGCCGCTTTCCACCGGCGGGCACCACAGTTCGGCGCAGCTCGATAAGACGCGCGCGTTCATCAAGGCGCTCGAAGCCGCGATCTCGATTCCCGTCGTCGAAGAAGACGAAAGCTATACGACGGCCGAAAGCATCCGTCTCCAGCGCGAGGAAGGTTCTGATGCGGAGGAAGACGCGCTCGCCGCCATGCTCATCGTGCAGCAGTATCTGAATAACAGGGTATAAATTGTTACGAACCCACGAACAGCTACGAAACTACTAATGTTTTTTGTTCGTTGTTTCGTAGCCAGTTTGTAGGTTCGTAACGCCTTTCATGGCGACGCTTTTCCGGACGACCGGCATCATCCTTTCCCGGCGCGACCACCGCGAAGCCGACCGGTGGTATTCGGCATTCACGGACGGACACGGGAAAGTGGAATTCCTGGCGCGCGGCGGGCACAAGCCGCTCGCAAAGCTCACGCCGCACCTCGAGATGCCAGCCGAGATTGACTTGCTACTCGTGGACGGCCGCCAATACTTTACGGTCGCGTCGACTGACCGCGTGCGAGCGTTCCCGAACGTGTACGCCGACGCGGGCAAGCTCACGCTCGTGAGCGGCGCCCTCCATCTGGTGGACATCGGCACCAAGCCGCACGAGACGGATCCGGTGCTCTACGACGAGCTCACGCGATTCCTGGCCGCCGTCGACGAGGCGCCGGCGCTCTCCGCCGAACGATCCGGATTCCTGCTCGCCGCGTTCGGATTGAAGCTCCTCGCCATCATCGGCTACCGTCCCGAGCTCGCCAACTGCCTCGCGTGCAAGGACGCGCTCTGCCCCGGCTCCTACCGCTGGTACGCGCCCAAGGGCGGCGTGGTGTGCGACGATTGCTCCACGCGTGACGCCTCGCAATGGTTCGCCGCACGCCCCATGAAGGACGAGACGCTCAAGCTCATCCGCTTCGCGCTCGCCGAACGGTTCGAGCACCAGCTGCGCCCGCACCTCCCCGCCGACACGCTTGAAGCGTTCCACGAGGCCGTGGAGAGCCTCATTATCTCGCATTTCCCCACGATTCCAGCGAGCAGCCTGCGCGAGGCGTGCATCGCGTGACCATTGACAAAAAGTCGTTTTCGTGATATTTTTTGACCTCGCTCATTCAATCCAAAGTCGTCACCTGCCTGCCGGCAGGCAGGTTGAAAGCGGTATTTTGCAGCGTTATTGCCTGAGCTTGTCGAAGGCCTAACGCGTCAGATGGCCGCTTTCAACACAGGCTCGCCTCGTCTGCGCGTGGTGCGTGGATCATGCTCGCCAGCGGCGTCAAGAAAGGGGCTCGCCACATGGCTCGCCTTGCAACGCTTCGGAAAGGTGATTGGGACCAGTTCGATCGTCTGCTCAACGGCAGCGACCTCACCGCCGAGGAGGTGCTGAAGCTGCTCGAGCATCCGGACGTGCTCGACGACATGCTGAAGGCCATGCGCAAGCACGCCACCTTCCGCACCGACCTCGACGACCACAACCCCTTCGCCCTCACGGCGTCGGAGCTGCTCACGCGGTTGCGCCTCGCCAACAAGGAAGAGGGCTGGGGTCTGGGCGAGGAGGTGTTCGATCGTCTCGCGAAGACCGCCCCCGAGCAGCCGAAAGGCCGCCTCGCGTTCCTCTCCTTGCGCATCCGCCTCGGCAAGGGGCAGGAGGGGGTCGCGAACACCTTCGAGGCGCACGCGGAGCGCATCGAGAAGGAATTCGGCGAGAGCGCCTTCTACCGCTGGGAGCACCTGCGATCCGACAAGGATCGCCTGCGCCTGCTCGCCGGCAATGACACCCACAAGAGCGTGGTCGAATGGGTGACCATCGACCTGGGCGCGAACCGCAAGCGGAAGAGCATCGAAGCCGTCCGCGGCAAGCTGTCGCTCGCGGACGAGGGTCTCGCCTTCGCCTGGCTCCACCCGGAGTATGTGAAGGCGATTGACTACGACGAGAACCCCGGGTTCTTCCTCGCCGGCTACGAGCTCAACGTCCCCGAGCACGACGGCCGTTCGTGGTACGGCGTGCCCTGCGTGTACCGCAATACGAACGCGGGCGGGGTGTTCTTGGACGCGGGCAGGTACGGCTTCGACTATCGGGAGTTCTTAGTGCCCTCTCTCGGGAGTGATGTGCTCTGATCTTTGCTCCTATGGACCCGGATTCCTTTGGTCTTTGACCTTTGGAATCCGGGTCCGTTTTTTGTTATGCAGCATTTGCTAAGAATAGGCCGTTTCGCTACAATTCCCGCTGACTTTGACGATATGACCTCGACCTTCGTTGATAAGATTGGCGCTTACGTTGGGCAAGAAATCGAGATCAAGGGGTGGGCGTATAATTTTCGCTCCTCGGGGAAGATTTTCTTTTTGCAGTTTCGGGATGGGACCGGGCGCGTGCAGGTGGTGTATTCGAAGGCGAACCTTTCGGAAGAGCAGTGGGCGGCGCTCGAGAGCGTCCGCCTGGAGTCGTCGGTCGTCGTCACGGGGACGGTGAAGCCGGATCGCGCCGGGACCGGGTTCGAGCTCGACGGGACCTCTTTCAGGGCGATCCAAATCGCGCCGGACGATTATCCGATCGGCAAGAAGGACCACGGGCCGGACTTCCTGCTCGACATGCGACACCTGTGGCTGCGAAGCGAGAAGCAGTGGGCGATCCAGCGGGTGCGCAACACGGTCATCAATTCCACCTTCGCGTACCTGAATGAGAATGGCTACATCAAGATCGACTCGCCCATTCTCACGCCCAACGCCTGCGAGGGGACGACGGAACTTTTCGAGATGGATTATTTCGAGCTCGGAAAAGCGTACCTGTCGCAGTCCGGTCAGCTTTACCTCGAAGCCGCGGCGATGAGTGTCGGACGTTGTTTCGATTTCGGTCCGGTGTTCCGCGCGGAGAAGAGCAAGACACGCCGTCATCTCACGGAGTTCTGGATGATGGATGCCGAGGCCGCGTTCGTGGAGCATGAGGGGAACCTCGCCATCCAGGAAGGGCTCATCTGCCGCATCGTCGCGGACGTGCTCGCAAAGAACGCGCACGAGCTCAAGGTGCTTGAGCGGGACGTCGAGCCCTTGAAGAAGGTGCAGGCCCCGTTCGTGCGCATGACGCATGCGGAAGCGGTGAAGAAACTCCGTGAGCTCGGGAGCGACATCGGCGACATGGACGACCTGGGCGGTGACGATGAGACGATCCTCACCAAGCAGCATGACAAGCCGATCTTCGTCGAGAAATACCCCGCCGTCGTGAAGGCGTTCTACATGAAGCGCGACCCGCAGGACCCGACCCGTGTCTTGAACGCCGATCTGCTCGCCCCGGAAGGCTACGGCGAGATCATCGGCGGCAGCCAGCGCGAGGACGACCACGATGCGTTGCTCGCTCGCATCAAGGAGCACGCGCTGCCCGTCGACCAATTCCAATGGTACCTCGACCTGCGCAAGTACGGCAGCGTCCCGCACAGCGGCTTCGGCTACGGCCTCGAGCGCATCGTCGGTTGGATCTGCGGCGTGCAGCACATTCGCGAGACGATTCCGTTTCCGCGTCTCATTAATCGGCTGACGCCCTAGTAAGCAACGCTCATTTGTGCGTCGGATCCAGAAAAATTTCGCGTTCATCGACAGCCAGAATCTCAACTTGGCGATTCGCGCACAGGGTTGGTTTTTGAGTTTTCGAAAGTTCCGGATCTACCTTTCGGAAAAATACGGGGTCGAGAAGGCATACGTGTTCATCGGATATCTCGTCGGGAACGCGAAGCTCTACCAAGCGCTCCAGGAAGCAGGATTCATCTGCGTGTTCAAGCCGACGCTGACGTACAAGGACGGGACGCATAAGGGGAACTGCGACGCCGAGCTCGTGTTGCAGGCCATGATCGATTTTGACGATTATGAGCGTGCCGTCATCGTGTCCGGAGACGGGGATTTTTATTGTCTGGTGAAATATCTGATCGAACAAAAGAAGCTCGAGGCGCTCCTCATTCCGCATAAGCAAAAATACTCCGCGTTGTTGAAATTCAAGGAAATCCGCCCTTACCTCCGCTTCATGAACGATTTACGGGAGAAATTGGGGTATAAAAAAGAAAAGACCCCGCAAGGACGGAACCTTGAAGGGTGACCTTTTCCATTGGTGATCTTTTAGGATACTATCAAACGTCATCCCATTTGTCAAACCCATATGGAACGAACCTGGATTTACAACGCCGCGAAGATGGTAGGCCAGACCGCTACATTTAAGGGATGGGCCAAGTCCGTCCGCGTGATGGGCGATAAGCTGGCGTTTATCGACCTGCGCGACGGCAGCGGCGTGCTGCAGGTCGTCTGTTACAAGCCGGACCTTTCGCCAGAAGTCGCGGCCGCGGTCGATTCCATCAACACCGAATATGTCCTTGAGATCGAGGGCGAGGTGAAGACGCGCGGCGCGAAACAGGTGAAGGAAGGGGAGCCGACCGGGATGATCGAGCTTGCGGCGAAGCGCGTGGTCGTCCTCAATACCTGCGAGGTGCCGCCGTTCGAGATCGACAAGGATACGAGCGGCATCAACGAGGAGCTTCGGTTGAAGTATCGCTACCTCGACCTGCGTTCGGACCGCATGCACAAGAATATCTGGAAGCGCAGTGCCATCACGCGGTTCGTTCGCGAACACTTGTATGGCGAACACTTCCAGGAAATCGAGACGCCCATCCTCACGAAGGGGACGCCCGAAGGCGCGCGCGAATTTTTGGTGCCAAGCCGCGTGCATCCCGGAAAGTTTTACGTCCTTCCGCAGTCGCCGCAGCAGCACAAGCAGCTGCTCATGGTGGCGGGGACGGAGCGCTATTTCCAGATCGCCCGCTGCTTCCGCGACGAGGACCAGCGCGGCGACCGCCAGCCGGAGTTCACGCAGGTGGACCTTGAGATGTCGTTTGTCGAGCGCGACGACGTGATGGCGCTCGTGGAGGGGATGCTCATCGACCTGGTCAAGAAGCAGTCGCCGGAGAAGCGCATCCAGCAGGTGCCGTTCCCGCGCATTTCGTACAAGGAAGCGATGGAGAAGTACGGCAACGACCGCCCGGACATCCGCGAGGACAAGAACGACCCGAACCTGCTCGCGTTCTGCTGGGTGATCGACTTCCCGTTTTTCGAGAAGACGGAAGACGGCGGCTGGACCTTTACGCACAACCCGTTCTCGCGTGCGACGCCGGAGCATCGCGAAGCGCTCATGGAGAAAAAGGACGTCGGGAGCATCCTCACCTCGCAATACGACATCGTGCTCAACGGGTTCGAGATCGGGGGCGGGAGCATTCGCAACCACGAACCGGAAGCGCTCAAGCGGGTGTTTGAGATCATGGGATTCTCCGACGAGGACATCCAGGCGCAGTTCGGGCATATGCTCGAGGCGTTCTCCTTCGGCGCGCCTCCGCACGGCGGCATCGCGCTGGGCCTCGACCGGATCATCGCCCTCTTGCAGGACGAGCCCAACATCCGCGAGGTGATCGCCTTCCCCAAGACCGGCGACGCCCGCGACCCGATGATGGGGGCGCCGAGCGAATTGCCGGAGAAGGCGTTGAGGGAGGTTCACATTAAAAAGGCGTGATTCACGCCTTTTTGTTACAATGGACCCATGTCGTTCGAGGTCTCTCTCGACAAATTCTCCGGGCCGCTGCAGCTCCTGCTTGAGATCATCGAGCAGGAGAAATTGCCGATTACCGAGGTGTCGCTCGCCAAGGTCGCGGACGACTATTTGCGCTATGTGAACGAACAGGACGTGCCGGCCGAGGAGTTGGCCGACTTTCTCCTCATCGCGACGAAACTGCTGCTTCTCAAGTCCCGCGCCATCCTGCCGCAGCTTGCCATTGAGGAAGAAGTGGACGGCAACGCGCTCGCGCTGCAGCTCAAGATGTACAAGGAGTTCGTGGAGGCGAGCAAGGGAATCGAGGCGTTGTGGAACGCCCCCGCGAACATGTTCGCGCGCGAGCGAAGCCGTCAGCCGTCGGCCGTCCGTTTCACGCCGCCTGAAGGGCTCACGGCACAGACGCTGTGCGACGCGTTCCAACACCTGTTGAAGCGGCTGGAACCGTTCTTCGCGCTGCGCCAGACCGCCATGCAGCGCGTGGTGTCGGTCCAGGAGCGCATCCGCGACATCCATCGTGCCATCCTCGAGCGCGCGCGTCTCACCTTCCGCGACGTGTCCGCCGGCGCGGGCAGCAAGGTTGACGTGGTGGTGAGCTTCCTGGCGCTTCTCGAACTCGTGAAACAGCGCGTGGTGAACGTGGCGCAAAGCGACGCGTTCGCGGACATCACGATCGCCCGCGCCGAATGACCGTATGATAACGACGACGCTCGAAGCACTCCTGTTCGCCTCGGCAAAGCCCGTGAGCGTCGCCTCGCTCAAGAAGGCGCTCGGGGTTTCCGACGAGACGCTCTCCGAGGCGCTTGATGACGTGAAAACGCGTTTCAACCGCGACACGAGCGGCATCCACCTCGTGGAAGCCGACGGGGACGTGCAGTTCGTGACGAACCCCGCCTGCGCCGAGGCGCTCGCCGCGTTCCTCAAGGTGGAGGCAAGCGGGGAGCTGACGCGCCCGAGCCTCGAGACGCTCACCATCATCGCGTACCGCGGACCGATCACGAAGCCCGAGATCGAACAGATCCGCGGCATCAACTGCTCGCTCATCCTGAGGAACCTTCTCATGCGCGGGCTCATCGAGGAACGCGACGACGCGTCCCGATTGCAGCCCGTGTACACCGTGTCCGTGAAGTTCCTGCGACACCTGGGCGTGCATGAGGCCGGCGAACTCCCGCAATACGAGGACCTGCACGGCAACGAGCGCATCGGCAAGATGCTTGAGGAGCTCGCCTCATCCTCGCCGAACGTGGAAGGGGTATGATCCTGCGCCTCGCCGCCCAACTGGTGCTCGCGACCAGCCTGTTCCAGATGTACCCGATCGATTCGGGCGTGATCGAGCGCGCGGCCACGCTGCCGGAATCCGCGCCGCGCGAGACAGGCATCCGCGAGGTCATTTCCCTCATGGCGCGCCCGCTCCCGTCGTCGGGCACGGCGCCGCGGCCGGTGAAGGTCGAACCCACGAGCCTCGGGGTGGTGACTTCGGCGGTGAGCGCCGCGGTCGTGGATCGCGAGACCGGCGAGGTGCTGTTCGAGAAGAACGCCGAGGAACCGCGCTCCATCGGGTCCATCACCAAGCTCATGACCGCGTACGTGTTCCTGCAAGGGAACCCTGATCTGGATGCCCAGGCGCAGATCACGGCAAGCGATTACCGCGCGGGCGGGGTGCAGCACATCATGGCTGGTGACGCCGTGACGGTGCGCGACCTGCTTCGCGCGAGCCTCGTGGGGTCGGACAACTCCGCGACCGCGGCGCTCAGCCGGCTTTCGGGGCTCTCGGCCGGGGATTTCGTGGCGCGCATGAACGAGACCGCTGCCGAGATGGGGATGCGCAAGACCACGTTCGTGGACGAGACCGGGCTTTCCCCGGACAACCGCTCCATCGCGCCTGACCTGGTGCGCCTCATCGATCGCACCATGCGCGTGGACGAGATCCGCATCGCTACCGAGTCCGCGTCGGTCGACGTGCGCGGCGCCTCGGGGCGGTCGTATCGCGTGGAGAGCACGAACGACCTCCTCGCCACGTTCATGAACCAGCCGCCGTACAAGATCGTGGGCGGGAAGACCGGGTTCCTCCCCGAGGCCGGGTATTGTTTCGGCTCGATCGTCTCGAAGGACGGCGGCCATGAGGTGATCGTCGTGGTGCTCGGGAGCGAAAGCGAGACGGGCCGCTTCCAGGACGCGAAGGCGCTCGCGGCCTGGGCGTTCAAGGTGTACGAGTGGCCTGATGAACGGTCCTGATATGCCTTCCTGGCTCCAGGTGATGTTCATCGCGGCGCTGCCGGTCGTGGAGCTGCGCGGCGCGTTGCCGATCGCGCTCACGGTGCACGGGATGCCGCTTCCGGCCGCGATCGCGCTTTCCGTCGCCGGGAACATGCTGCCGGTGCCGTTCATCCTGCGGTTCCTTCCCCCGTTCGTGGCCTGGACCGAGCGGCACGTGAAACCGTTCCACCGGCTCATGGAGCGGTACTTCCGTTCCCTCCGATTGAAACATGAGGAGAAGTACCAACGGGCCGGCGCCCTCGCGCTGTTCGCGGTGGGAGCCTTGCCGTTCCCTGGCGCAGGCGCCTGGACCGCGAGCGTGCTTGCCGTGCTGTTCTCGATCCGTCCGACATACGCCGTGCCCGCGATCCTCGCCGGCATCCTGTGGGAGGCGTTCGTGGTGTGGGCGATCACGACCGGCGCCATAGCGCTTTTCTGACATGACCATCGCCATCGACGCACGCGACATCTGTGCGAGCGACGGCAGCCGCGGGGCGGGGATCGGCCACTATACCTGGTCCATCACCCGCGCCATGGCCGCCCTCGGATCGCACCGCCTGGTCGTCGCCGTTCCGGCGGCGTTTTCGAAGCGAGACGAAAAGGAGCTGACCGGCTGCGGGCGCGTCCGGGTGATCCGGCTGCCGGCCATGCGCGCGCGGTTCCTGTCGCGCCACGCGTTCCTCCCGTCGCGCATCGCGCTCGAAGGGGTGGACGTGCTGTTCTGCCCGTCGGGGGAGATCCCGCTGTTTTGGCGGGGGAAGGCCGTGATCGCCGTGCATGACCTGTCGGTGTACGAGCATCCCGAATGGTTCCCGGACGGGGACCGGGGAAACTGGTCGCGCCGCACCGTGTTCCCTAAGAGCGTGCGCGCCGCTTCGGCGGTGATCGCGGTGTCCGAGGATACGAAACGGTCGGTCGCGAGGATGTTTCCTGACGCGGAACGGAAAACGACCGTCGTGTATGAGGGTGGAGAGCTGCCAGAGGGGTTCGTCCGCATCGAGGGCGGGGAAGATCTGGTGCTGTCGATCGGCACGGTCGAGCCGCGAAAGAATTATGCGACCTCGGCGTCCGCGTTCGACCGGTATCTGCGCCGGCGCCCGGAGCGCGCCCGCACGACGCGGTATTTCATCGTCGGGAGCATCGGCTGGAAGGCCGAAGAGACGCTCGTGGCGGTCGAAGCGGTGAATGCCGCCTGGCGGGAGGTGGCCGGGGAGAACGTGGTGCAACTGCTCGGCTACGTCACGGATCAGGAAAAATGGAGCCTGCTTTCGCGCGCGTCCGCGCTCCTGATCCCGTCGTGGCACGAGGGGTTCGGGCTGACCGCGCTCGAGGCGATGGCCGCTAGCGTGCCCGTGATCGCGAGCACGGGCGGGGCGCTGCCTGAGGTGGTGGGCGACGCCGGGATCCTCGTGGCTCCCGACGACCACGAGGCCATGTCGCTCGCGCTCGCCCAATGCCTGCTGCTCCCCGACGGTACGAAGGAGCTCGTCGAAGAGGGAAAACGAAGAGCCGCCGCGTTCACATGGGAACGGGCGGCTCGGGAGACGCTGAACGTGCTGGAAAAGTGCTGCAGTTAGCTAAATCATCCTTCATTCTCCCTTGACAAAACCCCTTAAAAGTGGTATAGTTCCCTGCGTCGAACATTGAAAATAGAAATGTTGAGAACGGTATTTTGCTCCCACCTTTCGCGAAAGGTTGGGTCGAATGGCTGCTCTCAACTCAGGAAAGTCGTACGGCGCACTCCGCGCTTTACGAATATACCGGCGGCATCAAGAAAGGCAGGGAAGCCACATGGCAAACCTGTTCAAGATGGAATCGGGAAAGCTCAACAACTTCATGACGAAGCTGGCGGAGGCCGGCATGACGGCCGAACTTGCCAACAAGCTTCGCAACGACAACTCGCTCATGAAGCGCTTGGTCGAGGCGGTCGTGACGAAGGTCGCGATCGCCACCATCAGTCGAGACTACGTCCAGCCGAAGTTCGCGGATCTCAAGTACGATTTTGACTGGGTGAACGATGGCTGCGCCAAGGCGGAGTTCACGCCAATAGACCGATGCATGGACGTTCCCCGTGAGAAGCGCGAAATGAGATTCGATTGCATGTTCGTTGTTCGAACGATGTCCAGCGACGCCGTGCTCGCCGATATGGATCGCCAAGGCATGCGCCCAGCTTTCTACGAAGAGATTCTCGAGTTTGTCAAGACGAATCCTGACGAGCAACGAAAGCAGCTCATCGAAACTCTCGGTTCTATCGCGCAGGTGGTTGACGGCCGCAGCATCGCACCCCTCTACGAGGGCAGCTGCGACCGACGCCTCGGCCTGTACTGGACCGTCTACGTTGACGTTTTGTGCAGCTTCTACGTCTTCCTCGTCGTCCGCAAGTGAGGCTGCTGGCCCTTGGTCCTTTGGCCCTCGGGCTCCGCGTATCACGCCATCTGGTGTGAACACGCGGGGCCCGTTTTGATTTTCATGCTCGACCTCACCCATGCCCGACGGTGCCAGACCTCACCCATACCCGACGGTGCCAGACCTCACCCATACCCGACGGTGCCAGACCTCACCCATACCCTCTCCTTAGTAAGGAGAGGGATAGCGAATTAAGGAGAGGGATAGCGAATAAGAAGAAGGGTAGTGCGCGGGGGGAAGGGGTAGAATGAGGTGATATGGCCTCCATCATCAACAGGAATGACAAGTCGGAGCGTCGTCGGGAATTACGGAGGGATTCGACGTTGCCTGAACGGAAGATATGGAAGCGGATCCGCAACAGGGCATTAGGCGGCCTCAAGTTCCGTCGGCAGGTCGGCATCGGGCCGTACATCGTCGATTTTTATTGCGCGAAGCGGCGTTTGGTCATCGAGATCGACGGCGAGAGCCACTTCACGCCGGAAGGGGTGGCATACGACGCCGAACGTACCGCTTACCTGGAATCCCTCAATAATCGCGTTCTCCGCTTTACGAACGCGGACGTTATGGAAAACATCGACGCCATCCTCGAACGCATCCACGCCTTTATCAAGACAAGCCCCCCTCTCCTTGCTAAGGAGAGGGGTCAGGGGTGAGGTCAAGAGCGCGTGAGGTCAAGGCGAGACCTACAGCTTCGTCTGCAAATACGCGATGAGCACCACCTGGGCGAGGAGCGCGTAGTAGAGCGGGACGTCGCCGCGGCGCTTCACGAAGAAATCGTGGAAGAAGAAGTGCACGATGTTGAACCATTTGAGCAGCGGGGTCTTGGTGATCTCGTAGAGTCCCACGAGCAGGTCGGGCAGCACGCCGCCGATGATCCCCCAGGTGAACGTGCGCACCGAATCGATGTCGCGCGTGTTCGCGATCACGAGCACGAACAGGATGGCCACGATCGCATCCACCACGACGTACGCCACCGCGCGCGTCTGACGCGTCTTGTGGACGCGGAAGTTGTCGCTCATCCCCGTGTCGCCGTGCGGGATCATGTCGATGAGCAGGTGCGACAGGAACCCGCCGAAAAACGCGAGAACGGGGTTCCCTGTGGCCTTCCCGATGAGCGCTCCGAGCGTGGCGTGGGTGGTGAGGGTCATAGTCGAACCGCGTCAGGATAGCATCGATCCGCCGTCGTGTCGAGGAACAAAAACACCCCTCCGGAGAGGGGCGTTTTTGGTTGCGGGGGCGGGATTTGAACCCGCGACCTCCAGGTTATGAGCCTGGCGAGCTGCCTGGCTGCTCTACCCCGCGATCATTCTGTTTGAAACCTCTGGTAGCTGGGGTGGGAATCGAACCCACGACCTCGGGCTTATGAGTCCCACGCTCTAACCAACTGAGCTACCCAGCCATGGTATTGGGTGACGCGATGGTACCAGCGGACGGTCATTCTGGCAAGTGGTGCTGGAGGAGGGAGTCGAACCCTCATGCCCTTGCGGACAGCGGATTTTGAGTCCGCCGCGTATACCATTCCGCCACTCCAGCGCGTCGCGAATATAACAGGTTTTTCGCCCCATGTCCATCCACTGACGGCCTTCCGCTTTCGACCCCCCTCCTTTATAATGCCTCCGTTGTGGCCCATATCGTCGCCGTCGCAAATCAGAAAGGTGGGGTGGGGAAGACGACCACGGCGGTCAACCTGGCCGCGTACCTGGCCGACGCCGGCAAGTTCGTGCTGCTCGTGGACCTGGACCCGCAGGCGAACGCGAGTTCGGCGCTTGGCGTGGATCACCGGAACATCCCGCACGGCGTATATGAGGCGCTCATCGGGGCCGTCCCGGCTCGCAACGCCGTGCTCCCGACCCCGCACCAGGGACTCAAGGTGTTGCCGGCCACGCAGGCCCTGGCCGGGGCAGCGGTCGAGCTCGTCGGCGCCGAGGAACGCGAGCATTTCCTGCGCAAGACCTTGCTCGAGCTCAAGAACGATTACGATTACGTGCTCATCGACCTGCCGCCCTCGCTTGGCATCATCACCGTGAACGGGTTCGTGGCCGCCGACTCGGTGCTCATCCCGGTCCAGGCCGAGTATTTCGCCCTCGAAGGGGTGGGGCAGCTGCTCAACACCATCAACATGATCAAGGACAGCCTGAAGCCCGAGCTCGACGTGATGGGCGCGGTCATCACCATGTACGATTCGCGCACGCGGCTTTCGCGCGAGGTGCTCGAGGAGCTGTACAAGTATTTTCCCAACAAGATCTTCCGCTCCGTGATCCCGAGGAGCGTGAGGCTCGCCGAGGCGCCGAGTTTCGGCAAGACCATCGTGCACTACGACCCCAGCAGCAAGGCGGCGAAGGCGTACGAGCGGTTGGCACGGGAGTTCATCATGCGAGAAGAAGGAGTGATATAATCAAGGTCGAAGGAATCAAGGATTTAAGGACCAAAGATGGAGGGAAAGGATGAAGATCGAAGGCGAAGGAAGAAGTTTGGTCCTTCAGCCCTTCCGACCTTCGTCCTTTCGTAAATGATATGGCACTCGGTCGCGGGCTCAGCTCGCTCATCCCAAGCAAACAGACGATCACCGAACAGGTGATCCCGTCGTCGCATCGCGAGGTCATGGATCTCGCGGTCGAGAAGATCCGCCCGAACCCGCGCCAACCGCGATCGCATTTCGCGCTGGAAGACCTCGAGGACCTGGCGGCCTCCGTGAAGGAGCACGGCGTGCTCATGCCGCTCATCGTCACCAAGGTGCGCGACGGCTACGAGCTCGTGGCCGGCGAACGCCGGTTACGCGCGAGCAAAGAGGCCGGGCTCAAGACCGTCCCGGCGATCGTGCGCGACGCCACCGAGCAGCAAAAGCTCGAGTGGGCGCTCATCGAGAACGTGCAGCGCGCCGACCTGAACGCCGTGGAAGAGGCGCTCGCGTACAAGGCGTTGATCGAGGAGTTCAACTTCACGCAGGAGGAAGCGGCCAAGCGCGTGGGGAAGTCGAGGAGCGCGGTCGCGAACATCCTGCGCCTCTTGGATCTCCCGGAAGAGATGCTCATCGCGATCCGCGACGGACGATTGAGCAAGAGCCATGCGCGCACGCTCCTCTCGGAATCCGACCACGGCAAGCGACAGGCCCTGTTCCAAACGATGCTCTCGGGCGGCGTGTCGGTGCGCGAGGCCGAAGCGCGCGTGGGGATCGGCGGAAAGGGTTCGAAGGGCGGGAAGGGTGGCGGCGGGTCGAAAGATCCGAACATCGCGGCGCACGAGAAGCGCCTGCGCGAGATCCTGGGGACCAAGGTGGCCATCCAGGAGAAGGGCGGGAAGGGGAGGATCACGATTGAGTTCTACTCGAAGGAGGAGCTCATTGATTTGTTGGACAAGTTGTCAGAATAATAGAACCGGCCCACAATGGCCGGTTTTTTCTATCGCGCTTCGGCGCCTTTGCCGCGCAGCATGTCGGAAAGCCAGCCCTTCACCGTGTGCTTGGTGGCGTCCTTGATCTTTTCGCGCGCGTGGCGCGTGCGGGCGAATTTGAGCCAGTCCGGGTTCGGCCCCTTGCGGTTGCGGTCCGTGACCACCTCGATGATGTCGCCCGAGTGCAGCACGGTGTCCATGTTCGCGAGGCGCTCGTTGATCTTGACCTGGCTCATCTTGTTGCCGATCTCGGAGTGGATCGCGAACGCGAAGTCCACGGGGGTGGCGCCGTCGGGCAGGTCGATCACGTCGCCCTTGGGCGTGAACACGAAGATGCGGTCCTTGAACACGTCGATCTTCAACGACTCCAGTTGCTCGAGGAATCCTTCCTTGCCGGCCAGTTCCTTTTGGATCGCGGCAAGCTCCTCCATCCACAACAGGTTCTCGGTGGGCTTCATGCCCGCCTCCTTGTACCGCCAGTGGGCCGCAAGACCGTATTCGGCGAGTTCGTGCATCTCGCGCGTGCGGATCTGGAACTCCACGATCTCGCCGTCGTCGCCGAACACGGTGGTGTGGAGCGACTGGTAGCCGTTGGGCTTGGGCTGCGCGATGTAATCCTTGATGCGGCCGGGAAGCGGCTTCCACGCCTGGTGCAGGATGCCGAGCATCCCGTAGCACTGCTCGACGTCGCCCACGATGATGCGCACGGCGATCACGTCGTACACCTTGGACAGGTCGTTGCCGTACTTGGTGAGCTTGCGGTAGAGCGAGAACAGGCGTTTCACGCGGCCGTGCACCTGCGCCTCGACGGCGCCGGCCTCGGCGAGCAACTTCTCAGTACGTTCGATCATGCGGCTCACGTATGCGCCCTTCTCGCGCACGCGGGTTTCCATGATGCGGCGCACGCGTTCGTATTCCTTGGGTTGGAGATAGGCGAACGACAGGTCCTCGAGTTCGCCTTTCATCTCGCCCATGCCGAGCCTGCCCGCGATCGGGGCGTAGATGTCCATCACCTCGCGGGCGATGCGCTGTTGCTTATGCTCGGGCTGCGCGTACAAGGTCTGCAGGTTGTGCAAGCGGTCGGCGAACTTGATGAACACGACGCGCACGTCGGAGGCCATCGCGAGGAACATCTTGCGCATGTTCTCCACGTACCGCTCCACCCCTTGGTATTGCACCTTCTTGAGCTTGGTGACGCTGTCCACGAGCGAGGCGACGTCGTCGCCGAACTGCGCGCGCAGGTCGTCGAGCTCGATTCCCGTGTCCTCGATCACGTCGTGCAGAAGTCCTGCCGCGACCACGTTCAGGCTCAACCCCATCTCGGCGAGCTTGTAGGCGACCGCGAGCGGGTGGGTGATGAACGCGTGTCCCGTGAGCCGTTTCTCGCCCTCGTGCGCCGAGGCGGCCAGGTCATGGGCCCGGCGAAGCAAATCCAAGTCAGGGTTGCGGTAATTGCGCCGCACCACTTCGGCAAGCTCGTCGAACGTGTGCACGATTTCGGGCATATGGGCGCACCATCCAAGGTATGCCCGTCCACAGTTGCTGTAAAGTTCGTGGTATCATCTTCCCGAAATCATTACGTATGGCTGAACGCATCGATCTGGCCCCGAAACCCGAACAGGCACCCGTGCCAATGCCTGAAACCGAGACGAAGCCGGCGCTGGAAGCGGCAGGGGAAACGACGCCAGTGTGGAACAAGCCTGAGGCGAAGCCGTCAGCCACCCAGGTGAGCGAGGCGAGCGAAAAGGCGAAGAACCTTGCGAAGACCGTCGGGTTCGGTGCCCTGTCGCTCGGGGCGGCAGGCGCCACGAAGGCGGCCAAAGCCGGATACACGGGACTCGACGCGTTCCTTCACAAACTCGAACAGTGGGGCGAGAAAAACGCCAAGCGGCTCGGTGAGATCCCGGTCGTGGGCGGGGCGATCGTGTGGACGCTCGAGAAGCTCAAGGTCATCGGCAAGGGAGGGGGAGGACATGAAAAGAAGGAAGAAAAGAAACACGACGGCGGCCACGGGAAAAAAGACGATCACGGAAAGAAAGGAGGTGGACACCATTAGGCGTCCATCGCTTTCTTCTTTCGCGTCCAGTTTCGCTTTGGGGCGGCGCGTTTCTTCTTGAGGAGTTCGATCGCTTCCGGCAGCGTCACGTTCTTGGGGTCCGTCCCTTTCTTGATGGTCGCGTTCGTGGTGCCGTCCGTCACGTACGGGCCGTAGCGTCCGTCCTTCACCTGGATGGTGCCTTTGGTCTCGGGATCCTCGCCGAGAGTGGCGAGTGGCTCCATCATCTTGCGCTTGCGCTCGAGCCCCTCGCTCACGAGGCGTTTCGCGTCTTCGAGCGAGACCGTGCGCGGGTCGAATCCGGGCGGGAGCGACACGTAGGTCTTGCCGACCTTGAGATACGGCCCGAAGCGTCCGACGTTCGTCTCGATCGCGGTCCCGTCGTCGGCGGTCCCGATCGTGCGCGGGAGCTCGAGCGCCTTGAGCGCGGCCTCGAGGGTGACCGTGTCCATGTTCGCGTCGCGCGGGAGGCTGGCGCTTTTCGGCTTGTTCACCTTGGCCTTGCGGTCCTCCTCCTTCCACTCGCCCAGCTGCACGAACGGCCCGAAGCGCCCGCTCTTCACGAACACCTCGAGGCCGCTTCCGGGGTCCATGCCAAGGGAATGTTCCTTGAGCACCTCTTCGCGCTTGAGCGATCCGGTCTTTTCGGTCACGCGTTCGTGGAACGGCTTGTAGAACTCCTCGAGCGCGGGCGCCCATTTCTCCTGGCCTTCGGCCACGTCGTCGAGCGTCTTTTCCATCTTGGCCGTGAACGCGTAGTCCACGATGTCGGGGAAGTGTTCCTTCAGGAGGTCGGTGACCACGGAGGCCACCTCGGTGGGCTTCAGCTTCTTGTTGTCGTCGCGCTCCACGTAGCCGCGGTCCACGATGGTGGAGATGGTGGGGGCGTAGGTGCTGGGGCGGCCGATGCCGAACTCCTCCATGGTCTTCACGAGCGTCGCGTCGCCGTAGCGGGGCGGGGGTTCGGTGAAGTGCTGCACGGGCTTCACCTCCTTTTCCGCGACCGCGTCGCCCACCGCGAGCTCGGGGAGCAGCTTTTCCTGCGCGCCGCGATACACCTTCATGTAGCCGTCGAAATGGACGGCGTTGCCGTTGCAGCGGAAGCCATAGCGCTTGGCGGCGACGTCCACGCTGGTGCGCTCGAGCTCGGCATTGGGCATCTGGGTGGCGAGCGAACGGCGCCACACGAGGTCGTACAGCTTGAACTCGCCCGGATCGAGTTCGCCCTTGAGCGACTCGGGGGTGACCGACGGGTCGGTGGGCCGGATCGCCTCATGCGCTTCCTGCGCTCCTTTCTTATCGGTCTTGTACGTGCGCGCGCCGGTCGCGTATTTGTCGCCGAACGTGTTTTTCAGATACGCCTGCGCTTCGCCCAGGAATTTCTCGGCGAGATTGGTGGAGTCCGTACGCATGTAGGTGATGCGTCCGGTCTCGTAGAGCTTCTGCGCGAGCGTCATGGTCTGCTTCGCGCTCATCCCGAGCTTTGCGTTCGCCTCGATCTGCAGCGCCGAGGTGGTGAACGGCACCGGCGGCGCCTTGGACACCTGTTTCTTCTCGATGCGCGAAACGGCGAAGGAGACGCCGGCGAGATCGTCCACGATCTTTTTCGCAGCCGCTTCATCCTTGATGTCGAGCTTCTCGAGCTTCTTCCCGTCGATCGTGGAGAGCTTGCCGTCGAACGCGGTCTTGTCCTTTTCGAACAATCCGTCGATCGTCCAGTACTCGTCGATCTTGAACGCGTCGCGCTCGCGCTCGCGTTCCACCACGAGGCGCACGGCCACGCTCTGCACGCGTCCGGCCGAGAGCCCGCGGCGCACTTTCTTCCAGAGGAGGGGAGACAGCTCGTACCCCACGAGGCGGTCCAGGATGCGGCGCATCTGCTGGGCGTGCACCAGGTTCATGTCGAGCGCGCGCGGGTGGGTGAGCGCGTCGTCGATGGCGTGCTTGGTGATCTCGTGGAAGGTGATGCGCTTCGCCTTCGCCTCGTCCAGATCCAAGATCTCGGCGATGTGCCAGGCGATGGCCTCCCCCTCGCGGTCTTCGTCGGTGGCGAGCAGCACTTCCTGCGCGTCCTTGGCCGCGGATTTCAGTTCCAAGACATGCTTCTTGGCACGCTCGGGCACCTCGTAGGTGGGGGCGAACCCGTGCTTCACGTCCACGCCGGTCTTGGAGGCCGGCAGGTCGCGCACGTGGCCGAAAGAGGAAAGGACCTTGTAGTCCTTCCCGAGGAATTTGGAGATGGTCTTGGCCTTCGTCGGCGACTCGACGATGACGAGCGTCTTGGACATGTCGGCGATGATGCCTCGAAAACGGGGAAGCGTCAATTCATCCACAGGAAAACCGTTGACAAAACGGCGTTTTCGTGGTGGAATGTAGCTATCAATGACGACCCCGCCTCGGGGCCGTCTTTTTTATCGCCATATGCCGGAACTCATCCCGCACGAACGCATCGAAGGCAGGATTTACCTCATTCGAGGGAAGAAGGTGATGCTGGACCGCGATCTGGCGGCCCTATATGGGGTGAAAACCCAGGTGTTGAACCAGGCGGTCAAACGCAATGCTGACCGGTTTCTGCCAGATTTTATGTTCGAATTAAGCGACGTTGAGCGAAGAAACTTGATATCACAAATTGTGATATCAAGTTCTGGATACGGCGGCACACGACGAGCAACCGCCTTCACCGAACAGGGTATCGCCATGCTATCCGGCGTCTTGAACAGCAAACGCGCCATCGCCGTGAACATCCAAATCATCCGAACGTTCACGAAATTACGGGAGATGATCTCGGAAAACCACTCGTTGCGTCTGAAACTGGAGGCACTCGAGAAGCACTACGACGAACAATTCCGCGTCGTCTTCGACGCCATCCGTCGTCTGCTCGCGGACGACGACAACCCGAAGCCGGAGATCGGGTTCAGGGGTTGAGGATCCGTTGCCAATACCTTCCGCCTGCGTTTTTCACCGCTCCTTTCATCTCAAGCAGCGTGAGCGTCGAGCCCACGAGCGCGGCGCCGAGGCCCGTCGCGCGGGTGAGTTCGTCGGCGTGGAGCGTCGCGTCCGCGAGCGCCTTCACGAGCGCTTCTTCCTCGGGGGTATCAGCCACGAAAAGGGTCGGTTCGGATTTCTGGATGACGGAGGGCATTTTCAATGCCTCGAGCACGTCTTCGGCCGACAGGATCGGGATCGCGCCGGATTTGATGAGTCGGTTGGGACCCTCGGAAAGCGCGCCGGTGATCGGGCCCGGCACGGCCATCACGTCGCGACCCTCATCAATCGCGCAGCGAGCGGTGATGAGCGAGCCCGATTTCTTGGCCGCCTCCACGATGAGCACGGCCTGGCAGAGTCCCGCGATGATGCGGTTGCGGCGCGGGAAATTGAACGAACCGATGGCCGATTCCGCATCGAGCTCGCCCATGAGCGCGCCGCCGCAGGCGAGGATGCGCGCGGCGAGCGGTCGGTTGGTGGCCGGATAGATCTGCTCGTCCTCGAGCCGGCTCCCGAGCACCGCGAGCGTGGTGCCGCCGGCCTCGAGCGCGGCGCGATGCGCGAGCGCGTCAATACCGAACGCGAGACCGCTCACGATGACGACGCCGGCGCGCGCGAGCGGCGTCACGATGGATTCGACCACGTCGTGGCCGTAGCGCGTCGGGGCGCGCGTGCCGACCACGGCGACGTGCGGCCGCGTCGCGTCGGGAAGCGCGCCGCGCACGTACAGCGGGGAAGGCGGGTCGTGGATCTCGCGCAGCCTCGGCGGATAACCAGCATCCGCGAGCGTGAGCCCGCGGATGTCAGCCATACCACGTCGTCGCCTGGTCCACGGCGTTCGACACGATGTCCGCGAGCGCCGCCGTCTCTTCCTTCGACCACTTCCCGAGCACCCAGTCGTCGAGTTCCGTGCGTCCGTCGGGCGGGCGGCCGATGCCGATCCGGAGCCGGGCGATGTCGGTGTCAGCGGGGAACTGTTCCAGGATGGATTTGAGCCCGTTGTGTCCGCCAGCCGAGCCGCCTTCGCGGAATCGGATCTCGCCCAGCGGCAGGTCGGCGTCATCGAGCACGACCAGGATGTCGAACGGCTTCAAGCGGAATTTCGCCACGGCCGCCTTCACCGATTCGCCGGACAGGTTCATGAACGTGAGCGGCTTGAGAAGGACGATGCCCTCACCCTCAGCCACCTCGCCCTTCAAGGGTTTTTTCTCGGCGAGGGAAAGGTCCAAGCGTCGGGCAAGCTCATCCACCACCAAGAACCCCGCGTTATGTCGCGTGCGGGCGTATTCGTTCCCGGGATTCCCGAGGCCCACGATGAGTTTCATATTTATTTTCTAAGTGACACGGCGGTCGCGACCTTTACGCGGATCTCGATGGGGCTTCCCAGGAAGTCGAAATGTTCGCGCAGCCTGTTCTCAAGATAGCGCAAGTAACTGGGATGCAACACGTCGGTCTGCTTGGACTTGATGGTGAGGTGGAAGGTGGGCGGGGCGACGTCGGTCTGCACGAGCCCCAGCACCTTCGGGTGCGACGGCCCTTTCCCGCGCGCGGGGAGATGGCGCCTGGTGGCCATGGTCAGGAACGCGGACAGCTCCTCTTCGGTCACGGTCATGTGGCGATGGGTCTCCACCTGGTCGATGAGGTCGAACAGCTCGCTCACGCGTTTCGCGGTCTTCGCGGACACGAACACGACGGGCGCCCACGCGAGGAACGGGAGCTGGCGATGCAGCATCCGCGTGTACTCGGCGGTGGTAGACGGGGTCTTGTCCGCGACCAGGTCCCATTTGTTCACCACCACGATCACGCCAACCTTGGCTTCGGACAGCATCCCGGCGAGCGTACGTTCCTGCGCGGCGATCGGCTCTGACGCGTCGAGGACGAACAGCACGATGTCGGTGCGGTTGAGGAGCTTGCGCGCACGTTCGACGCTCGCGCGTTCGAGGCCGCCCTTCTCGCGCATCTTGTGCGCCTTGCGCATCCCCGCGGTGTCCACCAGCACGTAACTCCTGTCCCCGATCTCCACCATCACGTCGTTGGGGTCGCGGGTCGTATGCGCGATGGGGGACACGATGAACCGTTCTTCGCCCAGGATGGAGTTGAGGAGCGAGGACTTGCCCACGTTGGGCTGGCCGATCACCGCGACGCGCACCGGCTTCACCTGGGAAATCTCCGCCGGAGGACGGTCGATCTTTTCAAGGAGCTTGTACGCCTCGTCGAGCAGGTCGCCCGAGCCGGTCCCTTTCACGGCCGAGACCGGATGCGGCAGGTAGCCGGAGAGCCGCCAGTCCTTGCCGTTCAAGACGTCGTTCACGGTCGAAACCCCTTCGGCCTTGTTGGCGACGAGCAGCACCTCCTTGCCGGACTGGCGGAGCCGGGTCACCAGTTCGCGATCCTGCGGCAACGGTCCGACTTTCGCGTCCAGCACCACCAGGATCACGTCCGCCATCTTCATCGCCTTTTCGGCCTGACGGATCACGTCCTTCTCGATCACGCTCACCTGTTCCACGTCAAGCCCGCCCGTGTCGATCACCTTCACCACCTTGCCGCGCCACAGGCATTCGCCCTCCAGCCGGTCGCGCGTCGTCCCGGCCACGTCGCTCACGATCGCCTTGTGGGACTCGGTGAGACGGTTAAACAACGTCGATTTGCCGACGTTGGTACGGCCCACGAGGGCGAGGGAGGGGACAGAAGAAGGAAGCGCCATACTGATGCAGGGTCGGCCCGCATCAATTTCGTGCGAGGTTGGCGGAATTCTCGCCTAAAATGACCAAAAAGTCAACGTTCTTCTCGGTAGCAAGCGCCGAGGGGTCTTCGGGGGCCACGGTGAGCGTGCGCGCGGCCACGTCGCCCGGATTCACCCATCCGCCGGAGACGCCGGTGACCTCGGCTTCGAGGAAGCTGCGCAGCGCCAGGAGTTCTTCGGGTTTCGCGCCATCGGTGAGGTCGTACACCACGGTGTGCTCGTATCCGCGGTCCTTGGCGTTGCCCACCTTGCTTACGGTGAACCCGTGCGTCTCGAGCAGTTGCGACGTGCGGAACCCGAGCCCGCTCACAAGCGTGCCGTTCTGCACCTCGATGTTCACGAACTTCGGCTTGGGTTGGGAAGAAGCGAGCGGCGCGGTCGAGCCGTCGAAGATCCCTTCGGCCATCGCCTGGATGGGGCGCCAATCGTCGTTCTTGGGGAGCAGCACGTACGCGCCGTTGAGGCTCGTGGCGTACAG
>Ga0155146_17_pt8 | contig 33847 bp, 41 predicted proteins | sample RifCSPhighO2_01_FD_106114 | JGI IMG/M metagenome (GOLD analysis project Ga0155146, IMG submission 106114) | Candidatus Uhrbacteria bacterium RIFCSPHIGHO2_01_FULL_63_20 | reverse complement strand
CGAGTACATCGACAAGGCGATCCTGATAGACCAAGGGCCCATCGGCCGCACGCCGCGCTCTAATCCGGCTACCTACACCGGCGCCTGGGGCCCGATCCGCGACCTGTACGCGGCCACCGAAGAGGCGCGGTTCCGCGGCTACAAGCCGGGGCGCTTCAGCTTCAACACGCCGGGCGGCCGCTGCGAGAACTGCGAGGGCCACGGCACCATCGCGATCGAGATGCACTTCCTCCCCACCGTGCACGTGGCGTGCGAGGTGTGCCGCGGCAAGCGGTTCGACCGCGAGACGCTCGAGGTGACGTTCAAGGAAAAGAACATCTGGCAGGTGCTGGAAATGACCGTCGAGGAAGGGGCGGCGTTCTTCAAGGACATCCCGCCGGTCGCGGACAAATTCGACACGCTGGTCGAAGTCGGCCTCGGCTACCTCAAGATCGGCCAGAGCGCCACCACGCTCTCGGGCGGCGAGGCGCAGCGCGTGAAGCTCGCCTCCGAACTCTCGAAGCGGTCGACGGGACGGACGCTCTACCTGCTCGACGAGCCGACGACGGGCCTCCACTTCGCGGACGTCAGGAAGCTGCTCGAGGTCCTCCACACCCTGGTCAAGAAGGGAAACACGGTGGTGGTGATCGAGCATAACCTCGACGTCATCAAGACCGCGGACTGGATCATCGACCTGGGTCCGGAAGGCGGGGACAAGGGCGGGGAGATCGTCGCCGTCGGCACGCCCGAGGACATCGCGCGCAACGCGAGGAGCCATACCGGGGCGTATCTCAAACGGACGTTGAAGCGATGAAAAAAACGGGCCCAGATCGGGTCCGTTTTGCGTCAGTCGTCGTTCCACGTGCTCGGGATGGAGCACTGGATGACCCTCTGTAACGCCTCTGATGGACGCTCTTCATTGGGCGGAAGCGGCAGCGGCCATCCGATCTGCGTGCGCGGCGCGGATTGCGCCGGAATGACGGACGCGATGTCGTCGGGAATCGACACGTCCGAAGGCGGATCCGCGGGGACCGGTTCCGGTTCCTGGACTTCGGGCTCCGGCGCCGCCCTCCGAGTGCGGGCCTTCTTCGTCGGCCGCGGCTTGCGTCCCAGCACGCCATCCCATCCGTCCATTTCCTTCCACGCTTCGCCGTAGTGTGACGCGGGATCGCGCGGCATCCGTGGATCGTATTTCCGGACGACGTCCTCGTACTGCCACTCCGGGATCTTGATCTGCCGCATGTGATGGACGAACTCCTCGATGGAGTACTCCCTCGGCTTTTCCGCAGCCGGCGCGGTCTGCACGGGATCCTCACCCATGGTTCCTCCGGGGTAAGCCCCCCTGTTCTAAACGAAAACCGCCGTCTCGTCAACGGCGGGTTCCCGCGCTTAGTGTTGGAACCGGCGGAACTTCGCCTTGAGCGACTCAGGCGCGTCTTCCCAAAACAGCATGATCGCGGCGCCCAACAGCCCGATGTCGCGCACGGTGACCGAGTCGATGCCGGATACGGTGATGACCAGCCCGAGGTGGAGGGTGGCGACGAGCGCGACGATCCACACGAACGCGTCCACGAGCAGCAGCAGGCCGATGGCCAGGTCGAGCACGGCCGTGCCGATCATCGCCTCCTTGAGCGGTACGGGCAAAAGGCCGGCGGCCCAGGGCTGCACGAACCCGCCCCAGAACTCCGGCTCCTTGAAGATGAGGATCCCGATCCAGGCGAAGGTGATCCCCATCGCGACGCGCATGATGTGGTAGGCGGAAGGCTTGGTCATAGGACGAGCGTTACGGCCATCACAAGCACGGTACCGGCGGACATGAGGCACCAAAAGCACCAGGCCTTGAGGATGCGCCATTGGATGAGGGTGAACGCGGCCGACATGACGAGCGCGCCGGCCACCATCCACGTGGCGGCTCGCGTCCACGCGCCGATCGGTTCCACCCCGATCACCGTGAGCGCGGTCACGAGCGCCATGGCCAGGTAGAACGCGAGGCCGAGGATGTCATTGTGAAAGCCGAACAGCGCGTTGTACTTGCTTTCAAGCACCGTGGCGCACCCGCCGCCGATCGGGCAGGTGGCGTGCTTGTTGGCCTTGCGGGTACGGATGAGATAGCTCGTCTCCGCGATCCCGAACGCGGCCATGGTGAAGAGGATCACGTAGGCCGTCACATTATTGAACGATCAGCGTCCCTTCCATGCCCATCGAGCGGTGGCTGCCCACGTCGCAGTAGAACGGGTAGCTCCCGGGCTTGGTCGGCGCGATGAACGACTTGGTGGTCCCCACGGCGATGGGAAGCTTCGTGACCCCGTCGATCACGAAGGTGTGGAACCCTTCGTTCTTGGCGAACGTGACGTCCACCTTCTGCCCGGCCTTGGCCGTGATGGCGTTGGGCGCGAAGGAGAAGTTCGCGACCTCCATGTTCACCTTGAGCGTCTCGGGAGCGGTCGGCGTCGGGGCCGGCGTCGGTTCCTCCGCGGGGGGAGCGGGATTCGGTTCGCCTACGGCGATCGTCGGCTCCGGGGAAGGGGTGACCGCCGTCGGAGTCGGAGGGGCCGCGGAACATCCGGCGCCGATGAGCGCAAGGGCGGACAGGAGGAGTGACGCTTTCTTCATACCGAAATTGCGGTTAAGATGATTATCGCCATTATGATTCCCGCGGGCATACAAATCAAGGGAGGCGCGCTTCCCGATTCCCCCGGGGTGTATTTCTATTACGACGCGGCCGACACGCTCCTGTACGTGGGGAAGGCCACGTCGCTCAAAAAGCGGGTGGGGTCCTATTTCGTGAAGGCCCACGACGGCCGCATCGCCGAAATGGTCGGTCGCATTGCGCGCATCGAGTTCATCGAGACCCCCACCGTGATCGAGGCGCTCGTGCTCGAGGCCAACCAGATCAAGGCGAAAAAGCCCTATTACAACGTGCTGATGACCGACGACAAGACGTTCCTGTATCTGGCCATCACGAACGAGAGATATCCTCGCCCGCTGCTCATGCGCGGGTTGGAACTCGAGCGGGACGGGATCAATCCGTTCGATCGCGAATTGTCGGCGAAGGCGAAAAAGAAATACCTCTCCGTGTTCGGTCCGTATACGAGCGGACCGTCGTTGCGCAAGGCGCTTGACCTCGTCCGTCGCAGCATCCCCTGGAGCGATTGCTCCCCGCCCGAAGTCACCGGACGGACTCGGTCGTGTTTCAACGTGCACATCGGCAAATGTTTGGGCGTGTGCGCCGGGATCGTGGACGCGAAGAGTTACAAGCGCGTCATCCGCCATCTCATCCTGTTCTTCGAAGGGAAGAAGGCCGTGCTCATCCGCCAGATGGAGAAGGAAATGAAGGCGGCGGCCAAGGCCGAGCGGTTCGAGGAGGCGGCGCGGTTGCGCAACAACATGAGCGCGCTCGAACACATCCGCGACGTGGCGCTCATCATGCGCGAGGACGTGGAATTGCCGTTGGAAAAGACCCCATCCGAGGGGATGATCGACCTGGACGGCCGCATCGAGGCGTATGACATCAGCAACATCTCCGGCACGAGCGCCGTCGGTTCGATGGTGGTGTTCGAAGAAGGGAAGCCGGCTCGCGACAAGTACCGCAAGTTCAAGATCAAGACGGTGAAGGGGAGCAATGACTTCGCCATGCTCGCCGAAGTGCTGCGCCGACGCCTGAAGCGGTTTTCCCCCCTTACCAAGGGGGGAGCAAATGGGGGTCGCGACGGCTGGCCGCTCCCCGAAATCATGGTGATCGACGGGGGCGAGGGCCAGGTGATCGCGGTGCGCCACATCATGGAGGAGCTTGGGGTCGAGGTACCGCTCATCGGCATCGCCAAAGGGTTCGACCGCAAGCAGGATCGCCTCGTGTATGACCGTGGGGATTTGGAATTGGCCCGCGTCGCGAACCGCGGCAAGGAGCTGTTCCAGAAGGCCCGCGACGAATCCCATCGCTTCGCCGTGCGCTACCACCGCGAGCTACGGGGAAGGAAGTCGCTCGGTATCCGGTGACATTGACAGGGAAACGCCGTGTGGTACACTTTTGTTAATCAATATTCCTATGGCTCCGCTGAACATCAATATCCGCACGTTTCGAGAGACGCTCCCGGCCGTGGCCGAGCAGATCGCGCGCGGGCGGAGTTTTCTCGTGATGAAACACGCGAAGCCGCTTTTCCGCGTGGAACCGGTGCAGCGGGGTGAATCCGCCACCACCTATACGTTGGCTGACCTGTCCGCCGCGCGGTTCAAAGGCGGGAAGCGCGCCAGCCGTCTCGTGGACAAGGACGCCTATGGGGTATGACCGTGTTCGATTCCAACGTCTGGATCGCGTTTCTTAATATCGAAGATTCCCAACACGCGAAAGCGAAAAAGGCCTTCGCGGAAGCGTCACTCCCCATCGTTCTCCCGGAATACGTGGTGCTGGAGGCAAGCACTGTCCTCGCGAAACGCGCGAGCAAGGAGATCGCGGACACGTTCCTGGATCGGGTCGGGAGCAATCGTGACGTGAAGATCCTCCTCACGGATCAGGATTTTTTCGGACAGTGCGTCGCGGCCTATCGGGCACGGACCGGGCGTGCGCTTTCGTTCGCCGATGTCGCGTTACTGGTGCTTTCCGCCGGATTCGAAGTCGTCACGTTCGACGCGGCGCTTCGTGCCGCCATCAGAAAGGGAAATCCCACGTGAGAGAATGGCGGACGAAAAGCCATAACGAACAGCTCCCCGCGGAGCTGTTTTTCTTTTTCTAGTACATCATCCATCGGCCGGAACCGGCGATGGTGAGGGCGGAAACCAGCAGGAGCAGGTCGAATTCCCATCCGGCCTTGTTCTGGGCCGTGAACGGGATCTTCCATTTTTGCGTCTTCATGTAGATCGCCCCGCACATCACGGTCGCGAGCGCGAGCGCGCCCAGGCGGGAGGCGAGTCCGGTGCCGACCATGATGGCGCCCAGCATTTCCATGGCGCCGAGGGCCTGGACCGTGTGCGTCTTCCACTTGAGTCCGGCCGCCATCGCTTCGGGGTGGTTGAGCTTCGGGATGGCGTGGATGAAGAAGATGACCGCGACCGTGAGCGAAAGGAACGTCAGGTTCCCGGTGTAAAAAAGAGACATAGTGGGGGTGGCGGTTATCCACAGTGCGTGGATGATTTTTATAAATGATACAGGATTAGCCAAGATTCCGCGATGGGGGAGCGTGTTGACCCGTGTCTTCAAGTGGAATATAGTGGCTGCAGGTGGAACGAAGTGGGGATTGAGTCAGTTCGGCTCGGTGCTCACTTTTTATTAAGCATTCGTCCCCCTACCGACAGTCCCATGTTCATTGGTGAGTACAAACACACCATCGACGAGAAGGGACGCCTGGCGATCCCGGTGAAGTTTCGCCAAGACCTCGCGGGAGGGGCTGTCGTCACGCGGGGTCTTGACGCTTCGCTGTTCCTGTTCCCCAAGGAGGAGTGGGACAAGCTCGCATCCAAGTTGGCGGGCTTGCCCCTGGGGCAGTCCAATTCGCGTGCATTCGCCAGGCTCATGCTTGCTGGGGCAATGGACGTGGAGGTCGACAAGCAGGGACGGGTGATGTTGCCGGAATATCTCCGGCGATACGCCGGGATGTCCAGGAACGTCGTGATCGCGGGGCTGTACACCCGCCTGGAGCTCTGGGATACCGAGCGCTGGGAAGCGTACAAGAGGCAAACGGAAACGGACGCGAGCAGCATCGCGGAAAAACTCGGGGAGCTGGGGGTCTAGAGCTTGTCTGCCCCTGGCCGCTCAGACGGCGCGGCTCCGGTGTAGATGCGGGTTTACTGAACCTTTTCCCGCATCTGTGCCGGGACCGCGCTGTCAGAGCGCCCCGTATGGCACAGATCGTGCACGTTCCCGTGATGTTGAAGGAGGTATTGGAGGCCCTGGACCCAAGACCCGGGCAAGACTACTTGGATGGAACCGTGGGGCAGGGTGGACACAGCGAAGCCATCCTCAAGAGAACCGCGCCCGATGGACGCTTACTCGCCATCGACCGTGACCCGCGCAACCTGGAGGTTGCCGCACGACGGCTGAGTCCGTTCGGGGATCGGGTGATGACCGTCCGCGCCAGTTTCAGGGACGCAGCGGAAGTTGCGCGCAACGCGCTTGTTGGACCATTCGCCGGGATCCTCCTGGACCTCGGTTTTTCGTCTGCGCACGTGGAAGACGCGTCGCGCGGGTTTTCCTTCCAACAGGACGGCCCGCTCGACATGCGGTACGACCCGTCGCAGGAGTTGACCGCCGCGGTCATCGTGAATGGATGGAAGGAAGAAGAGCTCGCGAAGCTCCTGCGCCTGTACGGCGAGGAGCCCCACGCCCGGCGCATCGCGGAAGCGATCGTGGACGCGCGGCGCGAGGCACGCATCGTGACGACCGGCCATTTGGCCGAAGTGGTGGAGTTGGTGGTCCGACGGACGGGGAGGACGCATCCGGCGACCCGGACGTTCCAGGCTCTGCGGATCGCGGTGAACGACGAGTTGGGTGAGCTCGAACGGGCTCTGCCGTCATTGGTGTCCCTGCTCGCGCCCGGCGGCCGGCTCGCCGTCATCTCGTTCCACTCCCTCGAAGACCGCTTCGTGAAACGGTTTTTCAAGGATCAGGACGGGGAGACCCTCAAGATCCTCACCAAAAGACCGCTCACCGCCTCCCCCGAGGAGGCGAAACTGAACCCGCGCGCCAGGAGCGCTAAGCTCCGCGTCGCGGAACGGACATGACGAACCTGTGAACGCGATTTCCCCCACCATCACGCACCCCACGTTCGGCATCGTCCGCGCCACGGCGGCGTTCTTCGGTCGGCACGTGGTGGCGTTCAACGTGCTCGGCTTCGTGGCCGTGCTCGCGATGTGCGCCACCTACATCGTGCAGATCAACGGGAGCGTGTCGGCGGGGTACCAGCTGCGCGAGCTGGAGGTGCGGATCGACGAGTTGTCGCTCGAAAACGAGAAGCTGGAGATCTCGGTGCGCAAGGCGCAGTCGCTGTCGGGGTTGGAGAAATCCGTGAGGATGCTGGGGCTCGTGCCGTCGCAATCCCCGCACTACGTGGAGGCCGGGCTCCCGAGCGTCGCCTTGGCGCGATAAGGATGGAGAAGATCCCGCCTCCGCGTGAGGCGGGATTCGTGCTATACTTACCTGAACGAAATGGAGGAACAAGACATGCTGTCGGCGTTCGTCATCGACACGAGCCAGGCCTCGACGTACCTGTCGAGCATCAACTGGCTGCAGCCCAGCTGGGATGTGTTCATCATCCTGTTCTTCCTCGTGTCCTCGCTCCTGTACGGCATCAGCCTCGGCCGCGACCGCATCCTGGTCATGATGGTGGCGATCTACATGGCGCTCGCGGTGGTGAAGTACGTCCCGTTCATCAACGAGTTCCAGGCGAGCATCTCGGTGAACGACACCTTCGCGCTCAAAGTGAGCGTGTTCCTGGGCGCGTTCATCATCCTGTTCTTCCTCCTGTCGCAGTCAGCCCTGTTGCGCGCGTTCGGCCAGACGGCCGAGCAGGGGAGCTTCCTGCAGGTCGCTGTGTTCTCGGTGCTGCACGCGGGATTGTTGATCAGCGTCACGTTGTCTTTCTTCCCGGCAGACACTTCGCCCTGGCTCTCGCCGCTTACCCGGCAGATCTTCACGAGCGACGCGGGCAAGAGCGTGTGGGCCCTGCTTCCGATCATGGCGATGGTAGCGTTCGGAGCGATCAACAGGAAAAACGTGTAGGCCACAGGCCTCAGGGAGACAGGCAGTAGCCGATTGAAAAAATGCCCTGACTGTGGCCTTCTTCCCTATGGCCTAATGCCTAGGAATGGATCGCAAATCCTTTGACCGCTTCTATTGCGCCAATTTCGAACGGATCTTCCGATACGTCAGGTTTCGCGTCCCCGACGAGCCCACGGCCGAGGATCTCACCTCCGAGATCTTCGTGAAGGCGTTGGCCGCATTCGATCGCTACGACGAGGCCGTGTCCCGATCGGCCTGGATCTACCGCATCGCCCACAACCATCTGGCCAACTGGTATCGCGGCCGGCGCGAAACGGTGGACATCGACGACGTCGCAGGCCTCATCAAAGGGTCCGATGGGCGCGACCTCGAGCGGTGGGCCGACGTGCACCGCGAAGCGGCGGCGGCGCTCTCTGTCCTCGATCCGGACGAGCGACGGCTCGTGACGCTCAAGTACCTGGAAGGGTATGACTACGCAGACATGGCCGAATTGCTTGGGAAATCGGCTTCGGCCCTGAAAATGGCCACCTATCGGGCCATCAAGAAACTCCGCGGTCGCCTCTGATTATGGACTGGATCACTCGCGTAAAACTCTCCTCCCTCCGTCGACGCCTTTCCCCGCGTCGGGCATTCCGTTCGGCGTTGTACGCCCGCCTCGCGACCGAAGCGGGAGTCGCGCCGTCCCCGATGTCCCGTCTTCGTCCGGCCGCGGTGGGGATCTGCTCGGTACTCCTCGTCTTCGGCGCAGGGGCCGGGGCGTATGCGTACGAGAGCCCGCAGGTGGTGGAGGGACATCCGCTGTATCCCATGAAGACGGGCCTGGAGCGCGCCGAGGCGGCGATCGCGACCGGCAGCCCCGAACGCGCCGCCGCGTTCCATGCGAAGATGGTGGAACGGCGCATCGAAGAGGCGGAGACGATCGACACCGACGTCGAACGGAAGCAGGAGGTGGAGGAAAAGGTGATCGAGAAAGCGGCCGATGCACTGGAGCGTTACTCCGAAGCGGCAAGTCGTGTACAATCCGATAAGCCGATCCGGGCGAAGGTAAAGCCCGAGGTCGGCGAGATCATCAAACGGGTCCGCGAAAGCGGTCATTCGCGTGAGGAAAAACGTCGTGAGTTCAAGGAAGAAGCGCGTCGCCTCATCAAGGAGCGCCGCGAAGCGCGTCACGACGAGCGTGAGAAGAACCAACGTGAAGATCGTCACTAACCCATGCGTATGAACACCCTGCTCAAACGTCTCATCTCCGCCGCGTGCCTCACGATGTCCGCTCTTCTCGCGTTCGCCCCGGCGTTGCCGGTGGCCGCGCAGAGCGATGTCGAGACCGAAGCCGAAGCCACGTCCGAAACGACGTCGCGCATCGCCTTCGAGGGCCAGCTCATCGAGCTGTCTTCCACAGACCTGCCCACCACCATCGTGGTACGCAAGGACCCGGAGGGCGAATTCAAGGATTACACGGTGGAGATTCCCGCCGACGCGCGGATCTTCCCGGATGGATTCACCATGGCCGACTGGATCACCGGCGACTCCCTGGCGGTGAAGGGCGAACTCAATGAGAACACCGGGGTCGTCTCGGCCGCCGCCATCCAGAATATCTCGCTCGATCCGTTCCGGCACAAGGGGCTCAACGGGTGGATCACGGCCCTGGACCTTGCCGCTTCCACGATGACGGTCCAATGGAAGGGCGACGAGCACGTCGTGCAGGTGACGGCCGACACCAAGATGGTCGTCCCGCCCAAGAATCCGGCCGCTCTTTCCGACTTCAAGGTCGGCGACCGCGTGCGATTGCGCCTGGTGAAAGGCGCGACGGCCAACGAGGCGCGCATCATCGTGGCGCTTCGCCGTGGGGACGAGATCTTCTTGAAGGCCCGCACCCGCCCCTTCGCCGGTACCTTGAAGGCGATCGACGAGGCCGGGAAGAGCCTGACCGTCGAGCTCGCGGCCAACAAGCACCTGCGTCCGGACGACGTGAACAACTTGGTGGGAGTGCCCGGCGAAATCCTGACGGTCGCCGTGGACGAGCACACCAAGATCGTGCGTCGCTTCAAGGGGTCCTCGTCGCTCGACGAATTCACTCCGGGAGACCGGCTCTTCATCGTCGGGCGCGTGAACGACGATGGGACCATCATCGCCCGGCTGATCAGGAACGATTCCATCGTCAAGGCCGGCCTGCCCCGACACCTCGGGAAAATCACGGCCATTGATACCGCGGCCAACGTCCTGACCGTGCAGGTCGTGCGCAAGGCGGACGTGCGCGCGGAAACGAAGGTCCGTCTGCAGGCGCAAAACGACGACGGGGACGAGGACGACGCGCTCCGGGAGGAGGTCAAGGAACGGGTGAAGGACGAGCTGCGGCTTAAGAAACGGTTCGACCTCGGCGCCGAGTGGAAGGTGACCTACAGCGATGCCACCAAGATTAAGAAGGACGGGAAGGAGGCAAGCGAAACGGACCTTGCCGTGGGCGACATCGTGCGCGTGCAGGGCGTGGCCAACCTGACCAGCAAGACGGTCGCGGCCCAGTTCATCCATGCCGTCTCGCCGGACTTCCGCCCGCTCAAACGCGAACGGCCGCTGCGCGAGATCGTGCAGGAACGCATCAAGCATGCGCATGGCAAGCTGGAAGTCGAGGACATCCTCGAAGCGCAGGAACCGGAAGACGCCGTGGAGGAGGAAGACGAGGCGGAAGAGGAACTCGAGGAGGAGGTCGAAGACGAGGCGGAGGCCGAGGTGGAAGCGGAGGAAGAGGCCGAAGACGTCGACGACGAGGAGGCGGTCGAGGAAGACGCCGACGAGCAGGAAGACGCGGATGAAGCGGATGAGGAGGACGAAGACGGATCGGCCGTCTAGTCCCGAGGCCACCCCGGATTTCCGGGGTGGTTTTTTTGTCACGCCGCGATATACTGGATGCCGTTATGCGGCTGTACAACACGCTTGGGAGGAAGATCCAGGATCTGCACCCGATCAAGCCGGGGGAAATCGGCGTCTATGCCTGCGGCCCGACCGTGTATTGGTTCGCGCACGTTGGGAACCTGCGTACGTACGTGTTCGTGGACGTGCTGCGCCGCGCGCTCGCACGGTCCGGGCTCAAGGTGAAGCTGGTCATGAACGTGACCGACGTCGGCCATCTCTCTTCGGACGCCGACGAGGGCGAGGACAAGATGCTGATCGCCATGCGCCGCGAAGGGAAGACGGCGTATGACATCGCGCGGTTCTACGAAGAGGCGTTCGTGAAGGACCTTGGTCGGCTCAATATCCTTCCGGCGGACGCGATGCCGCGCGCCACCGATCACATCGAGGGACAGATCGATATGATCAAGCGGCTGGAGAAGAACGGCTTCACGTACCAGACGGCGGACGGGATCTATTTCGACACGAGCAAGCTGCCGGAGTACGGGATGCTGTCGGGCCAGAAGGCCGAGGACAAAAAGGCCGGCGCACGCGTCGAGATGGGGGAGAAAAAGAACCCGACGGATTTCGCGCTGTGGAAAATCAGCCCTTCGACAAGCTCAGGGCATAAAAGGGAAATGGAATGGGAGTCGCCCTGGGGCAAAGGATTCCCGGGCTGGCACATCGAATGCTCGGCCATGTCCAAGCAATACCTGGGCGCGCCGTTCGACATCCACACCGGCGGCATCGACCACGTTCCGGTCCACCACGAAAATGAAATCGCCCAGACGCAAGGAGCGGAGGGCGTCCTTGAGGCGAACGTGTGGATGCATGGCGAGTTCCTGACCGTGGATGGCGGCAAGATGAGCAAGTCGCTCGGGAACCTGTTCACGCTCGATGACCTCATGAGCCGCGGATACGATCCGCTCGCTTTTCGATATTTCTGTTTTGGGGCGCACTATCGGACCAAATTGAACTTCACTTGGGAAGCTCTGACAGCCGCGCAGAACGCCTTGAATCGCCTGCGCGAGATCGTTCGAGGATGGGATACGCCCGGGAACGTCGGATGCGCTGACCATGAGAACGCGTTCCTCGCGGCCATCGAGGATGACCTGAACACCCCCGAGGCGCTCGCGGCGATGTGGAAGATGATCGAGGACGCGTCACTTCCGACCTCGGCTAGGTCCAGGACCGTCCTGTTCATGGATCAGGTGTTCGGATTGAAGCTCGGTGAGTTCATCGGCAAGCCGGTCGAGGTGCCGGAGGACGTGAAGATGCTCGTCCAAGCCCGCGAGGCGGCTCGGAAAGCCAAGGACTGGAAGGAATCGGATCGGCTCCGAGACGAAATCGCGACCCGTGGATTCACCGTGGAAGACGGCCTGCACGGGCCGGTCATCAAGAAGGCCTGAATATGCCGGAACGACCGGGACCAACGCCCGAGGATATGGGCATGGGGAATAAAAAGGAGCGAGAGCTTGCGTCCCGGGCGGACATCGAGGCCCTCTTGTGACCGAACATTCCGTCACCAAGTGACGGGTACGCCCAATGAATTAGCGCCTTTCCCCGTCACCAGGTGACGGGGAGGATATGCGAGAACCGTTCGACACGGAATCCTATTATCACGTGTATAACCGTGGGGTCGATAAACGCACGATTTTTTGCGGCGAGCAGGACTTTCGACGTTTTTATGAGTCGATGTACCTGTTCAACGACCAGACCTATTTTCACGCAGGAGGAAACTCGATAGAAAAGGACATCCGTTTGTCGGCACATGAAGTCTTGTCTGATGATCGGAAACCATTGGTGCGTATCGTTGCATATTGCCTGATGAGGAATCATTTTCATCTATTGTTGCAGCAATGCGTCGAAGAAGGGATATCGAAGTTCCTTCATCGGGTCGGCATGGGATACGCCAAATATTTCAACTTGAAATACGATCGGACCGGCAGCCTGTTCGAAAGCCAGTTCAATGCTAAACCGGCGCAATCAGAGGCGCATTTCCAATGGCTGCCGCGCTACATCCATATGAACGCTTTGGACGGAACCGAAATCGCCTGGCGCGACGATGGGAAGCTCGACTGGACACGCGGCCATGCGGTTCTCGATGCATATCCTTGGTCCAGCCACCATTTCTACTCGACAGACGAGCAGGAGCTGCCGCTCGTTGACGAGAAAATTGTCCGAACCTGGTTTCCGACGGGAGAGGTGTATCGGCGCTATCTCGAGCTCTCCCCGTCACCAGGTGACGGGGAGGATCAATGGAATCAAGCCATACCCGTCACCAAGTGACGGTTGGACTGTGTTACAATAGCTCCGTTATGGCCGTGGAGCAGGGAAAGGAAGGGCTTGCCCCGGTAGGCGGGGAGATTCGCGTTGAACAGACGCCTGTCCGGGAGGCGGCGGTTGAAGCCGGGCGGGAGGTCGTGAACGAACTTGAGGAGCTTGGGGAGCTTGAGGGAAAGCGGGTTCAGACCGAGGCAGCTCCGTCGCCCACTGCGGTCCAAGCGGTGCAGCGCGTGATCGCGGCTCCGAAGGATCGCATGGTTCAGGAAATCGAGTCCGTGCTGTCCGAAGGGCTCGAGGAGCTATACAAGCAGCTGTCGCCCGAGGAGCGGACGAAGTTCAAGGCGAAAGGCGAGGAAACGGCACGCACGCTGCGCGACCTCTTGTCGCAGACCAAGATCAATGCGGTGAAGGTGCTGCGCGCGATCAGTGATTGGCTCAAGGTGCTTTCGGATCGCGCCAACAAGTTCTATCTGGAACAGGAAGCCAAGATCAAGACCGATAAGCTCATCCTGCTTGCCGAGGCGGAGCGCCGCGAGGGGGAAAATGCAGTCGCATGACGCTGTTCCAGTTCGGGATCGAGACGCCGCTCGCCCCCGAGTTCATCACTCCCACGCAAGCCCAAAGCGCCGTCGGCACCTACGGCTGGTTGGTGGCGGTCGCGATCGCGCTCGTCGCGTTCTTGGGTGTCCTCGCGCTCGTCATGCGCCGTCGCGCGCGAGCGAAACGCGGCGGGTTCGATCATGTGGTTTTGCTCGTGACGCTCCCAAAATTCCGACGCGAGGAGGAATCCGAGCGCGGGGCGACCAAGGAGGGCGTGCAGGAAGCGATCGCGGCGGCGGAAACCGTGTTTTCCGCGATCGGTGGGTTGAAACCAGAGGGCGGGATCGGTGCCTGGTTCCGCGGCCGGCACGACGAGATGTCGTTCGAGATCGTGAGCCATGAGAAGCTCATCACGTTTTACGTGGCCGTGCCGCGCACGCTGCGCGCGTTCGTCGAGCAGACCCTTTCCGCCTCGTATCCCGACGCGCACATAGAGGAGGTGGAGGATTACAACATCTTCGCGCCAAGCGGCGTCATCCTGGGCGCCTATCTCGCGTTCAAACGGCAGAGCGCGTTCCCGATCAAGACGTATCGCGGGCAGGACAAGGACCCGCTCTCGGCGCTCACCAACTCGCTTGCCAAGCTCCCCGACGACGAAGGGGCCGCGTTCCAGTTCGTCATCCGCTCGGCCCCGCCCGGGTGGCGAGCGTTCGGCATGCGCGTGGCAGGCGCCATGCAGCAAGGGATGACGCTCGACGAGGCGATCCGCGGCAAGAAAAAGGAAAAGCCGAAGGAAGGCGAAGCGCCGCGCGAGCGTAGATTGTCGCCGGCCGAGGACCAGGCGATCAAGGGACTCGAGGAAAAGGCGAGCAAGGCCGGGATGGAGGTGAACATCCGGCTGGTCGTGAGCGGGCGCGACGCGGCCGCGGCGCAAGCGACGCTTTCGAACATGCTGAACGCGTTCGCGCCGTACAACATCTACGAGTACGGCAATTCGTTCGAGAAGCAGGTGCCCAGGTCCAAGACCAAGCTCATCCGCGAGTTCATCGCCCGCGCGTTCGACGAGAAGCAACGGCTCGTCCTGAACGCCGAGGAGATGGCGTCGCTCTGGCATCTCCCGACCCCGTGGACCGAGACGCCCAACATCAAGTGGCTCGGGGCGCGTGCGGCCGCGGTGCCTGCGGGCGTGCCGACCGGTCAAGAGGATGGCGGCCAGGTGGAGCTCGGGTACAACGTGTACCGCGGGGTGAAGACGCCGGTGTGGATCAAGGAGAAGGATCGCCAGCGCCACATGTACGTGATGGGCAAGTCCGGCGCCGGTAAATCCGAACTCATCGCGAAGATGGCCTTCCAGGACATCGTCGCGGGCCGCGGCGTGGCCGTGATCGATCCGCACGGCGACCTGGTGGACCAGATCCTCGCGAACGTCCCCAAGGAACGCGTGGACGACGTGGTGTATTTCTGCCCGGCGGACACGGACCGCCCCATGGGGCTCAACATGCTCGAGGCGCGTGACGAGGCGCTCAAGGATTTCGCCGTGCAGGAGATGATCGCCATCTTCTACAAGCTGTTCCCGCCCGAGATGATCGGCCCCATGTTCGAGCACAACATGAGGAACGTGATGCTCACGCTCATGAGCGACCAGGAGAACCCGGGCACGCTCGCCGAGATCCCGCGCATGTTCACCGACGAGGCGTTCCAGAAGCAGTGGGTGGCCAAGGTGAAGGATCCGGTGGTGAGGAGCTTCTGGGAGAACGAGATGGCGAAGACGAGCGACTTCCACAAGTCCGAGATGCTGGGGTACCTCGTGTCGAAGGTGGGCCGCTTCGTGGAGAACGAGATGATGCGCAACATCATCGGGCAGAGCCGCTCGAGCTTCGATTTCCGCGAGGTGATGGATGAGGGCAAGATCCTGCTCGTGAACCTGTCGAAGGGCCGCACCGGCGACGTGAACGCCGAACTGCTCGGCCTCATCATCGTCTCCAAGCTCCAGATGGCGGCGCTCGGCCGCGCGGACATGCCGGAGAGCCAGCGCAGGGATTTCTACCTGTACATCGACGAGTTCCAGAACTTCATCACGGATTCCATCGCCACGATCTTGTCCGAAGCGCGCAAGTACCGGCTTGACCTGATCATCGCCCACCAGTACACCGGACAATTGGTGAAGGACGGCGACACCAAGATCCGCGATGCGGTGTTCGGGAACGTGGGCACCATGATGGTGGCCCGCATCGGGCCCGAGGACGTGGACACGTTCGAGAAGGTGTTCGCCCCGGATTTCTCCGGCTACGACCTGCAAAACAGCGACAGGTTCACCTGGTACGTGAAGATGATCGTGGATAACGCGAGCACCAAGCCGTTCACCATGAGCTTCATCCCGTCGCCCAAGGGCGATCCGGAGTTCGCCGCGGCGATGAAGGAGCTGTCGCGGCTCAAGTACGGTCGCGACAAGGCGCTGGTGGAGGCCGACATCCTCGAGCGCACCGCGGTCGCGAGCACGGGGGTCGCGCAACCGCCGGCGATCGGGGAGAAATAGACGTCGCTGCAGGGATATCCGCTCGTCGCCTCGCGGGGTCTCCGACCGCTCGGCTCCGATCGGACATCCCTGCAGCTCGTCTCTCGCCACCCAGCTTTCTCAAAAAAGAAAAAAAGATACAAAAGATGTATGCAGCGCGATGAATTCGACGAATCTCCGGCGTTCGAGCCGGAGCCCGAAGAGGCGTCTTCGCATGACGGAACAAGCAGGCCGTTGGTGGGCAAGGTCGAGCTTGCGGCCGACATCCTCCGGCACGTGCACGAGGCGATCGGGAACGCGCTCACGCTGCTTGAGGGCGGGGATGCCCCGGGAGCCCGTCGCAAGCTTGCCGAGCTCGTCACTTCGAAACGCGCGTCCGCGAGCGAAGGCGGGACGCGGTCCGTCGAAGGGGTGTTCGACGGCTGCGCCATGATCGGCGCGGACGGCCGTTCGTATCCGGTCCCGCCCAACTACGCCTCGAAGTCGCGCCTCGTGGAAGGCGACGTGCTCAAGCTGTCCATCCGCACGGACGGCAGTTTCGTGTTCAAGCAGATCGGTCCGGTGGAACGCCGGCGCGTGGTCGGGAAAGTGGCGATGGACCCCTCCACCGATTCCTTCGTGGTGAGCTGCCAAGGGCGCGTGTACAAGGTGTTGCACGCGAGCATGACCTTCTATAAGGCGGCTCCGGGCGACGAGGCCGTGGTGCTCATCCCCAAGAGTTCGACCTGCGTGTGGGCCGCGGTGGAAAACGTGATGAAGAAGGTGTAGGGTGACGACCTGTGGCCGAAGCCCTGTATCGAAAATATCGCCCCGTTTCCTTCTCCGACGTGGTCGGGCAGGAGCACGTGAAGACCACCCTCAAGAACGAGGTGGCTTCGGGCACGATCGCCCACAGCTACCTCTTCACCGGCCCGCGCGGGGTGGGGAAGACCACGGTCGCGCGCATCCTCGCGAAGGCGGTGAATTGCCTGAAGAATGGTGTGGGCCCCTCCTCCGCTCCTGAGGGAGCTTCGGCGGGCGGGGAGCCGTGCAACGCGTGCGAGGCGTGCGAGGCGATCGCCGCGGGGAACGCCCTCGACGTGGTGGAACTCGACGCGGCCACGCACACCGGTGTCGACAACATCCGCGAGACCGTGATCGAGGCCGTGCGGTTCGCGCCCAACCGGCTCAAGCACCGCGTGTACGTGATCGACGAGGTGCACATGCTGTCCGCCGGGTCGTTCAACGCGCTCCTGAAGACCTTGGAGGAACCGCCCGCGCACGCCGTGTTCGTGCTGGCTACCACCGAGGTGCACAAGGTGCCTGCGACCGTGGTGAGCCGCTGCCAGCGGTTCGATTTCCGCCGCATCGGCGTCGCCGACCTGGTGGAAACGCTGCGCGACATCTGCAAGAAAGAGGGGAGGGAGGTGGATGACGCGGTGCTCGCCGAAGTGGCGCGCCACGCCGACGGCGGGTTGCGCGACGCGGAGTCGCTGCTGGGCCAGCTGCTGGCCGTGGGAGGGAAGAAGGTCACGGCCGATGAGGCCGCGCTCGTGTTGCCCTCCACGAACGCGCTCGCGGCCGCCGAGCTCGTGGAGCATCTCGTGAAGCAAGACGCGGCTTCCGCCGTGCGTCTCGTGAACCGATGCGCGGAGCAGGGGGTGGACATGCCGCATTTCGCTGCCGACCTCGTGGACGCGTTGCGCGCCATGTTGCACGCGAGCTTGGGAGACGCCGAGGCGTTGTCCATGAAACTCGAACGCTCCGCGGCCGAGCGCTTGACCGCCCTTTTGGGTCAGACGAGTCCGAAAGCGTTGTCGGCCATGACCGAGCGGTTCCTCGAGGCGAAGCGCCATTCCAAGGGCGACGCGATCCCGCAACTGCCGCTCGAGCTCGCGATCGTGGAAAGTTGCATTCCTGCAAACCCTGCCCACCCTTTTGAACAGCCGGGGGTTGATTCGGGTCCTCCCCTGGCCGAAACCGTGGCAATTGAGACCACCGCTCTCGGCGACGTCCCCGTGCTTGATCTCGACGAGGTGAAATCCAGGTGGCCCGAGGTGTTCCAATTGGTGAAGGCCGCGAACGCCTCGCTCCCCGTGGTGCTCAAGACCGGCGAGGTGAAGGGGGTGGATGGCAACCGCATCGAGCTGTCCTTCGCGTACGCGCTTCACGCGGAAACGGTGAACAACGACCGCAACCGCCGCATCCTGGAACCGGTGCTGCACAAGGTGTACGGCCGGCGCATCCACGTGCATGGCACCTACGCGGCGAGCGATGGCGACGACGCGGTGGACGCGCTGCTCGAAGAATTCGGCGGCACGGCGGCGTAAGAAAACAGCCCTCGCGTTGCGAGGGCCGGAACGAGGGACGTCAGGGCTTGCGTGTTCCCTGGCGCAGGTGTCGGGAAAGGACGTCGGCGAGCGGCTTGGCGCGCCGCTTGCGGTCCTTCTGATGCTTGATGTACTGGATCCTGAAGCCCTCGACGCATCGCGGGCACAGGCCGGGAATGGTCCCGGCCGGGACGTCAGGGACCGTCCCGGGGCACGTGGGGCATTTCATGTCCATCCGACCTCCTGAAGCGTACGATGGAACCGAAATACTGCCTGACATCCGATGCCTTGTCAACGGTGGATAAATTCGGTAGTCTTTCGGCGAACATTCCGGGATCGTCTAATGGCAGGACAACAGACTCTGAATCTGTTTATCTTGGTTCGAATCCAAGTCCCGGAACCACAAGAGGGCCGACGCGAGTCGGTCTTTTTGCCCTTCTGGATATCCTCCTTGTCCCGCCGTCGACCGGTTGGTATACTGGTAGGGCCAGAAACGGGCGCGTACCCGGTGGCGGTCTGTGCCGTCCCCAATGCGTCCGCTCTCTCGGCGCTCTTCAATGAAAAGACGTTCGGTCGTGGGGGCCGAGCGTCTTTTCCTTTTCAAGCAAAAACGCCCGCGAGGGGCGTCAGGAGAGAAGGGCGGGAACGCCGCGGGTCAGACCGACCCCGAGATTGGTCATTGCGACGAGGATGAGCAGCCAACCCCAGGGCGTGTTCCCGCGATCATAGATCACGAGCCCTACGTTCAGGACGACGAATGAACCGAGGAGATAGGCGAGGTAACCGATGGTACGAGTGAAGCCCATTCAGGTCCTCCTTTCTGCATGAGTCCGTCGAGGATAGCAGAAAGCTCCCCGAGCGTCGAGACCTGCAGGAGTTTCTCGCGGAAATGTTTAGCCCCGGGCTGGCCTTTGAAGTACCAGGACAGGTGCTTGCGGAAGGTGCGCAGGCTGCCGGGCCCGTACTGCGCCTCATGGAGCCGTGCGTGCATCCTCACCACGCGAACGCGCTCCTCAAGCGTCACGGGCCTCATCGGCCGCCCGGCGAGCAGGTCATCGCATTGCGCGAAGATCCACGGATTGCCAAGCGCCCCGCGCGCCACCAGCACGCCGTCGCAGCCGGTCGCCTTGAGCGCGTCCATGACCAGCGGCGCGGTGTGCGCGTCGCCGTTCGCGAGCACGGGGATCCCCACGCGCTGCTTCACCTCCTTGATGCGCGCCCAATCGGATTTCCCGGCATAGCCCTGCACCTTGGTGCGCCCGTGCACGGTGATGAGGTCGGCGCCGGCGGCTTCGAGGACCTTTGCGAATTCAAGGCATTCGGTCGGATCGCTCCAGCCCGCGCGGATCTTCACGGACACGGGGACGTGGGCGGGGAGCACCGATCTCATCCTCTGCACGATCTGGGTGGCGCGCGCGGGTTCCTTCATGAGCGCCGCGCCGTTGAAGGTGTGCACGATCTTGTACACCGGGCAGCCCATGTTCACGTCGAACGCCTCGGGGCGATGGTGCTCGTAGATGACGCGCGCGGCCTCGGCCATCGTGTCCGGATCGCTCCCGAACAGCTGCTGCACGAGCGGCCGCTCGTCGGGGTGGATGTCGGTCATCCCGAGCGTCTTCTCGTTGCCGCGCACCACCGCCTCGGAGGACACCATCTCGCGGAACACGACGAGTGGCGAAGTGGTTGAGTGGTTGAGTGGTTGAGCGATGGAGCGGACGGTACGGCAAAACGCCGAGTCGGTCATGTCGGCCATCGGCGAGAGCGCCACGATCGGGCGCGGGATGGTTTTCCAATCCAGGCTTTTCATGTATGGAAAGCGTGCGTATACTACCTGCGTTGTCATGAACGTTCAAGGGATTATGGCCAAGCTGAGTTCCTCCACCTTGCTCATCGGCGCCGCGGCGGTCGTCGCCATCGGCTTGGTGGGCTTCGTGGTCTCGCGCGGGAGCGGCCCGGGGCCGCACGACGCGCTCGCGCAATGCCTCACCGAAAAGGGGGTCGTCATGTACGGCGCCTGGTGGTGCCCGCATTGCACCAAGCAGAAGACGCTGTTCGGGACGTCCTTCTCGAAGGTGAACTACGTGGAATGCTCGCCTGGCGGCACCAAGGCCATGTCGCAGCAGTGCAAGGACGACGGGATCGAGGGATATCCGACCTGGGTGTTCCCGGATGCGTCGCGGCTCTCCGGCGAGCAGACGCTCGAGACGCTCGCGCTCAAGGCCGGGTGCGAGTCGCCGACCCCGTCGGCCGAATAGTATGGAAGGGAAGGACAAGCACGTCCTGCACCTCGTGATGCTCCTGGCCGTCCTCGGCCTGGCGATTTCGACGTACGCCTTCCTGCACAACCGAGGGTTTTCGTCCGGCTCGTTCTGCACGATCGGCGAGTCGTTCGATTGCGACGTGGTGAACAAGGGGCCGTACTCCGTCCTGTTCGGGATTCCCGTGGCTCTCATCGGGATCCTCGGCTACCTCTTCCTGCTCGCCGCCGCCCTCCTCAAGCGCCGCGACATGCGGGACCGGAACCTGACGCGGATCCTGCTCGCGGCCGCCGCCGGCGGGACCGCTTTCGCCCTGTACCTGACCGGCATCGAGGCGTTCGTGCTTCGGGTCTGGTGCCTGCTGTGCATCAGTTCGCAGGTGTCCATCCTGCTCATCCTCGTGTTGTCGTACAGCCTGTGGCACGCTGAACGGGAGCCTTCACCCCCGTCAACCTCTTCAACCCCATCCTGAATATGACGGAAAACCTCATCGTCGACCGCGAAGAGCTGTTCCAGGAGATCGTCGAACTCGGCCGCACCGAGGGGATCAACGACCAGGAGGCGTACAACGACCTGGTGGATGAGACCGTGGAGCGCCACCGCGACTGGGGCGAGATGCACGACGACAGCTCCACCGTGGGCCTGTCCGAGGCGCTGCGCGGCCGCTGGGCCGACTACCGGGCCGCGCTCGGGTTGGATGCCGAGCAGCCGCAATTGTGAAAATCTCCTTTTTCGGCGCCGCGCGCGAAGTGACCGGCTCGTGCCATCTCGTCGAGGCGAAGGATGAGCAGGGAGCGACGCATCGCATCCTGGTGGATTGCGGGATGTTCCAGGGAGAGGAGCGCCTGTGCGGCAGCAAGAACATGAAACCGTTCGGGTTCGATCCGACGACGATCGATTCGGTGTTCGTGACGCATCCGCACGCCGACCACACCGGCCGGCTGCCCAAGCTCATCAAGGAAGGGTTCCGCGGGCGCATCTACCTCACCGAGCCGTGCCGGGCGCTCACGCGCATCGTGCTCGAGGACGCGCACCACATCATGACCGAGAACGCGCAGCGGTGCGGCGACCCGGTGCTGTACCAGAAGGAGGATCTCGACGTGCTGCTCGAACACGCCGAAGGGGTGGGATACCACCAGCAGGTGACCGTCGCGCCGGGATTCACGGTGATGTTCCACGACGCCGGGCACGTGCTCGGCAGCGCGTTCATCTCGGTCGAGGCCGAAGGGAAGCGCGTGGTGTTTTCCGGCGACATCGGCAACGACGACGTGCCGATCCTTCCGGCGACCGAACGCATCTCGCGCGCCGACGTCGTGGTATGCGAATCCACCTACGGCCACCGCGTGCACGAGCCGCCGAAGGAACGGGTCGGGAAATTGCGCGCGGCCATCGAGGCGATCATGCACGAAGGCGGCGTGCTCATGATCCCGAGCTTCTCCATCGAGCGCACGCAGGAGCTCCTCTACGCCATCAACCTCATGCTGCGCGATCTGAAGACGTCCATGACGTTCTTCCTCGATTCGCCCATGGCGATCCGCGCGACCGAGGTGTACCGCCAGTTCAAGAACTACCTGTTGTTCGACCATCCCATCCTGGGCGAGGCGGACCGCGATTTTTTCTCGTTCCCCAACCTGCGTGAGACGCTCACGGTGCCGGAATCCAAGGCCATCAACGAGACAAAGCCGCCGTTCGTGGTCATCGCGGGCTCGGGCATGATGAGCGGCGGGCGCATCCTGCACCACCTCATCCGCCACCTGCCGGACCCCAACTCCACGCTGCTCATCATCGGCTATCAGGCCGCCGGCACGCTCGGGCGCCGCATCTACGAAGGGGCGAAGACGGTGCGCGTGTTCAAGGAAGAGGTAAGCGTGCGCTGCAAGGTGACCGCGATCGGCGCGTTCTCCGCGCACGGGGATATGCACAAGCTGACGCGCTGGCTCGTGCCCGAGGAGGGAGGGGTGCCGAAAAAGATCTTCCTCGTGCACGGAGACCCCGAGGCGCAGGACGTGTTCGAGACGCACCTGCGGCATGAATTGAAGACCGAGGTGCACGCCCCGAGCTTCGGCGAGACCGTGGAGGTTTGACAGGAGCCGTTTTTCCGGCTAGCGTCCCGTCGGCCCCCTTTTCGTCGGAGGATCAGTGAACGCCATCAAACCCGGGCTTCTCGTCCCGAAGCCGTTGCCGGACCTCGTGGATCGCCTGATCACGGCGAACGTGCACGCGGCGTGCGACACGGGCGAGATCGAGTACCGACGGATCTGGCCGGGCGAAGTGCCGCACCCGGCGCATGCCGCCGACGGCCTCGTGCCCGTGCTGGTCGATCGTCGGGCTGATCCAAGAAAGGTCATGGATGCGTCAGGCATCCTGGGGTACGACGAGCTTTCGGCCTTCCACGTCACGGGCACCGCCTCGCAAACCGTCGGACTCGAGCGCTACGTGGCATTCGTCCGGCTGAACGTCGAACGGCTTGGCTGGACCCCTGATGAGATGCGGCTGCACAAGCATGAGGCGCACGTGAACGTGATCGAAGGGCTGTTCCTGGCCGTCCAATACCCGGACCTGCTCGCGAAACACGGTTGGGACTGCATCGGTTCGTTCGCGGGCGAGCCGAACATGGTCGCGTCGTTCGACAAGCGCGGGAACCGCACGTTCCTGGTCGCCCGGAACGTGGACCGCCCGAAGCCGCACATCGGATACGCCACGCGCCACCGCTACTTCGCCCCGATTTTCTGAACGGCGGACACCCTGGATTTCCAGGGTGTTTTTCTATACTGTACGCCCACGTATGGTCCCGCAGTCCCAGATCCGCAATTTCTGCATCATCGCGCACATCGACCACGGGAAGTCCACGCTTTCCGACCGGCTGCTTGAGGTCACGGGCACGGTGGACAAGCGCCAGATGAAAGACCAGATGCTCGACTCCATGGATCTCGAGCGCGAACGCGGGATCACGATCAAGCTGGCTCCGGCGCGCATGGAGCACAAGGGGCACACGCTCAACCTCATCGACACCCCGGGCCACGTGGATTTCAACTACGAGGTGTCGCGTTCGCTCGCCGCGGTCGAAGGGGCCGTGCTGCTCGTCGACGCCACCCAGGGCGTGCAGGCGCAGACGATCGGCAACCTGTATCTCGCGATCGCCGAGGACCTGGTGATCATCCCGGCGCTCAACAAGATCGACATGCCGGCGGCCGACGTTCCCCGGCGCATGGCCGAGCTGGTGCAGTTGATCGGGTGCAAGCCGGAAGACGTGCTGCTCGTGAGCGGGAAAACCGGGGAGGGGGTCCCGGAGCTTCTCGACGCCATCGTGGAGCGCGTGCCTGCGCCGGAAGGGAACCCCGCAGCTCCGGCGCGCGCGCTCGTGTTCGACTCGGCCTACGACGACTACAAGGGCGTGGTGGCGTACGTGCGCGTCATGGACGGCGGGTTCAGGAAAGGCGACAGGATCCTGATGATGGCCAGCCGCAGCGACGGCGAACTGCTCGACGTGGGCGCGCTGCGCCCCGGCCGCTTCGACGCGATGCCAGAACTCGAGTGCGGGCAGATCGGCTATGTCGTGACCGGGTTCAAGGACATCGCGGCCTGCCGCGTGGGCGACACGGTCACGAATCTCAAGGTGCCGGCCACCGAGGCGCTCTCCGGATACCGCGAGGTGCGCCCCATGGTGTTCGCCGGGCTGTTTCCCAAGGAAGGGTTCGATTTCTCCCGGTTGCGCGAAGGCATGGAGCGTTTGAAGCTGAACGACGCGTCGCTCACGTACGAGCCCGAGCATTCGCCCGCGCTCGGCTACGGGTTCCGCTGCGGGCTGCTCGGCATGCTGCACATGGAAATCGTGAAGGAGCGCCTGTCGCGCGAGTTCGACATCGAGCTGGTCGTCACGGTCCCGTCGGTGGCGTACAAGGTGAACAAGATGTCGGGAGAGGTGCTCATCGTGAAGTCGCCCTCCGAGCTGCCGGACATGTCGCATATCCAAAGCATCGAGGAGCCGTGGGTGAAAGCGGACATCGTCACGCCCTCCGACCACATCGGCGGGGTCATGCAGCTGGTCACCGACCGCCGAGGCATCTACAAGGACACCGAGTACCTGTCCGAGAACCGGGTGATCCTGCACTACGAGATCCCGCTCGCCATGGTGATCGTAGACTTCTACGACAAGCTGAAGTCCGTGAGCAGCGGCTATGCTTCGCTCAACTACGAGCTGATCGACTTCCGCGTGGCCGACGTGGTGAAGCTCGAGATCCTCGTCGCAGAAGAGCCCGTCGAAGCGTTCGCGTCACTCGTCTATCGCGACGAGGCCGAGCGCGTGGGCCGGCGCATGCTCGAGAGCCTTAAGACGTCCATCCATGCCGCCTCGTTCGTCATCAAGCTCCAGGCCGCGGTCGGTGGCAAGATCGTGGCAAGCGAGCGCATCAGCGCCCAGCGCAAGGACGTGACCGCCGGCCTGTACGGGGGAGACGTGACGCGTAAGCGCAAGCTGTTGGAAAAGCAAAAGAAGGGAAAGGCCAAGATGGCCGCCATCGGCAGGGGCAGCGTGGACATCCCCAGCGAGGCGTACATGAGCGTGCTCAAGAGGGGGTAAGTTATGCTTGTAGCGGTCGGATGCAGCATGAAATTCCGCAGTCAGGCGATCGAACTCATCCGACGGATGCGGAAAACGGGAATCGATCCGCTTTTTCCCGATCTCGAACAGACAGTGGAGAATCGCGACGTCGCCGCGACGACAGACGAAAAGATTCGTTTCGCATGGAATCATTATCGGGCTATCGAACAGGCGGAGGCGGTCTACTTTTTGGTGCCATCGGGGTACATGGGGACAAGCTGTAAGCTGGAGGTCGGATATGCCATTGCCATGCGCAAACCGATTTTTTTCTCCGAAAAGACAGGTGACATGGGGCTGGACGGGTACGCCAAGGCATTCGTACATCCAGACGAGATTGATCGATTGAAAGGCTTTTAAAACGGTGGATAACGGATCCGCAAGGGTCCGTTTGTGATACGCTTTCGCCCATGAAGGAAAGGGTGTGGACAACCGATCCAGTACTGCCAGATAAGGCCCGAACCGCATTTCCGGACGTGCACCCGGTGGCGTTGCGATTGTTGTGGAGCCGGGGAGTGAGGACGCAGGCGGAAATGGACGTGTTCCTGGAGCCAGACTGGGATCGGGACGCCTATCCGTCCTCGATGTTCCGCAACATGCCCGCGGCCGTCGTGCGCGTGTTCAAGGCGTTCGAGACGGGGGAGCGGATAACAGTGCACGGTGATTACGATGCCGACGGCGTATGCGGCACGACGGTGTTGATGAGCACGATGAGGGATATTTGTCGGGCACTAAGTACGAAAGGCCCTCAGGCATTCAGGCCCTCAGGCGTTCAGGAAACCCCTGCGGGCCCGCGGGCCTTTGATGCCTCCCGACTATCCTCGTACATCCCGCACCGCGAGAAGGAAGGCTACGGCTTGTCCGTGGCCACGATGGAGAAGCTTGCTGCCGAAGGGACCAAGCTGGTTATCACGGTGGATTGCGGCATTTCCAACAAGGACGCGATCGACCGCGGCAAGGAGCTCTGCGTGGACACGATCGTGTGCGACCACCACGCGATGCCGACGGAGCTGCCCGACGCGGCCATCCTGCTGCACCCGCAAGTGCCGGGGGAGACGTACCCGAACAAGCACCTGTGCGGCACGGGAGTGGCGTTCAAGTTCGCCAGCGCGCTCATCCACGAAGCGCAACGGCGCCTGCCCGCCGACAGGCAGGTGGCGCTTCCCAAGGGCTGCGAGAAATGGCTGCTCGACCTGGTGGCCATCGCCACGGTGACCGACGTGATGCCGCTCACCGGGGAGAACCGCGTGCTGGAGGCGTACGGGCTGAAAGTGCTCAATAAGACGAAACGCGTCGGCCTCAAGAAGTTGATCGAGGTCGCGGGAAGCAAAGGAGCGCACGGCACCTTTTCCGTCGGATTCCAGATCGGCCCGCGGTTGAACGCCGCCGGGCGCATGGATCATGCGAATGTGGCGCTGTATCTTTTGCTCGAAGAAGACGAGATGGCCGCCACCGAGCTCGCGATGCGGTTGAACGATACGAACGCGCAACGCCAAAAAGCGTCGGAGGCGATGTATCAGGAGGCGAAGAAGATCATCGGGGAGCCCGCCAAGAACGTGATCGTCGTGTGGAACGAAGGATGGCCCGCCGGACTCGTCGGTTTGGTTGCGGGGAAACTGGTGAACGACTTTTCACGCCCCGTGTACGTGGTCGGCAAGGAGGGGGAGAAGTTCGTGGGCTCGGGCCGCACCTTCGGCGGATTCGACGTGACCGCGGCGCTGCACCGGTGCGACGGGAATCTCGACCGGTTCGGGGGACACCCGCAGGCCTGTGGTTTTTCTGTGACTGGAGAAGAGAGATTCTCGAAGGCCGTCAGACTTTTAGAAAAACACGCGGAAACCGTCATCAAGGAAGAAGATTTGGCACCCACTCTCAAGATTGATGCGGACCTCCAGCTTTCGGATCTGTCATGGTCCCTGTTCGAGCAGGTGTCGAAGCTCGAACCGTTCGGCGAAAAGAACCCGCGTCCGGTGTTCGCGGCGCGCGGCGTCTCGGTGGTCGCGTGCGACACCGTGGGCGAGGGCAAGCACCTGCGGCTTACGGCGCGCGCGGCGGATGGTAAGATGGCCAAGTTCATCGGGTTCAGGCTGGGGGAGTGCCTGCCGTGGCTCGCCCCAGGAACGGCGGTGGACCTCGCGTTCGAACTGGGCGTGAACGAATGGAACGGACGCAAGGAATTGCAAATGAAGGTCGTGGACATCAAAGTATGAAACTCATCACCTATTCCGACGGGGGATCGCGCGGGAACCCGGGGCCGGCATGCGGCGGCGCTGTCGTGAAGAAGGCGGACGGGGAGATCCTCGAAGCCGTCTCGAAGTATATCGGTCGGGCCACCAATAACGTCGCGGAATATACCGGCATCATCATCGCGCTGGAAGCTGCCAAACGACATGGCGCGACCGAAGTGGAGATGCGCATGGACTCCGAACTCGCTGTGAAACAGCTCAAAGGGGAGTACAAGGTGAAGAATCCCGACCTCGCGAAGCTGTTCATGCAGGTGCACAACCTGATGCTCGGGTTCAAGAAGGTCACGTTCAAGCATGTGCGGCGGGAACAGAACACGGAAGCGGACGCGGCCGTGAACGCCTGCCTGGACGCGCACTCGTGATATACTACTGTTCGCTATGGCCCTGTTCGGAGGACCCAAAAAAGAGAGTTTCCTTGGCGTGGACATCGGCGCCGGCGGCCTGAAAGTGGTCGAGCTGTCCAACGAGAAGGGGCGAGCCACGCTCCTCACCTACGGCTATTCCGAGCGCCTACCGGGCGAAACGCCGGTCTCCCCGTTCGATGACGTGAAAGGGACGGCCGAGACGCTTGCGCAGCTGTGCGCGCGTGCCGGGGTGAAGACCGCCAAGGCGATGGCCGCCCTGCCGCTGTCTTCGATTTTCTCGACCATCGTGGCCGTGCCGCGCCGCGGGAATGAGAAAGAGATGAAGCCGCTCATCGACACGCAGGTGGCCAAGCTCACCCCGCTGCCCATCGCCGAGATGATCACCTACTCCACGTTCATTGATCCCCTGCAGGCGGGGAAGGCCTCAGGCACGCAGGCCGCAGGAAAAGAACAGACGTCTCCGGCAGGCAAACCGTCCGATTACGTGCGCGTGCTCGTGACCGGAGCGGCCAAGACGTTCGTGCAGAAGTACATCGACATCTTCCGCGCGGCCAAGCTCGAACTGCAGGCGATCGACACCGAGTCGTTCGCCTTGGTGCGTTCGCTCGTGGGCAAGGACAAGAGCGCCATCCTGCTGCTCGACATCGGGTACACGCGCACCAACATCACCGTGGTGGAGAAGGGGATCCCGTTCCTGACGCGTTCCATCAACGTGGGCGGATCGCTGGTCACCAAGAAGGTCATGGAACAGATGAACGTGTCCGAGGCCGAAGCCGAACAGCTCAAGACCGATCTTGGCAACCAGCCCGCGCTCGTGTCCGGCAAGCTCCCGCCGGCCGTGGAGGCGATCATGGGGCCGATCCTGCACGAGGTGCAATATGCGCTGCAGCTCTATGCGCGCATGGAGCTCACCGAGTTCAAGAAGGTGGACAAGGTGGTGCTCACCGGCGGCTCGGCGCACCTGCCCGGGCTCCCCGAACACCTGTCTTCCGCGCTCAACCTGAACGTGTATCGCGGCGACCCGTGGGCGCGCGTGGCGTATCCGCAGGACCTGCGCCCGGTGCTCGACGAGATCGGCCCGCGCATGGCGGTCGCGATCGGGCTCGCGATGCGGGAAATGGACTAATGTGCCAGCGCGCAAGAAGCAGATCCTGATCCTCGACCCGGACGCGTTCCTTGCGGGGATTTACGCGCGGCGGTTCGAGAGCGGGAGATGGGGCGTGCGCGTCGCCGAAACCGCGGCCGAGGCGCGCAAGCTCATCGCGAAAAAAGCGCCTGACGCCGTGCTCGTGGACACGGGTACCCTCCCGGACGCGCTCGCGTTCATCCGCGCGCTCGAGCAGGACCCGGCCACCGCGAGCATCACGGTGGTGGCGCTCACGGCGCTCGGGGACAGGCAGAGCGTGAAAGCGGCGATGGACGCCGGGGCGGAAGGGTACCTCATCAAGGGCCATTTCGTTCCGACCGAGGTGCGTGAAAAGGTAGAGCGCCTCGTTGCCGACGCGCGGGCGTGATAAGATAAAGGAGTAGAAGGGGAAGAGGGATAAGGGGTATGAAAAAAGGAGGGTTCACCACGGTCGAATTATTGATTGCCATCGGCGTGATCGCGCTGGTGGGCGTCGGCTGCGCCGTGGCGCTCAATTCGTCCCGCGCACGGACCCGCGACGCGGTGCGCGTGAGCAACGTGCGCCAGATCCAAGCGGCGCTCGAGAACTACATCACGGCCACCAACGCATATCCGCCCGGCGAGGCCGTCCCGTTGGGAGCGACCGAGACGGCGTGCCTGGGGGAGAGCGGGTTCGCCTCCTCGTGCAATGGCAAGACGTATTTGAAGATCGTCCCGGCCACCGAATCCAAGGGACTCGACGGCCTGTCGTCGTGCGGCGCAGCGGCGAACGCGTTCTGCTACCTGGCCATCCAGGACGCCTCCGGCTACCGCATCCAGTTCGAGCTTGAACGCGACTGGGCCGACGCCGGGCTCCGGAAAGGGATCAACTGCGCGTCGCCCGAAGGGCTCTCTTCCGGTCCGTGCCGCTAGCGTATGGCGGGATTGCTGCTCGCGTTCGTCGTGGGCGCGTGCATCGGGAGCTTCCTGAACGTGCTCGTCTTCCGGACGCGCACACACGAGGCGCCGAATGGCCGTTCGCGTTGTCAACGCTGCCAACGCGTCCTGACCCCGCTCGAGCTCGTCCCGATCGCGAGTTTCCTCGCGCTCCGCGGCCGCTGCCGCGGCTGCCGTAAACCCATTTCCGCCCAGTACCCGTTGGTCGAAACGGCCGTGGGATGTTTGTTCGCCTTCGTCTATCGGTCCCACGGGATGCCGTTGGATTTTTCCCTGCCACTCATCCGCGACCTCGCGTTCGTATCCATCCTCGCGCTCCTGTTCACGTACGACCTCAAGTACAAGTTGCTCCCCGATCGGTTCACCCTCCCGGCCATCGCGGTCGCGTTCGGTTTGAACGTCTGGCTCGGTCGCCGACCGACGGAGTTGTCGATGGGTGCGGCATTGGCCGGAGGATTTTTCCTGCTGCAGTACGTGCTGTCCCGCGGACGCTGGATCGGGGGAGGGGACATCCGGCTGGGCGTGCTCATGGGATCCATGCTCGGTCTCCCCGCCACGCTCGGCGCGCTCGTGATCGCCTACGTGATCGGGGCGCTGGTCGGGCTCGGTCTCTTGGTCGCGAAGAAGGCGGACGGGAAGACCGAGATCCCGTTCGGCACGTTCCTCACGGCTTCGACCTTCCTCATGCTGTTTTGGGGAGAGCGGATCATCGGCTGGTACCTCGGTTTCGTCACATAAACAAAAACGACGATAGCATTCGTCCTCGCCTCGCGGGGTCTCCGACCGCTCGGCTGTGGCGAACGCTATCGTCGTTCTGTTACTCGATGCGCTCCACCCAGTGCGGATCGGTCTCCACCGTGAGGTCCAAGAACACCTTGGTCTGCATCACGGTCTCGAGCTCATGGCGCGTGCTTTGTCCGATCTCTTTGATCCCGTGGCCGCGCGTGCCGATGATCATGCGCTTGTACCGCTCGTCGGTGGTGAACACGGTCGCCTTGATGTACATCGTGCCGTCCGGTCGCCGGTCCATCTCCTCCACCTCCACGTGCGTGGAGTAGGGGACCTCTTCGCGCAGGCGCAGGAACAGCTTCTCGCGGATGAGCTCGGCCACCCACGTCTCGCTGGGCATGTTGGTGAGCTGGCCTTCGGGGTAATAGAACTCCCCTTCGGGGAGACGCTCGAAAATGGCGGCAAGCAGCTCGGGCAGCCCGCGGCCGGTGAGGCCGGATACTTCTAACGCAAGGTCGTAGTTCGGGACGAGGTCGCGGTAGGAATCGATGAACTCGAGCTCGCGCGGCGGAAGATCGGTCTTGTTGATCACAAGGATCTTGGGCTTGGTCACCTCCTGCATCAGGCGCATCACCGCTTTCTCCTCGTCGCCGATCGAACGCGTGGGATCCACCACGTGCAGCACCACGTCCACGTCGCGCAGCGAATCCTTGGCCGCGGCGGCCATCTTGCCCGTGAGCGTGTCGCGTGACTTTTGGATGATGCCCGGCGTGTCCACGAACACCACCTGGCCCTCGGGGCGCGTCACGATCCCCTGGACCGGCAGCCGCGTGGTCTGCGGCTTGGGGGAGGTGATGGCCACCTTGGAGCCCACAAGCGAATTGAGCACCGTGGATTTGCCCACGTTGCTGCGACCCACCATGACCGCGAACCCGGATTTCTTGCCCGTTTCTGCCATATCAATGGCTTAACCTATCGCTTTACGGCCGTTTCGTCAATCGAAACACGCATTCCATGTGCGGCGTGTGGGGGAACAGGTCGAGGGCGGCGGCGGAGTCGAGGGTGTACACCTTGGAAAGTTCCTTCCATTCCTGTAGGAACCGGCGATAGTTGCAGGAGACGTAGACAATGCAACTTGGTTGCATTTGCAATAAAGTTGCAACAACGCTCGGATGCAACCCAGCCCGCGGGGGATCAAGGATCACCACGTCCGGCGCGTAGCCCTTCCAGTCGAAGTCCTCGGCCGGTGAGGCGAAATATTCCGCCGTGACGCCGTTGGCCGAGGCGTTTTCTTTCGCGCACGCGATCGCTTCGGCCGAAAGCTCGATGCCGATAAGCTTCGCGTCTGGCATGCGCTTCGCGAGCGCAAGGGAAAAGAAACCGGAACCGCAGTAAAGATCCAGCACTGTGAGATTGCTTCGTCGGCTTGCGGCCTCCTCGCAATGACGGAGGACGGTCGCCTGCAGTCGTTCGGCCATTCCCGAGTTCGTCTGGAAAAACGCGTTGGGCGTGATCTTGTAGCGGATCCCGCCGACATCTTCGTGGATCCACGGGTCACCTTTGAGCGGGATGATTTCGTCCGCGACGGAGAGATCCGTGAGCGTCGGGTTGATGCCCCAGACGACGGACGTGGCGAGGGAGCCGAGCAGCTTCGGAAGTTGGTTTATAAGGGTCTCCCCGTCACCTGGTGACGGGGAAGCCGTGACGAGCATCACCATCCGCTCTCCGGTGCGCTTGCCTTCACGGATCACGAGGTACCGGAAGAACCCTTGCTGCGTTTTCGCGTTCCAAAAGGGAAGTCCGCTTGCCCGCGTCCATTCTCGGACGCGTTTCATCACCTCGACGGATTCTTCGGACAACAGGAAACAGGTCTCGAGATCCAGCGTGGCCCACCATTTGTTCGGCTGTTTCAATCCGAGTTCGCCGTCACGTCCGAACACGAAGTCCATGCGGTTGCGGTAATAGAATTGCTCAACGGCCGGTTCGACCGAAGAAATCGGGCACGGCACGTTCGCTTCGGCGAAATCGGTTTTCAGAATATCCAGCTTGAAGCGCAGCTGCGCGTCGTACCCCGCGTGCTGCCATTTGCACCCGCCGCAAGTGCCCGCGTACGGACAGCGCGGCGCGATGCGATCGTTCGAGGCTTCCACCACCTCTTCCAGTTCCGCGCGCAGACCCTCCTTCGAGCGTTTGAACATCCTCGCCTTCACGGTTTCACCGGGAATGGTGTTATATACGAGCACCGGCTTGCCCTCGGGACGCGAAATCACCCCGCTGCCGTCGTGCGCGAGACGTTCGACTTTTCCCGTAATCGGAGTGTAGAGTTTCATGTTGGAGTGCGTAGTACGTAGTTGGTAGTACGTAAATTTTCCTACGCACTACGCACTACCCCCTACCCCCTGTGGTATTAATCGCCCACGACATCCGCAGCCTCCACAACGTGGGCTCCATTTTTCGTAGCGCCGACGCGTTCGGCGTGGAGAAATTGTACCTTACCGGATACACCGGAACCCCGCCACGAAAGGAGATCGCGAAGACCGCGCTCGGGAGCCAGGACCGCGTGGTGTGGGAGCGTCGCGACGACGCGGTGGCGCTCATTTCTGAACTGAAAAAACAGGGGGTGAACGTGCTGGCGCTCGATAACAGGGAAGGGGCGGTGGATATCAGCTCTGTCATTGCGAGGAGCGGAGCGACGAAGCAATCTCCCGTCGCGCTCGTGCTCGGCAACGAAGTCGATGGGATCCCATCCGCGGTGCTCGCCGCGTGCGACGGGACCGTGGAAATCCCGCTTCCGGGCCATAAACGGTCGCTCAACGTCGCGGTCGCGACCGGCATCGCCCTGTTTGCCTTGACCCGTAAAATGGGCTAAGCTACGCCCATTGTGTTGACGATCGTCATCCCCACGAAAAACGAGGAAGCGTTGCTGCCGCGGCTGTTGGCGTCCATCAAGCGCCAGAGCATCCAGCCCACTGACATCATCGTGGCTGACGCGTTTTCGACCGACCGCACGCGCGAGGTCGCGGCGTCGTTCGGTGCGCGCGTCGTGGACGGCGGGATGCCCGGTCCGGGGCGCAATCGTGGCGCGGCGCAGGCCAACACCGAGCTCGTGCTGTTTTTGGACGCCGACGTGGAGCTCGACGATGAGCGGTTCCTCGAGCGAGCGATCGCCTCCATGAAGGAGCGTGGACTCGATCTCGCGACCTGCGACGTGTTCCCCATGAGCGACGCGACGCTCGATCATGTGATGCACGCCGCATACAACAAATACGTCCGCATCGTGGGGAGCGCATTCCCCCATGCGCCCGGGTTCTGTCTGTTGGTGCGCAAATCGGTGCACGACGCCATCGGCGGGTTCGATGAGACG
>Ga0155146_14_pt1 | contig 34615 bp, 25 predicted proteins | sample RifCSPhighO2_01_FD_106114 | JGI IMG/M metagenome (GOLD analysis project Ga0155146, IMG submission 106114) | Candidatus Uhrbacteria bacterium RIFCSPHIGHO2_01_FULL_63_20 | reverse complement strand
CGTTTTTCTTCCATTTTTTCGCCCGTTGAGGCACCATGGCGCTCGTATGATCGACCCGAAACTGCTCCTGGAACGGCCCGAACTGGTCGCCGAGAACAACCGCAAGCGAGGCAAGCCCATCGACGTGGACATGGCGGCGAAGCTGTCCGCCGAACGCGCCAAGAAGATCGGCAAGATTGACGCCCTGCGCGAGCGCGGTAACGAGATCGCGAAGGCCATCCCGAGCGCTTCGGCGTCCGACCGCCCCGGGTTGGTGGCCGAAGGGAAGGAGGTGAAGGAGAAGGCCAAGGCGCTCGAAGCCGAGCTTTCCCGGATCGAGGCCGAGCTTGAGCGCGAGTTGCGCATGTACCCCAACCTCCTGCGCGACGACGTCCCCGAAGGGAAAAGCGAGGAGGACAACAAGGAGCTGCGCACGTACGGGAACATCCCCGCGTTCGATTTCGAGCCCAAGGATCACCTCACGCTGGGTACGGCGCTTGGCATGATCGACGTCGAACGCGGCGCCAAGGTGTCCGGCGCGCGGTTCGCGTATTTCACCGGCGACGCGGTCACGCTCGAGCTCTCCCTCATCCAGTACGCCCTGTCCGTCTTGCTCAAGGAGGGGTTCGTGCCGGTCGCCCCGCCGCATCTCATCTCCACCCGCGCCATGGCATCCATGGGGTACCTCGACCACGGCGGGGAAGAAGAGGTGTATCACCTGAAGAACGACGATCTGGTGCTGATCGGGACGAGCGAACAGGCGATCGGCCCCATGCTCATGGACGAGACGCTCGACGCCAAGTCGCTCCCGCTTCGGTACGTGGGAATCTCCCCGTGCTATCGCCGCGAGGCCGGGAGTTACGGGAAAGACGTGAAGGGGATCATCCGCATGCACCAGTTCGACAAGGTGGAGATGTTCTCGTTCACGAAGCCCGAGGATTCGGACGCCGAACACGCGCTCCTGTTGTCGATTGAAGAGAAGCTGATGCAGGGACTCGGGCTTCCGCATCGCGTGTTGCAGCTGTGCTCGGGCGACATCGGGGCGCCCAGCGCGCGCACCTATGACATCGAGACCTGGTTCCCGAGCCAGGGGCGCTACCGCGAGACGCACTCGACATCGAACACCACCGATTTCCAGACGCGTCGGTTGAACGTGCGCTACAAGGATGGAAGGACTAAGGGGTTGGCGCACGCGTTGAACGGTACGGCGTTCGCGATCGGGCGCACCATCGCGGCGATCCTTGAGAACAACCAGCAGAAGGATGGATCCGTCTTGGTGCCAGAAGTGCTCCGGCCATGGATGGGAAAAGATGTTATCCACCCGAAGGAGTCAATGTAGCCAGACAAAATATTTCCGCGAATCACACGGCCGCGCGGCCGTGTTTCGTTTTGTTCTGTCTATCTGACATGACAACGAATTGTGGCTAACTTCAGCCAAAAATCGGTTGACAACATCAAAAAAAATTGATGAAGTGAATGCAAGATCGCACGCAACCTCCAGTCCACAACCTGTCCTGCACGAGCGTTTCGACAACGAACGATACGAGAGGCGTCGAAACGCGCGGCACATCGGGTCGGACGGAAGGCGGACGGTCGGGGAATCAGCGACAAGACGGGTCACTTGTCGAATGCTCTCGCCGCGGCGCGAAAGTACTGGCGCGCCGGGCGAGGCGGTCGAACGGATCGTCTCGCAGGGAACCTTCACAAGGAGTTAACAGATGAGACAGAGATTCGTTCTCCCGTGGTTCATCATCGCCCCCATGCTTGGCGGCGGATGCGCCACGGATACCGGAGGAGGGGGAACGCCGATCCCACCGGGCACCGGTGACGTGGGCGGAGGGGTCACGCGCGGGGTGTTGAACCTCCCGGTCGCGGACCGCACGCGCATGCTGTGCACCCAAGGGGTGGGCGGCGAGCACTCCCACCATTTCCGCTCCACGCGCAACGCGGTGGACCTCGACACGCCCAACGACCGCGACCAGGCGGTGTACGCGCCGAGCTCGGGCATCGCCCGGGTCCACGACGATCCCGCCTCGCCGTTCGGCATCCACGTGAACGTGGATCGGCTCGACGGCACCTACGCGGTCATCGCGCACCTGAAACGGGTGATCGTGAAGGACGGGGCCGAGGTGGCCGAGGGGACGCTGATCGGTATCGAGGGATGCACGGGCGCGTGCAGCGGCGACCACGTGCACCTCTCCCTCATGGAGGGCGACGCCTCGCAGGGCGCGGAGCATGGGATCTCGATCCCCATGAGCCTCATCCTGCGCGACGAAGACGGGGAAATGGACCTCTTGGATGCCGCACAACTCGATTGCGGCGTCAGCGACGGCACGCGCTACGCCTCGGCGCTCGCGGCGGTCAACCGGCATCCGGACGGCAGCCTCGTCCAGGTGTCCGGCGACCCCCGCGTGTACCAGCTTGACGGGGGCATGGCGCGGCACGTCGTCGACGAGCAGGCGTTCATGGCACTCGGGTACGACTTCCGGGACGTCGTCTTGATCGCGGAGGAAGAGTTCGCCTGCTACGAGCAGGGGGCCGCGATCGGTTCCGCGGCGGACCTCGCGTGGACGCCGGTCGCGGGCCTCACGGTCGGGACGCTGACGCGGGAAGCGAGCCGGAGCGACGTGTACGCCGTGACCGCGTTCGGGCTCATGCCTGTCGAGGACTGGCGCACGCTCCTCCTGCTCGGCTACGACCCCGCTCGAATCCGCTTCGTGGCGGACGGCACGTTCGCCCGCTCGGGGCTCCCGATGGGCGACTGCGTGAGCGGGTTCGGGTGTATCACGCGCGCCTTGACGTCGACCTGCGCGGCCCCGTTCGCCTTCGGAGCCTCCGAGGACGGCGGGATCGGCGGGCCGGTGGATGAGCAACAGGAAGAGGAGGAGGAAGACGATGGAACCCAAGACGGAGAAGATGACGAATCCCCCGATGAAGGTGAGCAGGATGCGCCTGCTGATCGCGACGTTCCGGCTGATGGCGGTAACGAGGACGGGACCGAGGACGATGGAGGAAGCGCGCAGGGAGCGGGAGCTCCTGGCGCGCCTCGCGCGCTCCATGTGAGTTGGACCGCGCCGTTCTCGGCGCCGGCCGCCCGCATCACCTTGAGCGGCGAGTACCATTTCGCGGACGGGAGCTACGGCTTCTTCTGGCACGAGCTCGCGGAGGTCGCGAACGTCGCGACGCTTGCCTACGACCTCGACGGCGTGGGCAGCGGCGACGCCTTCCGCTTCTCGGTGGAGTTCGAGGCGCTCGACGGCGACATGAGCTGGTCGTGCATCGGTCCCTACGACGCGAGCCAGGGGCAGTACGGCACCAGGCAGGGGACGGCGGTCGCCGACGTGGATGGCACGGCGATCGCCATCCAAACGAACGGGGATCCGAGCGGAGAAACGACGGGATGCGGACTCAATCTGATCATCCCGTGAACCACGGCCCTGGGCGCCTTGCCCGGGGTTTTTCTTTTGGCCGGTTTTCCCCAAGCCTTCGCATCATTTCCGTGCTATACTTCCCCAAGTTATGCGGCTTCGGAGGCAGCCATTCTTGCGTATCCGTTCGGCCCTGATTGGGTTTTTTGCTGTCCTTGGCGCCGGCGTCCCGCTCGCCGCGTTCGCGGTCGAACAGCCGCCTACGACATTGGGGACGCAAGACCCCAGCGTGATCGATTCCCTGTTCCTGATGCTCGCGAACTTCCTCGCATGGATCACGGGCCTCGTGAACTCGATCACCGCCGCCTTGCTCCAGTTCACGATCATGATCATGTCGTACAACGGGTTCACCGACTCCCCGGTGGTGAGCGCGGGCTGGGCGATCGTGCGCGACACGGTCAACATGTTCTTCGTGGTGGTGCTCATCGTGATCGCGCTGTTCACCATCTTCGGAAGCCACCGCTTCGACTGGCGCCAGCAGGTGCCCCGGCTCCTCCTGTTCGCGATCGTGATCAATTTCTCCAAGACCATCTGCGGGATCCTGATCGACGCGGGGCAGGTGATCATGCTCACCTTCGCGAACGCGCTGCAGGCGGTGATGGCGGGGAATTTCCTCCAGCTGTTTGCCATTTCCTCCATGAACGTCTCGCAGGACAGCACGCTGCAGACCTTCGACTTGTTCCTGGGATCCGCCGCCGCGCTCGTCGCGTCCGTCTGGGTGTTCGTCACCGTCCTCATCCTGCTCGCCATCCTCGTCTGGCGCGTCGTGTGGCTGTGGGTGCTCATCACCATCGCCCCGCTCACCTGGTTCATCGGAGGCGCGCGCGGCGTCACGAGCAGCCACGCGTACGAGGATTGGTGGAAGCAGTTCACTTGCGCCGTGGCCGTGGGACCCATCCTCACCTTCTTCCTGTGGCTCACGCTCACCGTGGCCGGGGCCGGGAACCTTGCCGCCAGCAAGGGACTGGAGAAATTCAGCACGGCGGAAAAGGTCGGGGACATCCCGATCGAGCTGTTCGAGCCCGTGCACCTCATGACTTTCGTCATCGCGATGGCCATGATCTATGCCGGATTCCAGGCCGCGAGCGAATTCTGCGGCGGCGCCTCGGGCATGGTGAGCGGCTTGCTGAAGAAGGGAGAGGGCGCGGGCAAGGCCGTGGCACTGGGTTTGGGCGGATTGGGCCTCGCGGGCGCGGCGAAGGGCGGTCGGCTCGCGCTCAAGGGCGGCGGCAAGGCGGCCGGCGCGGTCGCCGGGCGCGTGGGCGGCAGCGACCTCATCCAGAACCGCCGCCAGGCCCAGCTCGAGGCGTTGCGTACCAAGGCGGCCACCCAGGCGAGCCCGTTGGATCGCGCCAAGACGCTCGCCAAGGCCGAGGCGTTGCAGGGCAAGATCACCGAATCCGCCAAGACCGCGGCCGCGCCGTTCGGGGATTTCAGCAAGGAGGCGAAGACCGCGGCGCTGCTCGCCATGGGCGAGAAGATGAAGAAGGGCGAGCAGCTGTCGGGTCGCGAGAAACAGCAGGGCCAGGCGCTGTATGCCGAACTCGTGGGCGACAAGGACGCGCGCAAGGCGCTCGACCAGGCCGGCACGTTCTCCACGCTCCACGATGGGTTGGGCGGCAAGGAGATGGAAGCAAAGTTCAAGGGGGACAAGGACCTCTCCGGGAACCTGAAGCAGCTCAAGGCGCTGCGGCCGGACGTCACCAAGGACTTCTCTTCGATCACGTCCGTCGAGGACCTCAAGGCCATGGACGAACGCGCGTTCGGGACGATCGGGAGCGACGAGGCGGCGAAGAAGCAGTTCGAGGACCAGCTCAAGGGGCTCGACTCCGGATTCGCGAAGGAGGACGGTACGCGCCAGTCGCTCTACGAGGCGTTCGTCCAGGGTCGCGCGGGCGGCAAGAAGTTCGACGCGTTCGACAAGGGACTGTCGGGCCTGTTCTCCAAGATGTCGCCCGACGAGCTTGCCAAGCAGGACATCAAGGAGCTGGCCCCGCACGTGACGGCCGAGATGCTCAACAAGCCCGGAGGCGAGAAGATCGCGCAGAAGATCCTGAAGAGCGAGATTCCGGAGATCCGAGCCAAGCTCGATGACAGGCCCGTCTACGAGGCGGCGATGAAGGGGATCGGCTTCGACGTGAAGTCAAACGCGATCACGAACCCGGCGGATTTCGAGAAGTTCGTGAAGGAGAACCCGCTCGCGCTCGGGAACTTCAAGCCGGAGACGATGTCGGCCGGCACCTCGGGCGCCATCACGACCGCGCTCGGCAAGGACGGGCTCAACAAGATCCTGACCAAGTACAAGAAGGGCTCCGCCGAAGAACGCGCGAGGCTCGAGTCCGCGCTGGGGAACGCCCGCACGGCGGTGTTGAACGCGGGCACGGAAGAGGCGCGCGGATTGAGCAAGTGGTTTGACGCCGAAGCCGGGCGTGCGCGCGGATCAGGGGCGCCCGGAGGCACGAGCGGCGTCGAGGGGCGATTGGCCGAACTCACGGCGCAGGACGACGCCTTGGCGCGCGAGGCCCAGACGCTCAACGAGGACCTGAACCGCCTCACGGCGCAGATCCAACAGGAGCAGACGAAGGAGGGACTGGCGGATGTCGACATGCTGGATCGATGGAGGAACGACCAGGCGGCCGCTCGCGCGCGTATCCGCGAGGCAAGCACTCGTCGCGACGCGCTTCGGGAGGAATTGGAAAACGTCCGCGCGGTAGCCAATGAGCAACGGGTCGCGCAATCGGTGAAAGAAGCCGAAGATCGTAGCCGAGGCGGAACGTCCGCATAAGCCGCGGGTAAGGAGGTATGGCACAGGGAGTGAAAACGTACGCGGATCTTCCCGACGAAGTGGTCGAATTCTTGGGCGACCTCCCAGGATTCGAATTCGCCGGCGACTACGCCACGCGCCACGGCATCAACGACCCGCAGCTGGTCTCGAATCTGGTGGATGCGGTCGTCTTGGGCTCGGTCGCGCTCGCCGATCTCCCTCTCGCGCTCAAAAACATCGGGGTGAGCGAAGACAAAGCCAAGGCGGCCGCTTCGGAGCTCGCGCTCCATAGGCTGCTCCCGGTCGCCGGCGTGGTCGGAGACGTCGCGGGCCAGGTGTCGCTGTGGGGCGGGGACGTGGGGGCCGTGAAAGGGGAGACCAAGGTGGTGCTCCCGCAGGTCACGGCCGAGGCGTTCGTGTCAGGATTCCTGGCGGAACGGAAGGCACAGCTTCCAAGCGACGTGTTGCAGAAGCGGCTGGAGTTCGTGCTCGTCTCATTCGTGAAAGGAGTACGCGACCAATCCGAGGCCGCGATGATGATGAGCAGGCCCAGCAAGGTGGGAGGGCTCGACATGAACGAGATGGAGGCGATGGGCCTCGTGTCCGCGCTCGCCGATCGCCTGGCATTCGTGAAGCTGAGTTTCGGGGAAGAGAAAGGGGATAAGGGTGATAAGGGGGAGAAGGGTTTGAAGGGTGAAGGTCAGTCGGCAGCAAAGCCGGCTGTTCCACCACCCTTACTACCCTTACTACCCTTACTACCCTTACAACCTTTAAAACCCGTTCCTTCTCCCGCGCCCAAACCCGCGCCGCGCGTACCCCCTCCGACTCCCGCGGTACCCCCTCATACTCCCCCTAATCTAGGGGGAGGTAGCGCGCCGCGGCTCGCTCCCCCTCCGAAACCCGTCCCCAAACCCATCGCCGGCAAAGTCGTGGACGCGCCCACCGACGAGGATGAACAGGAAGCGGTCGGGATCGCCTCGAAAAAGAACATCCCTCCCGCCGGGACCGGGGCCATCTTGGAACCTGGCCAGATCGCCGCGTCCGTGGCGCAGACGGTCGGACTCACGTTCGCCTCGCCGGACCTGCAAAAGCGGTTCGCGCTCGCCGTGGACGCACGCGTGCGCGACGTGCGCGACGCGTTCGAGACGCGCGCGCTCCTTGAGCAGCCGGTGGAGAAGGGCGGGCTCGGCGTCACGGGCGCGAAGCTCGCGAACGTCGTGGAGGCGCTTGAGAAGCTGGTGTCGCGACGGCAGGACGCCTTGGACCTGGGAGCCTCGAAGGACCGGAAGGCGTTCGTGGCCAAGGAAGCGGACGAAAGACGCCAGCGTGAGATCACGCGGCGCAAGGACGAGGACGCGGCGCTTGCCAAGCGTTACGCCGAGATCACGGGCCAGGCAGACGCGTCGGTCCCGAGCGTGGGACCCGACGCCATGCGCGCCGCCTCCGTCGCGCGCATGTCCGCCTCCACGGTCCCGTCCGCTCCCGGCCGTCCGAGGGTGGAAGACGTCCGCTTCGCGCAACGCCTCGCCGGACCCGTGGACGAGCTTCGCGTGATGACGCTCGCCGATTTCCGCCGGTTGGGGAAGGACCCCGCCGATGCCGCCCGCAAGGTGCGAGCCAAGGTGGCGCTGCTCGAGGACCAGGGCTACGACCAGAAGATCGCCGCGGTGAAGGCCTGGCGCGAATCCCCGGTGAACCGGCTGTATGTGACGCTCTCGCAGGAGGCGCTTGCCACGGGGAAGAGCATCACGCAGGTGGCCGAGGAGCGCAGGCGTTCCGATCCGGGCCTGTTTACCTCCGAAGAGCTCGCGGTGATCCCCAAACTCAACGCGGAGCTCAGATTTTGATACAATGAAGCGTTGTGCCAGAACAGTTCGTCGTGCCACAGTTCATCGACGCGGAAGACAAGATCCTGGGGCCGGTCACGGCGCGCCAGTTCATCATCATGCTCGTCGCGTTCCTCACGGTCGCGGTGCTCTACAAGCTCGTGCCGTTCATCTGGTTCCTGCTCCTGGGCGTGCCGATCATCATCGTGGGCGGGGTGGTCGCCTTCGTGCGCATCAACGGACAGCCGTTCCATTATTTCATCTTGAACCTGACCCAGACCTTCCGGAAGCCGCAGCTGCGGGTGTGGGACAAGTCGCTCACGACCGCCGAGATCAAGGACCTCATGAAGGACGTGACGCCGCCTCCGCCTCCGCCGCCGGCGCGCAAGGCCCCGGTGTCGGCGTCCAAGCTCGCGGAGCTCTCCCTCGTCGTGAACACGGGCGGCGTGTATAAGCCGGAGTGAATGGAGTGCGTAGTACGTAGGGAGTAGTACGTAGGACAGTCATCTACGCACTACGATCTACGCACTACGCACTCAACCATATGCAATCCAAGAAGCTGGCAAAACCAAAGCCCGGACCGGCCACGCAGCGGTACCTCGACATCGCCGAGATCCGCGACGACATGGTCATCCTGAAGGACGGCACCGTCCGGGCGGTGTTGCTTATCAGCAGCATCAACTTCGCGCTCAAGTCCGGCGAGGAACAGGAGGCGATCATCCAGGCGTACATGACCTTCCTGAACGCGCTCGAATACCCGATCCAGATCGTCATCCAGTCGCGCAAGATGAACATCGACGCCTACATCGCGCAGCTCAACGAGCAGCAGAAGAAGTCGACGAACGATCTCCTGAAGGCGCAGATCGCCGACTACCGCACGTTCGTGACCGAGCTCGTGACGCTCGGCGAGATCATGCAGAAGCGGTTCTACCTGGTGGTGCCCTACGACCCGGTCTCAAACAAGCGCAAGAACTTCTTCACCCGCCTGGGCGAAGCGATGTCGCCGGTCGCGGCCGCGAAATTGAACCAGAAGCAGCTCGCGGACCGGCGCGACCAGCTCGCGCGGCGGGTGGACATCATCTCGGGGCAGCTCGGGAGCATGAGCCTTTCCGCGGTGCGCCTCGACACCCAAAGCCTCATCGAGGTGTATTACACCGCGTACAACCCGGACCTGTTCGACAGCGAGAAGCTCAATGATCTCGCGAAGATCCGGACGGACGACCTGGCGTGATATGGCAATTGAACTCGAACAACTCGCGAAAAGCGCCGCCCCCGCGCCCAAAGCGCCGCCCAAGGAGCCGCCAAAGCCCAAGGCCGAGGAGGCGCGCGTTGCGGCCGAGAAGATCGCGCTCGAGGAGGAGCGCGTCTACCGCAAGGGCGTGGTCACGGTCCGCGACCTCATCAGCCCGGCCTCGTTCGAGACGACGCCGACGACCTTGAGGCTCTCGGGCGTGTTCGTGCGCACGATCTTCGTCATCACCTATCCGCGCCACATCGGGCTGGGCTGGTCGGCGCCGTTCATCAACCTCAACAAGACGTTCGACATCTCGATGTATTTCTACCCGATCAAGGCCGAGATCATCCTCAAGCAGCTGCAGAAGAAGGTGGGCGTGCTCGAGGCCGGCATCCTGGGCGACGCCGAGAAGGGGGCGCCGCGCGACCCGCTGCGCGAGACCGCGTTGCGCGACATCGAGGCGCTGCGCGACGCGCTGACCCAGGGGATCGAGCATTTCTTCCAGTTCGCCTTCTACATCACGCTGTACGCCTCGAGCGAAACGGAGCTCGACCGTTTGAGCCAGGAGATCGAGGCCATGTTCGGGAGCAAGCTCATCTATTCCAAGGCCGGCTACTACCAGACGGAGCAGGGGTTCAACTCCACCATCCCGCTGGGCAACGACGAGCTGATGATCACCTACAACATGAACACCTCGCCCATCGCGGCGAGCTTCCCGTTCATCAGCAGCGACCTGACCAGCGACAACGGCATCCTCTACGGCATCAACCGGCACAACAACTCGCTCATCCTGTTCGACCGTTTCAGCCTGCAGAACGCGAACGCGGTGGTGTTCGCCACCTCCGGCGCGGGCAAGAGCTACGCCATCAAGCTCGAGATCCTGCGCTCGCTCATGATGGGGGTGGACGTGATCGTGATCGACCCGGAGATGGAGTACAAGCACCTCTCCGACGCCGTGGGCGGCACCTACATCAACGTGTCGCTCGCCTCCCCGGCCAAGGTGAACCCGTTCGACCTGCCGCGCGCGGTGGGCGAAGGGACGCGCGTGGAGGACGTGATCCGGAGCGCGGTCATCACCATCAAAGGGCTCATGCGCATCATGATCGGGAAGCCCTTGGGCGAGGCCGGGAAGATGGGGTTCACGCCCGAAGAGGATTCGCTGCTCGACCGCGCGCTCATCGAGACGTACGCGAAGAAGGACATCACGGCCGAGACGCTCGACCTCTCCGCCGTGGAAGTGCCCACCATGCAGGACCTGCAGGACATCCTGGAAGGGATGGAAGGGACCGCGGACCTGGTGGCCCGGCTCAAGAAGTACACCGAAGGGACGTTCGGCGGGCTGTTGAACTCCCCGACCACCGTCGAGATGGACAACCAGCTGGTGGTGTTCTCGGTGCGCGACCTCGAAGACGAGCTGCGCCCGGTCGCCGTGTATTCCATCGTGAACTACATCTGGAACGTGGTGAGGAGCGTCCGCAAGAAGCGCATCCTGGTGATCGACGAGGCCTGGTGGCTCATGCAGTACGACGACTCGGCGAAGTTCGTCTTCGCGCTGGTGAAGCGCTGCCGCAAGTACTTCCTCGGCGTCACCACCATCACGCAGGACGTGAACGACTTCCTGCGCTCTCCCTACGGCCAGGCGATCGTCACCAACTCCTCCCTGCAGCTGTTGCTCAAGCAGTCGCCCGCGGCGATGGACCTCATCCAGAAGACGTTCAACCTGACCGACGGGGAGAAATACCTGCTGCTCGAGTCCGGGGTGGGCGAAGGGATCTTCTTCGCGGGGGCCAAGCACGCGGCGATCAAGGTGGTGGCCTCCTACACCGAGGACCAGGTGGTGACCACCAATCCGGCGCAGCTCCTTGAGATCGAGGCGGCCAAGCGGGAATTCGAGAAGCAGTTGGGGGGGGGAGAGAAAAAGGAGCCAGAGGAGCTTGAAGAGCTTGAGGTCGCGCCAGAAAAGGCGATGGAGGAGAAGGTGGAGCCGCCAAAGGAGGAAGCGGCCAAAGCGGAGCTTGAGAAGATCAAATCAGGACTCATGAGCTAGTATGACCCGACGCAAGAAGATCCTGATCATCGCGGGGCTGGTCCTGTTGGTGATCTTGCTGCTCCTGCTCCTCATGTGGCGCGCCACGCCGCCGAGCGTGCCGGCGCAGCCGGTGGTGGTCCCGTCGAACAACGACGGGGTGATTTCCACTCCCGAGGAGACCGAGCGGGTCGAAGTGCGCGTGCAGAACTCACTCCCCGAGACCACGGCGCGCATCTTCATCGAGCGGTACGGGAGCTATTCCACCGAAAGCGACTTCGGCAACCTCCGCGACGTGATCGCGCTCGCCACTCCCGCCTTCGCCGCGCAGCTGCAGGCGACGATCGACGCGGGGCAGAAGGGCGGCGAGTATTACGGGGTGACCACGCGCGTGATCGCCACGACCTCGTTCGACATGGACGCCGCCGCCGGGCGGGCGTCCTACGCCGCGACCACGCAGCGGCAGGAAGCCGTAGGATCGGCGCAGGACGTGAGCGTGAAATACCAGGACATCACGGTGACGCTCGAGAAGGTCGGGGGGGAGTGGAAGGTCTCCGGGGCGACATGGTTGTAGAAGCGAAACGCGGGAAGGAGGCTCTCGAGTGGATGCTCGACGCTCTCTTCCCGCGTTTTTGCGTCCGCTGCGAGCGCGAGGGGGCCACGCTATGCTCGGAGTGCGACGAGGCGTTCCTCCCGACGCCCTCGCACGAGACCGCCCCGATCGCGTCGCTTGCGACGCTGACGACGGGCGGGCCGTATGGCGACCCGACCATGCGCCGGCTCATCGGGGCGTGGAAATACGACGGGGACGCGCAGGCCGCCGCGGCCATCGCGAAGCGCGTGCGTCGCGCGCTCTACGCCACGGCGCCGCACGTGGTGGATGCGGTCACATGGGTCCCGCTCTCGGCCGAACGGTTTCGTGCCCGCGAGTTCGACCAGGCCGAAGCGATCGCGCTCGCGGCAGGAGAGACGCTGGGCGTGCCGTGCCTCCCGCTCCTGAAGCGCACGCTGCACACTCCTCCGCGCTCGCGGGTGGGACGCACCGATCGCCGTTTCGGAGACCTTGATGGCGTGTTCGAGGTCGCGGACCCTCGCATGCTCTCCCGCATCTTGTTGTGCGACGACGTGTTCACGAGCGGCGCCACCATGGCCGCGGCCGCACGGACCCTCAGGGACGCGGGGGCGAAGGAGATCCACGGATTCGCGGTGGCGAAGGGGTGACCAGATTCTATTGGACACAGTATCGAGAAGAACGGCGCAGTCTAGATGCAACGGCGCCGTTCGCGGCGCCTGGCTGGACGATGTCGACGACGTCGGGCACCATGAAGGTGCGAGCATCACCGACGTGTGGGCTGCGCCTCATCTATCGGAGGGCGCAGTCCGGACGCAAGCGCGGGCGCGCCGACCCCGATCTGCTCATCGCTGTAACATCGACAAGCTATGCGGAGCGCAACAACACCGACGACTTCAACGCGAGCGTGGATGGCGCTTGCGATCGCGCTCCTCCTCGCGGGCGGAGGCTGCCACGAGACGACCCCGCAGGATCCCCCGCCGCCAGCACGGGGGCGAGTCGTCGCAACCGCGTCCGGCCAGGTGCTAGCCAACATTCCTGAAAAGTACGCGCTGCCAGCTAACCCTGAAGCGGCCCCCCATGAAGTCGCATCGGGTACCCGACAGGACGGAGAGCCCGGATACGAGTTCTTTCTTGTCGTTGTGGATGATCCTCGTCAGCCCCTTGCTCGCGTTCTACTCTTCCCGACGACAAATAGCGCGGAAGTGGAGTTTTCAGAACTCCTTGTACACCCTGGCATTCAGCGTTCTGTTTGTGGATTCACTGGGCCTGTTGACTGCTTTCGACTGACAGGGATCTCATCTATTTCACCGAGTATTAACTACATCTCGTCCGTTCGCGGCGGGGTCGCGTTCATCGATTTTCAGGAGAGCGACGAGCAGCTCTTCTTAGACGCGATCATTGCAATCATAGAAACCACGGACCTTCGGCGGTGACAACGTGCTCCCGCTGAGTCGACCCACACCTGCGCTCGCTCTCCCTGCGCGCGTCGCATGGTGTTTCCTGCTCTTCAACAGTGCTGGCCTTGCCCAGCCTTCGAATCCGCTGCCTGGAACCGCTGGCGGCTGCCGGATGAGCAGCGATGTCTGTAACTTCAACTGTCAATGCTGTGGATGCAGCGACGAAGGGGTCGGAACCTATTGCTCAAGTTGCTTCGACGGCCCTGGTCTCATTGTTCATACCGCTGTCGATCTCGTGGCGGAACCCGGCGATCCTGTTCATGCACCATTCGCCGGGATTGTTCGTGAAGCGAGATGGGCAGGAGGTTACGGCGGCATCGCAATCCTCGAATCCCTTGATAGACGATATTCCGTTCTACTTGGCCATCTTGAATGCGACGCTGGCTGCTCAGATGATCCGGCGAAGTGTGCCGGTCATGTGTCCGGGTCTCGATGCACGGGCATCCTCGAACACATTTCTGAAGTTCCGTCTCTCACGAGTCGACCCGATATTGAAGTTGTCGCGGGCGCGAGACTGGGAACAATCGCGCGAAGAATCCGCAACGGCGGCAACTACGGGCCACATCTGCATGTAACGCTTCGTTACGGTGCATACTCCGCCACTGAATCACAGGAGACTGAACGGTGCGCTGACGGCGGCGAGATGACGGGATGGAAGTATCGCGGCTATTCGTGCGCACGCGACGCTCTGTGTCCGTTCGCCGATCCTCATCTGATCCTTGACGGCGTCTGCGATCTCTCTGAAACCTGCACCAGTCGGGACCAGTGTGAATCGGACGGAGCAACGGACGCATCCGTGGACGGCTCAGGTTCCGAAATCTGCGGACCAGATGGCTCGGAGACGTTCGGCTGGGCTCCAGCATGTACAACGGCTTCAACTGATGCGAATCGGGAGAAGTGTCTCGGCATCGCGACCTCGGGCCTCTTGGCCGTTCCCGCAGAACGGATCCGTACCAGGTGGAGCGCCCTTCCTGAAGATGAGCGGGGCGTTCCGTGCGACAACGGCGGCGGATTGGCCGTCCACGGTGCAAACGGCGCGGTTCTGCAGGATTTTTGCGAGAGTTCCGAATGCCCGGCGGACGACAGTGGAGCTAGTTGGGCTATTATCGATAACCCTGCTCCTGTCCCGTCGCCAATTTACATAGGACAGTACGGAGAGCAGGCCCTCGATCCTCAGTCTTTTATTCTGAGATCCGGTTTCTGGGCTGCATACAAATGTTTGCGTGACGAGCAGGGGAGCTTTGGAGGCCCTCGAATCGTTGGCCTTCCCGCCACCGAGGAATATTCGGCGATTAGGCTCGACGACGAAGGTTTGGTCATCGGCCCGTTTCCGACGCAGGACTTCAATCGCGACTTCGTCCAAAATCAGATGTGGTGGGACGGTGCAATTGTGCACGTTCACCTCGACGACGTCGACGATTGGGAGCCTTCGGTCGCTGACGACTGCGGCGGGCTCGTTGTCGTCGAGAATCCTCCAGAAGGACCGATCTGCGGCGACGACATTTGTTCAAGCCTCGCGGAGTCCTTCTCGACGTGTCCGCAGGACTGCGCTGCGCCACCGCAGGAATGCACCGACGCACGAACCGACGAGGATGGGGACGGCCTCATCGGGTGCGCCGATCCCGACTGCGCTGGCGTGCCGATCTGCACGACGCCCGACACCGTGCAGTGCTGGGCACCGAACGCTGGCGACGCCATCTACCCGTGGGCCCTCGATGCCAACGGCGACGGCCTCTACATCTTCGAGGTCTGCAACTCAGGCGAACACTGCGAGGACACCAGCTCGACGACCGCCGTATGCGCTGTCGACTGCCTCTCCGACTGCGCCGCCCGCGGAGCCGTCTGCGGCGACGACGGCTGCGGCGGCGCATGCGGCCCGCCAACCGCGTGCGACGGCACGCCGCCGAGCGAGTGCTTCGACGAGAACCGCGTGCGCGAGTATCAGCTCAACTCTGGGGCGTGCTTCGATGGGCAGTGCGTCTGGTCGCCGAACATCGTCAACTGCGAGTTCGGCTGCCGCAACAGCGCCTGCTGCGCTCCCGCGCCGTGCGGTGACCGCGAGTGCGGCCCGGATCCCAACGGCTGCAACGCGGGCGGCTGCGGCAGCGGTTGCGCTCCTGGCGACACGTGCGTCGACGGGTACTGCGTGTGTCCGCAGCAATGCGCTGGACGCGAGTGCGGCGACGACGGCTGTGGCGACCCGAGCGGCTGCGGAAGCTGCCCAGGAGCCAACGATTTCTGCGACGGGTTCGGCCAGTGCCAATGCACGCTCACCTGCCCGGCAGGTGCCCAGTGCGGCGTGGACGGGTGCGGTCGATCCTGCGGCACGTGCGCGCCGGCGAACGACTGCCTCGGCAACTTCTGCGTCTGTCGCCAGCAATGCGGCGGCGTGACCTGCGGCGACGACGGGTGTGGAAACGCGACGGGCTGCGGCGCATGTCCCGGCGGCTTCGCCTGCGAGCTGGGGCAGTGCATCTGCCAGCCCGCCTGCGCGGGCAGGGTCTGCGGCGACGACGGGTGCGGCGACCCGGACGGCTGCGGCAGTTGCTCGGGCACGGATGCCTGCGAGACCGCCACCGGCCAGTGCGTCGCCACGTGCGCGCCGGACTGCCTCGCGAAGGAGTGCGGCGACGACGGGTGCGGCCTTGCCGACGGGTGCGGCACCTGCGGCGCGAATGCGACCTGCACCGTCGATGGGCTGTGCTCGCAGTGGAGCGCCACGGCAATCACCGGCGCGCCGGCCGCCCGGACCGGGCACATCGCCGCGTGGACCGGCGCCGAGCTCATCGTCTGGGGCGGCCTCAACAAGAATACGGGCGGTCGCCTCACCCCGTCGACGAACACGTGGACGACGATGACGACCACCGGCGCGCCGCTCAAGCGCGACGGCGCCGCTGGCGTGTGGACCGGGACGCGCCTGCTCGTGTTCGGCGGTGTCAACAGCGTCGCGGGGCACCTGAACGACGGCGGCTCATACAATCCGGGGATCGACTCGTGGACGGCGCTGTCGACCACTGGAGCGCCCACGCCTCGAAGACTTCCTGGTGCCGTGTGGACGGGGAGCCTCATGCTCGTGTGGGGCGGCCGCAACGACGCGACGGGGTTCCGAGACGGCGGGGAGTATGACCCCTCCACGAACACCTGGACCGCGATCCCGGGCGTGTTCGACGTGAACTCGGGACGTTCCCAACCCGCCGCCCTCTGGACGGGCTCGCGCATGCTCGTGTGGGGAGGCGAGGGCATCGGAGCCGGGGGGACGTACCCGAACACTGGCGCGCTGTACAACCCGTCGAACAACAGCTGGACGCTCATGTCGACGACGAACGCGCCTACGGGCCGCTTCTTCATGGCATACGCGTGGAGCGGGCAGGAGTTCCTCGTCTGGGGCGGCTACGGCGACACCCAGCAGACCGACACCGGCGGTCGGTACAACCCCGCCACGGATACGTGGACGCCCATGACGACGGTGAACGCGCCATCGCCACGCGTGAAGGTCTCCGGCGACTGGATCGGCGCGCCGGTGAACCGCTTCGTCGTCTGGGGAGGGCTCGGCCCGCCGGGTAACGTATTCTTCGACGACGGAGGCGCGTACGACCCGACGACCGACACTTGGCAACCGCTCGACGCGATCGGCGCGCCGACGGTGCGCCATTCGATGTCGGTGACGGCTGCGGGTTCCGACGTGATCGTCTGGGGCGGCGAGGGGCCGGGCGGGACGCTGCTCAACGACGGAGGGAGGTACGCGCCGTGATACGGCACCTTCCTTGCTGCGTCCGCACCCTCGTCGTACGGTCTGTGCCGTTCCGCGAGGGAGGCTCGTGTGCCGCAGGCCATCGTTCTGCTCGACTTGAAGGGCTTCAGTAGCTTGAACGAGGAGGGGCAGAAGGCCGTGTTCACCGAGCTCCTTCCAGAAGCAGCAAGACTCCTCGAGAAGGAAGGCGGAACGCGCCCGCTCGACGCGAACACGTGGGGCGACTCGATCATCGCCGTCTTCGACGACACGCGGGACGCCGCGAAGTTCGCTCTCGCCATCCGCAACCTCGTCATGACCCACGAGTGGAAGGAGAAGGCGCTCTCGGACCTGGCGATCCGCATCGCGATGCACGTCCAGGATCTGGAGAAGGGCGATGATCCCGTCCGCTCGCTCGCGCGATCCGGTGAGCATCGGTATGGGCCGGGAATCGTCATTCCGGCTCGCATCGAGCCGATGGCCGCCACCAACCAGATCTGGTGCACCGAGGAGGTCGCGCAGCAGCTCCAACCCGCCATCTCGAACAAGAACCTTCGGGCGCGTCTTGCCCCCATCGGGCGCATCGAGCTCCTCAAGGGCGCCGGCTCTCGGGAGGTCTACTGGCTTGGCGGGGACAAGGACGACCCGCCTGCGAACGTCGCGGCATTGCAGTATTCGCACTCATCCCCGGAGGCTCGCGCGCGCCTCTTCAGCCTGCGCGGGATCAACGACTACGTAGAGCGCTTCCACCACCACAGCGTCGGCCTTCCAGCGTCGAAGCTGAAAGCGTCATTCAAGCGATATCACCATGCGATCTTGAAAGCGCTGCGCCTGCCGGCACGACGGGAGGGGAAGGTGTCCCGGCTCGAGGCTGACGTGCTGGAGCTCGATGATGCAGGCAAGCTGAAGATGGTCATGGCGCCCACGAATCCGGAGCACAAGAAGTGGGTGCCGCCGATGAAGCTGGCGATGAACGCCGCCGGTGGCGTGACCTCACCTGGAAAGAAATGCGGGGTTGCGGTATATTCAGTATGGAAGAACATCGAGCGGGACTTGGGCGTCGCGGTAGCGCCTGATGTCCATGAATCGACCGATATCGTGTACTTCGGACGCAAGTCTTCCAAGGATCAGGAGATCGGGTCGTACGAGATCGAGACCGTGCCCGGCATCTATCGTCCCGCCAAGGACGACGAGAAGCCGCCGTATCGGGCGATCCTCTCCGCGGCGATTCTCCGGTCGACGTCCGCCGACTCGGATCCCGACGGCAGGTCTCCGTTCAAGCCGGTCGGTGTTCTCAACATCACGTCGTCGTTGCCGAACGCCTTTTCGCTCGAAGACTGCGCATGGGCGGAAGCCGCCGCCTCGCTCCTTGGTTCCCTCTACCAGACCTGCGTCATGCGGAGCGAGGCGTTGGAGAAGGTTCGCGTCGCGAGCATCCCGCCCACTCGCAACGGAAAGAAGCGACGTCCCCCGACGTCGAAGGATCGCACAAACAAGACTCTCGCCAAGAAGCGGGCAAGGAGGTGACGGTGGCTAAAAAGAAGAAGGCCGCGACGAAGAAGAGGCGACGCGCAGCCAAGGCACGCCGAGTCGGACTGCCGACCATCTGGCTCTCGAACGACATCGGGCCGGTCGTTCAGAGCCAGGAGCTGATCGCGAAGAACATGGAGAGACTCTACATCTCAACAGCCAAGATTTCTGGCGGTCGGGCTGAGATGCAGTAGCCCGACGGACGAGCAGGTTCTCTGCTCGTTTTTATGTGCCAGTTATCCACAGCGGATGGCGCTACGCGAAATTGGTCATGTCTACCTGCAAGCAAAACGCGCCATTGAAGGCGCGTTTTGCTTGAGTTCCTTGAGGTTCAAAGAAGTCGTCGATGGTGCGCCCGGCACGACTCGAACGTGCGACCCTCAGCTCCGCAAGCTGATGCTCTATCCAACTGAGCTACGGGCGCGTTTCTCTCTCGGAGCCTACAGCTTATACACTCTCTGAAGCACGTCGGTCAAGGTTTCCCCGGTGCGTTCCAGGTCTTCCTTGAGGTACGGCAGCATCGCCTCACGCACCCGGTTGGGATCCGTGTCCTCGAGCGGGATGGTGAGGAGCGGCCGCCACTTCGACGCGAAATCGATGTACAGGTTCTTGACCGTCGGCGGTTCGTACACGATGGCGAAATCCTTGAGGTTGCGGTACTCGTAGAACGCCTCGCCCAGCACCAGGCCGTTCGTGGTGAGGATTACCGCGATGCGGTCTGGTTCCTTGAACGTGGACAACAGGATGATGATCCCGAGCATGAGCACGATTAGCGCGAACATGAAGTTGGCCGTCCAGATCGAGTAGACGATGAGCAGCACGCCCACGATCGCCGCGATCACGTACCACCGCTTCGAGCGCTCATGGCGCGGATACTCGTCCACTTCCCAGGAGAGCAGATGTTCCCCGGCGTGGATCGCGTCGTCTTGCTGTTGTTTCTCCTCCATAAGATAGTTCTGGCGGAAAGGGTGGGATTCGAACCCACGAGACCTTGCGGCCTGCTGGTTTTCAAGACCAGTGCCTTCAACCACTCGGCCACCTTTCCATTGTGACCAACCTTCATCGTTCGACCGGTTCAAACGATCAACGCTGGCGGAGAGGGAGGGATTCGAACCCTCGCGCCGGGAAAACCCCGACCTACAGGTTTAGCAAACCCGCCCCTTCAGCCTCTTGGGTACCTCTCCGGGTTCTCTAAGGGGCGTCTAAATCCTAAGAGAAAACGTGGGAAAAATCAAGCATGTCGTGCTAGGATGCCCCCGTATGGCCTTGCATCTGGGAACGCCGGTCACCGCCCTCCCGGGAGTGGGGAGCGAGACGGCCAAGGACCTGAAGACGCTCGATGTCGCCTCGGTGCGCGACCTGCTGTTCTATTTCCCATTCCGCTACGACGACTATTCCCGTGCGCTCCCCATCGCGTCGTTGCGCCACGACGTCACGGCCACCGTGACGGGGAAGGTGACCTCGATCGCTTCGCGTCCGTCCAAGAACAAGCGGCTCACCATCACCGAAGCGATGGTCGAGGATGAATCGGGCTCCATCAAGGTCATGTGGTTCAACCAGCCGTATCTCGCGAAGACCTTGCGCGAGGGGACACGCGTGTCGCTCGCCGGTCGCGTGGACGCCAAGTTCGGAGGCCGCACGCTCGTGAACCCGGTGTGGGAACCCGAGGGGGCGCGCACGCATACGGGTCGGCTCGTGCCCGTGTACTCGCTCACCCGGTCGCTCACGGCACGGCGCCTGCGTGCGGCGATCAAGGCCGCGCTCCCCGCCACCGTCGAGTTCGAGGAATGGCTTCCACGGGAGATCGTGTCGTCGGTAGGATTCCCGAGTTATCCGCAAGCGATCGCGGACATCCATTTTCCGGAGTCCGGCGAAGCGCTCGCCGCGGCCGTGAACCGGCTCAAGTTCGACGAGCTGTTCCTCCACCAACTGCAGTATGCCGACGTCCGCCGCCAAGTCGCCAAGCGCGACGCGCGACGCATCGCGGTGGACGAGGACCAGCTGAAGACGTTCGTGAAGACATTGCCGTTCGCGCTCACCCCGGGGCAGCGCCGCGCCGCGTGGGAAATCGTGAAGGACATGGCGAACGCTCATCCCATGAACCGGCTGCTCCAGGGAGACGTCGGGAGCGGGAAGACCGCGGTCGCGGCGATCGCCGCTTCCTCGGCGCTCAACGCGGGGTTCGGCGTCGCCTATCTCGCCCCCACGGAGATCTTGGCTCTTCAGCAGCACGCGGCGTTCTGCAGATTCTTTCCCGCCTCGCCGGTCGCGCTCTTCACCGGCGCGCAATGCCTGGTGCGCGAGGCACCCGTCTCCCGCGACGAGCTGTTCCAGGCGATCCGGGCCGGCGACGTCCGCTGCGTGGTCGGGACGCACGCGCTGTTCCAGGGCGGGGTGGATCTCCCGGACATGGGGTTCGTGGTGGTCGACGAGCAGCATCGATTCGGGGTGGAGCAGCGTCGCGCGCTCCTCGATTCCGACCCGGCGCCGCATCTCCTCTCCATGACCGCGACCCCGATCCCGCGTTCGCTCGCGCTCACGTTGTATGGCGACCTGGAACTCTCGATCATCCAGGACCGGCCGAAGGGGCGGAAACCGATCGCCACGTTCCTCGCCAAGGGACGCGACCGGAAGGCCGTGTGGGAAAAGGTGCGCGAGGAGGTGGCCGCCGGGCGTCAGGCGTATGTGGTGTGTCCGCTCATCGAGGAGAGCGACAGAAGCGGGGCCAAGTCGGTGGAGGAGATGGCCAAGAGCCTGTCGAAAGGGGACTTGCTTGGGTTGAGGATCGGCATCCTGCACGGGAAACTCTCGAGCGACGACAAGGCCGAGGCGATCGACCTGTTCCGCGCAGGGCAGATCGACGTGCTCGTGGCTACCACGGTGGTGGAAGTGGGCGTGGACGTCCCGAACGCCACGGTCATCGCGATCGCGGGCGCCGAACGCTTCGGGCTCGCCCAACTGCACCAGCTGCGCGGACGGGTCGGGAGGTCTGACATGCAATCCTGGTGCTTCCTGCTGCCCGACGATCTCACGAAAGCAGGAGAAGCCCGGCTACGTGCCATGGTGGAGAGCGACGACGGGTTCGCGCTCGCGGAAAAGGATCTGGAATTGCGCGGGGCAGGGAACCTGTTCGGCAACGCGCAAAGCGGATTCCCGGATTTCAAGCTCGCCACCCTCGCGGACGTGGACCTCATGAAGACCGCCCGCGACCACGCCGCGCGCGTGCTCGAAAACGACCCGGAACTTGCACGGCATCCGGGCCTCAAGGAAAAGGTGAAGGCGAGTTTCGATCGGGTGCACCTAGAATAGGTCCTTCACGACCTTCATCGTCTTCGGGGTCACATGCGTCTCGATCCCGAGCCGCTTCGCTTCCGAGAGCCGGCGATCCAGATGCGGGACGCTTCTCACCTCGCCGCCCAATCCCACTTCGCCGGCGTACAGCACGGGAACCTCCGACGCGGTCCCTTTGGCGGCCCCGACGATCGCGGCGCATACCGCGAGGTCCGCGGCCGGCTCCGAGAGGGTGAGCCCGCCGATCACGTTTACGAACACGTCCTTGTCCGAAAGATCCAGGTTCGCGCGGCGTGACAGGATGGCGCACAGCATCTGGAGCCTGTTACCGTCGAACCCCGAGGCGCGGCGCACCGGCGTGCCATACCCGCTTTTTTCGACCAGTGCCTGCACTTCGACCAAGAACACGCGGCTCCCTTCGAGCGAGGCGGCCACCACCGAGCCCGGGACCGCGGCGCGTTCCTCGAGGAATTTGGCGCTGGGGTTTTCGACGGGGAGTAACCCGTTGCCGGCCATCTCGAACACGCCCACTTCGTCGGTGGAGCCAAACCGGTTCTTGGTGGCGCGCAACAGGCGGTAGCTGTGCGAGGGATCGCCTTCGAGCGAAAGCACCACGTCCACCAGGTGCTCCAACGTCTTGGGTCCGGCAACGGCGCCGTCCTTGGTGACCTGCCCGATGAGCAGCACGCAGGCGTCGGTGCGCTTGCACGCTTCGAGCAGGAGCGCGGTCGCGTAGCGCACGAGCGCCGGGGAGCCGGGGGTCCCTTCGACCGCTTCCGACGACAAGGTCTGCACCGAATCGATCACGGCGAGCGCCGGTTTCTCCTTTTCGATCGTCGCGATGATCGTCTCGACCGGGTAGGGTTCGAGGAAATTGATCTTCGCCGGGTCGAGTCCGACACGGACGAACCGGCTCGCGAGCTGCGACGCCGATTCCTCCCCGGAGACGTACAGGACCTGCGGGCCTTGTCCGCCTGAGGCCTTCGTGCCTACCGTCCCCGCCACCATCGCGACCAGCGTGGACTTCCCGATCCCCGGTTCTCCGGAAAGCAGCACCAAGCTCCCGGGGACGAGCCCGTTCCCGATCACGCGGTCCATCTCGGAGACGCCGGTCGCGATGCGGCCTTTGGGCGCAGCGGAGGCGCCAGAAAGCGGCGCGCTCGCACGCGGTTTCGCCTTTACCCCTTTTGATGCCACAACGGAGGAGATTTCCTCCTCCGCCGTGACCGTCCCCCAGGCGCCGCATTCGGCGCATCGGCCAGCCCATTTGGGCGTTTGGGCGTCGCATTTCGCGCAATGGAACATACGCGGTCAGTTGCAGTTGGAGGACATCTTCGGTTTCTCGAAGTGCCACGCTTCGCTCGCGAGCACGCAGAACCCCTCGGCCTTGAACCCCTCGGCCTTCATCGCGTCGATGAGCGCCTTCTGGCACGGGTCGTTGAAACAAGCCGGCATGTTCCCCTTCTTGAGACACGTTTCCTGGCTCACGCATTGCACGGGAATCCCGTCCGAGGTCTCCTTGGTCGCCCAGATGTCGAGCGCGTGCCCCGTGGTGTGCGGGCAGTTGGCCGGGTCCATCCCCTTGAGGATGCAGGTTTGCGGCCGCCCCGGCTTTGGGTTGCAGGTAGAGGAGCCGGGCGGATTCTGGCAGTTCTGCTTGATGAGCGCGACCTGCTTCTCGACGCTGCGGAAGCTCGACGCGATGCTGATCCCGTACCCCTGCGTGTCGAGCTTCTTGGCCACGGCCTCGATGGATGCCGTCAGGCCGCTGGGGACCTGGCTGGCTCCGCGCCCGCGGATGTTTCCCCCGGAGGGCTTCTTGAAGTCGACCGCCACGGTCCCCGAGACCACGTCGTCCTCGGACACGAACTCGACGGGCTCCATCATCTCGATCCTGAGCGACGGCAGGAGCGTGAGCTGCGGGTTCACCGTGAACAGGATCACGTACACGGAGAGCATGAGCACGAACCCGATCACCGCGTTCTTGATGCGTTCCTTGGCCGCTTTCACCTCGCCGGTGCCGGCGCCGATCACGTACTGCACCCCGCCCACCATGATCATGACGATGGCGACGGTGAGCGAGACCCCAAGGAGCATCCGGTACACGGCCGTGATGTAGTCGGCGAGGAAATTCACCTCCAGGAAATCCCCCTGTTGCAGCACCTCGGCGAATTTGAGCCCGGGGATGTCGAAGGAGAGGGTGGGCTTGACGAACGTGAGCACCTCCTTCTTTTCCAGAGGAGTGCTCAATTCGCCGGAGCCTAGCCCGAGCGACTTCAGGGTCCCGACGTATCCTTGGAGGAAATCCGTGTCGTTCTCGCAGCCGAGCTTGACCGTCGAACTCAAACGACTGACGTTCGAATCGTGCACGCCCCCGTAGACGCCGTCGTGGTTGCGGCAGACGTACGTGCAGGTTCGGAGCACGCCTTGCGCGATCTCCTCGGCGGTCGCCGTGGATGGGAACTCGAACGTGATGAAAGTCCCGTCCGGATTGAGCTCGGGCACGCACGCGTCATCCTCCCTGCATATGCATGTCCCGTCGGTCGCGGCCCGGACGGGGAGCGCGAACGCGAATACCGCCGTCAGGGCGAAAGCGAGACACGCGAGCGGCAGGTTACTTCGCTTGGTCCACATACCGGATGAGTTCTTCCAAGGAGGGCGCGCCTTCGACGCGCGTGCCGCCGATGAACATGGTCGGGATCGCGGTAAGCGAGAGCGCGCGCGCCTCGTCGAAGTCCTTGCGCACGATGGGGAGGGTCTCCTTGCCGTCGAAGCATGCGGTAAACGACGCCTCGTCGAGCCCGATCTCACGCGCGAGCGGGACGAACGTCCCCTCCGACAGGAACGCCTGCCGCGCGAACAGCCTGTCGTGGTACTCCCAGAACCTCCCCTGGCGGTCGGCGCAGTGCGCGGCCACCGCGGCAAGCGACGAGAACGGATGGGAGGCCTCGTCGGGCGCGTCCTTCCACACGACGCGCACGTCGGGGCGATCCGCGAGCACCTGGTCGAGCGCCTGCGCGAGCTGCGCGCAGGCGGCGCATTGGAAATCGCCGAACGCCACGATGGTCACGGGGGCGCTCGCCGGCCCCCTGGACGGGTTCACGAAGGTCGCGCTCGGCTGCGTGAGCGGCACGACCGCGTCCGCCGCCTCGCGCGGGGCGCGGACCGGGGTGAGCTGGATCGCGAAGAAGCCGAGCACGATGAGCCCGGCGGTGGCGATGGAGAGCAAGATGAGCCAGGGGTATTTCACACGTCTGTCATTGCGAGGAGGCCGTAGGCCGACGAAGCAATCTCCGGCATCGCTTCGCTCCCCTCGGTCGCTCGCAATGACATGTGGTTATTTCAGGCGAATCGTCTGAAGCTTCCCGGTGAACGCGTCGGTAAAGAACACGGAGGAACCGTCGGCGGCGACCATGAGGTCATCCATGCGCATGTCCGCGTCGGGAATCGCCGCGAGCGCGGCCTCGCCGGTCACGAGGTCCACGCGGTAGAGGTCGTCGGGCACGCCGTCGGCGATCGCGCGCTGGAGCCCGGCGTTGGCCGGGAGGCCGCGCGGCACGGCGCAGTAGAGCGCTTGGGTCCCGTGGAACGCGCACTTGTCCGCCCAGGTGTTGATCCCGAGCGACCGGCGGTTCTCGCCCAAGGTGGCCGGACTCGCGTCCACGATCCACAAGAGCGGTTCGTTCGCGCTGTAGTCGCCGGCGGCAGAGTAGAGGAGCTTGGAGCCGTCGGGCGACCACTTGGGGGTGAACCCGAGCCCCTCGATCGCGAGCCCGCGGAAATTCTCCTGGTTGCGTCCGATCGGCACGATCATCTTGCGGTCAAGGCCGCCCTGCAGCGGCGCGGCGGTGTCCGCGAACGCCACGATCTGGTCGTTGGGGGAGGGAGCGACCTTCACGAGCGAGGCGTTGAAGCCCAGCGGCTGGACGCTCTTCACGTTGCTCCCGTCGGCGTTGCTGACCACGAGCCAGCGGTTGTTCGGGTCGAGCCCGATCGATTTCGCCACGATCTCCTCGCCCGAGGGGGTGAAGGCGAAGTCCTCCCAGTGGGACGGGAGCGTCACCTGGGTCTGGGTGGCGAAGTCGTACACGACGTTGCTCCCGTCGGGGAATTCCACGATCGCTTTGTCGGAGAGCGGGCTCCACTCGACGTCCGAAGCGGAAGGGAATTGCGCGGCGGAAAGTGCCGTCACGTTGCCGTCCTTGTCCACGCCGTAGAAGCGTCCGTCGCCCGGGTCATAGTAGTTGGCGCCAGACGGGGTGGGGGAGACCGCGCCCACCGACGACGCGGAGAGCGCGATCGCGCGCGTGACGCCGCCGCCCGCGACCGCGTCGGCTTGCGGAAGCGTCTCTCTCCGGGCGGGGACGAACGGCGTCGGGGCGCCTTCGCCCGCGGCGGGTAATCCGGCGGCGCCCGGCCGCGTGACGGCGGCTGGTTGCGACGGCTCGGTCACGACCGCGCGGAAGAAGGCGAAATACAACCCCGTCCCGATGGCGATGGCCGAGAGCACGAACGCGCCGATGAGCAGCAGCCGTTTCAGATCGAACACAAGTAAGCCGTGACCGTGTGTCCCATCAATGTTAATACAGTGCAGGCGAATTCACCAAATATGGATTTGGCCATGATGATGGTGCCGTACGGATCCTCGAGGGATTTCGCGTACAGGTAGAGGGTCAGGATCGACAGGAGCGCGACCAGGGGCACGATGACCAGGTCGACGGCGAGCATGAAGCCGGCCACGCCCTTGGCAAGGAAGTTGGGGAGGAACCTCCCGAACTTGGGCCACAGGTCGTCCCAGGTCACGGGCAGGATGAGGCCTTTCCCCCATTTCGAGAGATCCGCGACCACCAGCTTGAACGGGAACCACAGGAACGCCAGCACGAATGAGGCGAGCGCCGCCTTGCTCGCGATCTGGTTGAACGCGAACGCGCCCTGCGAGATCGCGGCCGCCGACGTGCTCGGCCCGGCGGCCTGTTCCCGCGCGCGCTGCTCCTGCGCGGCACGCTCCTGCGCGACCTTCGTTTGCTGCTTGTTCGCGAGGAATCGCGAACGCAAGCCGGCCGCGGTCAGCCCTTCCTCATCGGCCTCCTGCTCCTCCTCGAATCCTCCTTCTTCGGCCATACCCCGTACTACAACGTCGGCTGATTTAGAAACATCTGGAGGTTGTCCTGCAATGTTGTAGTACGGGGCATATCATCGCGTGCGTCCGTCCTTCAGGACGATCTCCTTGCCTTTCACGGCCACGGTCAATCGTTTGGGAGCCTTGCCCGAGAGCAATCGGTCGGCCAGTTTCGATTCCACCTGTTCCTGCACCAGCCGTCGCACGTCGCGCGCGCCGATCTTGGGGTCGGAGAGCTCCGCCATGCGGTCCGCGACCCCGGCGCCGATCGCGAGCATGACCCCGCGTTCGGAGGCGCGCACCACGGCCTTGGACAGCTCGCGCAACGCGATGCGCGCGAGCACCTCCTTCCCCAGCGGCTCGAACACGCACACGCGGTCGATGCGGTTCACCATCTCGGGGCGGAACCGTTCGTTGAGCTCGGTCTTCAAGTCGCTCTCGAGCGTCGCGCGCGCGTCTTCGGCGCTGCTCGCGAACCCCATCCCGGAGCGCTCGAACCGTTCGAGCCCCACGTTGCTCGTGAGCACGATGACCGCGTGGCGGAAGCTTATCTTGCGCCCGGTGGCGTCCGTGAGCTCGCCCTCCTCCAGGATCTGCAACAGCAGGTTCTGCACGTCTTTGTGCGCTTTCTCGATCTCGTCGAACAGCACCACCGAGTAGGGCCTCGTCTTCACCGCGTCGGTGAGCTTGGCCCCTTCGCGGTAGCCCACGTAGCCCGCGGGGGAGCCGATGAGCTTGCTCATCGTGAACGCCTCGGAGAATTCCGACATGTCGAGGCGCGTCAACGCCTTTTCGTCGCCGAACGCGGCGGCGGCCACGGCCTTGGCGAGCTCGGTCTTCCCCACGCCCGAGGGACCCAGGAACAGGAAGCTCGCGAGCGGGCGGTTCGGGGCCGAGAGGCCCGCTTTCGCGCGGCGCAGCGCTTCGGCCACCGCCTTCACGGCGCGGTCCTGGCCGATCACGCGTTCGGTGATGGTCTCTTCGAGCCGCGTGATCTGCTCGCGTTCGCTTTCGACGAGGTCGGCGAGCGGGATGCCGGTCGCGCGCGCCACCACGCGGGCGATGTCGCGTTCGTCCACGGTGAGCAGCTTCGACGGGACCCGCGGTTCCTCTTTCGTGATCCCGTCGCGCAGTTTCTCTTCTTCCGCCTTGAGCGTCATGGCGTCCTCGAACCGCTCCTCGACCACGGCCGAGCGTTTGGCCTCGGACACCTCGTCGAGCCGGGCGCGAAGCGCGCGGCGATGTTCGGCGGGCCCGGGTTCCTCGCTGGCCACGCGCGCGCTCGCGGCCGCTTCGTCGATGAGGTCGATCGCCTTGTCGGGGAGCCGGCGGTCGTTCAGATAGCGCACGGAGAGCCGCACGGCGGCCTCGGTCGCGGAGGGGGTGATGCGCACGCCGTGGAACGCCTCGTAGTGCGGCACCACGCCGCGCAGGATCTCGAGCGCGCGTTCCACCGAGGGCTCCTCCACGTGCACGCCGCCGAACCGCCGCTCGAGCGCCGGATCGGTCTCGAAATGCTTCTTGTATTCCGCGTGCGTGGTCGCGCCGATGCAGCGGATCTCGCCGCGCGCGAGCGCCGGCTTCAGGATGTTGGCGGCGTCCATCGATCCCGACGCGGATCCGGCGCCCACGATCGCGTGGATCTCGTCCACGAACAGGATGACGTCACTGTTGGCGCGCGCCTCCTCGATGATCTGGCGCAACCGCCCTTCGAACTCGCCGCGGTACATGGTGCCGGCCACGATGCCCGCCATGTCGAGCGCGACGATCCGTTTGCCGCGCAAGGTCGGCGGCACCGCCCCTTCCATCACGCGCTTCGCGAACCCTTCGGCGATGGCGGTCTTTCCCACGCCCGCTTCGCCCAAGAGCAGGGGATTGTTCTTGGTGCGTCGGCACAGGATCTCCATCACGCGCTGGATCTCCCCTTCGCGCCCGATCACCGGGTCGATGTTCGCCTGCACCGCGGCGCTGGTGAGATCGCGCCCGAAGAAATCGAGCGCCGGGGTCTTCTTCTTGTCGGATTCACCGGCTTCGACCCCCGCTTTCTCCTCGACGCCCTCGCCCCCTTTCTCCTTCACTTCCGCCGGCTCGGACGGGATCACCGAGGCCATCTCCGTGAACGACGAGGACCCCTTGAGCACCACCGCGGTCTGGCGGCGCAGTTCCTTGAGGTCCACCTGCTCGGTCGCGAAGAACGTCTCGATCCCCGGATCCTTCACCTGGAGCATGGCCGAGAGCAGATGCTCGGTGCCGATGTAGCGGTGGTTGTACACGTTGGCCGTCAGCACCGCCTTCTCGAGGATGCGCTTGGCCGGTTCGGACAGCTTGAGCGCGAACGCCGCGCTCGTCACCTCGGAGCGCTCCTGACCCGTGGCGCCCACGAGATCGCGCAGGCGCGCGCCCGACACGTTCACGCGCGAGAGGAGCTCGCCGCCGATGCATCCTTTCTGGGTGCCCAGCGCCCACAGCAGGTGCTCGGGCTTCACGGTTTGGACGCCGCGTTCCACCACGAAAATGAGCGCCCGGGTGAGGACGTTCTTCAGGTGGGTGGTGAATTTTTCCGTGATGTCTCGCATGTACCCCCTTTATACACCCATCGCGCGCAAACGGGCGATGCGTTCCTCGATGGGCGGGTGGGTGGAAAACCAGTGTTCGAACTTCTTGGTCACGTGCGGGTCGAACGGGTTGGCCAGGAACAGGTGCGCGGTCGCATGGTTGGCGCGACGCAGCGGGAGGTCCGCCGTCGCGATCTTCTGAAGCGCGCGCGCGAGCCCCTCGGGGTAGCGGGTGAGCAGGGCGCCCGAGGCGTCGGCGAGATGCTCGCGCGAGCGCGACACCGCGAGCTTGATGAGCTGGGCGAAGAGCGGGGAGAGGAGCGCGAGCACGAGGGCGATCGCGAGGAGCGCCGGATGCGATTTCTCATCGCGCCGGAACCCGAGCCGCAGCATCCAGTCGGAGAGGAGCAGGATGACCCCCACGAGCACGACCACGAGCGTCATCACGCGGATGTCATAGTTGCCGATGTGGGACAGCTCGTGCGCGAGCACCCCTTCGAGCTCCTGCTTCTCGAGCATGGCGAGCATCCCGGTGGTGACCGCGACCGAGGCGTGGCGCGGGTCGCGTCCCGTGGCGAACGCGTTGGGCGAGGGATCGTCGATCACGTACGTCGCGGGGGTGGGGAGCCCGGCGGCGATCGAGAGGTTCTCGACCAGCACGCAGAGTTCCGGCGCGTCGCGTTTCTCGACGCGCCTGGCGCCGGAGGCGGCGAGCGAGACGGCATCGCCCTTGTAATAGCCCACGAGCGTCATCACGGTCGCGACGAGCGCCGCGATGACGATGCCGGCACGTCCGTTCCCCGCGTAAAGGCCGAATCCCCATCCAAGCGCGATCACGATGGCCGCGAACAGCGAGATGAGGACGACGCTTTTGCGCTTGTTGGAGGCGATGTCCGCGTACATGGTCTAGAACTTAACTGCCGGAGGTTCGGCGGCCACGTCCGGTGCATCGAAGAAGTCGCGCTGCTTGAACCCGAGCGATCCGGCGACCAGGTTCGCGGGGAAGGATTGCACCCTCGTGTTGTAGTCGCGCACGTTGCCGTTGTAGAACCGGCGCGAGGCCTGGATCTTGTCCTCGGCGTCGGTCAGGTTCTGCTGGAGGTCGAGGAAATTGCCCGCGGCCTGCAGGGAGGGATAACTTTCGGCGACGGCGAACAGGGATTTGAGCGTGCCCGAGAGCACGTTCTCGGCCTTGGCGTGCTCGGCGGGGGTGGTGGCTCCCATGGCCGCGGCGCGCGCCCGCGTGACCTTCTCGAAAACGCCCTCCTCGTGCGTGGCGTACGCCTTCACGGTCTCGACCAGGTTCGGGATGAGGTCGTAGCGGCGCTTGAGCTGCACTTCGATGTCGGACCACGCCTCGTCGACGCGGTTGCGACCGTGGATGAGGCCGTTATACGTGAGCACGAGCCAGAGGGCGACCACCACGACGACGCCGACGATGACCCAAAGGAGGATATCCATAAGGACGCTAGCGAAATTAAGGGCGTTCCACTACACTGACGATACCGTTTTCGGGCGTTTTCGTCAATCAAAACTATGCGATTCCCAGCGGAAATATTCCGATCCTATGATATCCGCGGCACCACGGACCAATTGTCCGAGGACCTCGCGTTCGCCGTGGGCCGCGCCGTGGTCGCGAAGACCCGGGCCAAGACCGTTGTGGTGGGCAGCGACATGCGCGGCACGAGCCCGGCGTTCGCGCGGGCCGTTGCCAAAGGAGCGGTCGCGGCGGGCGCCGAGGTGGTGGACATCGGGGAGTGCACCACGCCCATGTTCAACTTCGCCGTTTTGCATACCGACTCCCAACTCCCAACTCCCAACTCCCAAACCGCCGGCGTCATGGTCACGGCCTCGCACAACCCGGCCGAGTACAACGGGTTCAAGGTGACGCGCGGGGACGCGATGCCGATCTCGGGGGAGGAGATCAGGGAGACGATCGAGGCGTCCGAGGCACGCAGGCACGCAGGAAAGCCTGAGGGCCTACGGGCCTACGAGCCTTCCACGTCTTCCGTTACGCACCTCGACGTCTCCGGACCCTACCTTGAGCGCCTGTTCGCGCTCGCGCAGATGCCCAGGCTCGACGGGATGAAGGTCGCGGTGGACGCGGGGAACGGGATGGCCGGGGTGATCCTCCCGAAGCTGTTCGATCGGCTCGACGCGAAACTCACCGCGCTCTATTTCGATCCGGACGGCACGTTTCCCAACCACGAGGCGAATCCGATCAAGACCGAGACGCTCAAGGATCTCGTGCGAGCCGTGAAGAAGCAGAAGGCCGCCGTGGGCGTCGCGTTCGACGGGGACGCGGACCGCGTGGGATTCGTGGACGAGCAGGGGGACCCCATCGGCGGGGACCAGATGCTCGCGCTGCTTGCCGCGTTGCGCCTGAAGGAGCACCCCGAGGGGGTGGTCATTTGGAGCCCCAACGCGAGCTGGGCCGTGCGAGACGCCATCCGTGACAACGGCGGACGCGGGCTGTGGGAGAAGGTCGGGCGCACCAACATCATCAAGCGCGTGCAATCCGAAGGGGCGATCTTGGGCGGCGAAGTGAGCGCGCATTACTTTTATCCGGAGTTCGGCGGCATGGAATCGAGCGAGTTCACCATGCTGCTCGTCCTGAAAGCGATCGCCGAGTCCGGCAAGCCGCTCTCCGCGCTCATCGCCCCGTTCCGCGCATACGCCCGCAGCCCCGAGACCAACTTCGAGGTGTACGACAAGGAGAAGGCGCTTGCCGCCCTGGAGGCGACGTACGCGCCGGGAGCCGCGGCCGTGGAGCGTCTCGACGGGGCCCGATACGAATACGCGGACTGGTGGTTCAACGTGCGCAAGTCCAACACCGAGCCGCTCATCCGCGTGAACGCCGAAGCCGCCTCTCCGGAACTGTTGTCCGCCAAGATGCGGGAGATTGCAGAAATCATCAAAAAAACTTAGAATTCCCGCGCATACCAACTCCCAACTCCCAGCTCCCAACTCCCATGCTCTCCACCATCCTCCTCTTCATCGTCGTCCTGGCCGTGCTCGTGCTCGCGCATGAGTTCGGTCACTTCATCATGGCCAAGAAGGCGGGGATGGCCGTGGAGGAATTCGGGTTCGGGTTCCCGCCGCGGTTGTGGGGATGGAGACGGGGCGTGACCACCTATTCGGTGAACCTGATCCCGCTGGGCGGGTTCGTGAAGATCAAGGGGGAGAGCGGGCTCTGGCGCGACCACTCCGACAGCTTCGCCGCGAAGTCCGGAGCGTGGCGGTTCGCCGTGCTCGCGGCGGGGGTCGTGATGAACCTCGTGCTTGCCGCGATCCTGCTCACGGCGGGATTCACCATGGGGCTGCCGAGCATGATCGACGAAAACATCTCGCCGTCCGCGACGGTGCGTGAAGCGGAACTTCGCATCGTGACGGTCGCGCCGGGGAGCCCGGCCGAACGCGCGGGGATCAAGGGGGGCGACGCGCTCGTGTCCGTGGACGGCCAGGCGTTCGCGGACGCCGACGACGCGCGCGCCTACATCGCGCTCCACGGCGACGACGAGGTGATGATGGTGATGGGACGCGAGGACGGCACCTTCTATAACGTCACGGCGAAGAGCGAGGACATCGCGAGCGTGGGCGTGCACGGCATCGGGGTCGGGATCGTGAAGACCGGGCTCGTGTCATATCCCCTCCATCTGGCGTTCGTGCACGGCGTGCTCGCGACCGGCGAATACACGAAAGAGGTGGTGGGCGCGTTCGTGGGGCTCGTCCGGAACCTGATCGTGGAGCAGCGGGCCGGCGTGGATCTGTCGGGCCCGGTGGGGATCGCCGTGCTCACCGGAGAGGCGGCGTCGCTCGGGTTCGTCCACCTCCTGCAATTCACCGCGCTCCTGTCCATCAACCTCGCCGTGGTGAACGTGCTGCCGCTCCCGGCGCTCGACGGCGGACGCCTCGCGCTCCTCCTCATCGAAAAGGCGCGTGGTCGCTCGCTCGATGGACGGTCTGAAGCGATCTTGCACAACATCGGGTTCGCGCTGCTCATGACGCTCGTCGTGTTCATCACGTATAAGGACGTGGTGCGGATGATCGGACAAGGGTTTTAAGGGGGAGAAGGGTGATAAGAGTATGAAGAATGATTTCGAGAAATTGAAAAAGGACGCGCTTGCCGCGCTCGCGAAGGTCGCGGACCGCGACAGGCTCGAAGCGTTGCGCGTGGAGCTCTTGGGCCGCAAGGGGAAGCTGTCCGAGCTCATGAAACGCATGGGCGAGCTCACCGACGAGCAGCGAAAGACGGTGGGGAAATTGGCGAACGAGGTGAAGCTCGCGGTCGAGACCGCGTTCGCGGGGGCCGAATCTTCCGTGTCGCGCGCCGAGGCGCTCGCCGTGGCCGAGACGGAGCGCATCGACGTCACCGAGCCGGGCCTTGCGCCCGAGGAAGGCCACCTGCATCCGGTCTCGACCGCCATCGCGGAGGTCACCGACATCTTCGCCCGCATCGGGTTCACGCGCGTGCGCGCGCCCGAGATCGACTGGGACTGGTACGCGTTCGAGTCGCTCAACATGCCCAAGGACCACCCCGCTCGCGATGATTGGGAAACGTTTTTCGTGGCGCCGACGGAGTCGCAATGCTCCGAAGGCAAGCAGGGCCGCATCGTGCTCACGCCTCACACCTCCAACAGCCAGGTGCGTGAGATGGAAAAAGGGAAGCTGCCCATCCGGATGATCAACATCAACCGGACGTATCGGAGGCAGTCCGACATCACGCACGTCCCCATGTTCCACCAGTTCGAGGGGCTTATGGTGGGCGTTGGGCTGTCCGTGGCGCACCTCAAGGGAGTGCTCGACCATTTCGCGCACGGCTTTTTCGGCGCGGGCCGTTCGATCCGTCTTCGCCCGCACCACTTCCGTTTCACGGAACCGTCGTTCGAAGTCGACGTCTCGTGCGACAACTGCTCCGGCAAGGAAGGCGTGACCTGCCGCTTGTGCAAGTCCGGCTGGCTCGAGCTCGGCGGCGCCGGCATGGTGCATCCGAACGTGCTGAACGCGGGCGGACTCGACCCGGAGAAGGTCACCGGCTTCGCCTTCGGCTGGGGCGTGGAGCGCACCCTCATGATGCGCGAAGGGATCAAGATTGACGACAT
>Ga0155146_12_pt1 | contig 36047 bp, 27 predicted proteins | sample RifCSPhighO2_01_FD_106114 | JGI IMG/M metagenome (GOLD analysis project Ga0155146, IMG submission 106114) | Candidatus Uhrbacteria bacterium RIFCSPHIGHO2_01_FULL_63_20 | reverse complement strand
TCCGGCGCGACCGTCGCGGCGGACAACTCCGTGCAGCTGGGTAACGCGAGCGTCACCGCCCTCACGCTCGGGAGCGGGGCAAAGCTCGCCGTCGGCGCGTCCGAAATCGCGTTTAACGACGGGAGCGCCGACGTGGACTTCCGCGTGGAGACCGATGGCAACGCCAACGGCATCTTCCTCGACGCCTCGGCGGAGACCATCGACCTGGTGGGCGGCTCGGGTTCCACCGGCTGCTCCATCGACGGCTCGGGGAATCTCGCTTGTTCCGGCTCGGCCGACGGCACCGACGCCTTGACCCTCACGGCCGGGGACATCCTGGTGACCAACGGCGACCTCGACCTCTCGGGAGGGGACTTCAACGTGGTGCTGGACGCCGGGGACGGGGTGAACATTTCCAAGGGAGCCGCTCCAACCGCGGACGTCTTCTCCATCAACTCCGGCACGTCCGCTACTGACGGGGTGGACGGCCTCCAGCTCACGTTCACCGCCTCGGCCGCCTCGGGGAACGGCATCGACATCACCCCGAGCTTCGCAGACGCCACGGCCGGAGCCACCAACGAGAGCTTCAACGTGATTGACATCGACGCCTTCACCGCCACCATCAACGCCACCGGCGACACCGACACGATCCGTGGCCTCAATATCGGCACCCTCACCCAGACCGAGACCGCCGGCACCCTCACCGCCGACGCCATCCTGATCGGCACCGGCTGGGACTGCGCCTTCAAGGTGGATACGACCTGCGTGATCGACGGGACCGGCAGCTTCTCTGCGGCCGGCGGTTGGACCGACGGGGGCACCGACGTGACCCTCACCACCTCCACGGACAACGTGGGCATCGGCGGCGCCTCGCTCGCCAAGTTCTCGGTGGACGGGGACACCGACGAGATCCAGTTCCTGGTGCAAGGGAACACCAGCCAGACGGCCAACTACGTGACGGTGGAGACGAGCGCAGGGACAGACCTGTTTCAAATCGACACCTCCGGGAACGTGATCCTCACCAATGACCTGGGCGTTGGCGCCGCAGCCTCTTCCGAGACCCTCGCGAACACGGGATTTGCCCCCAACGGCGACGACCTGTTCGTGGCGGACTCCATCGGCGCGGAAGGGAACGTCTACACCGACGGCTCCTTCATCGCCGGCTCGACCCTCACCCTTTCCGACTCCGGCATCACCGAGTCGGGAGCCTTCACCTTCACCTCGCAGCTCGCTTCCGGCGGCACCACCTCCTCCGCGTACAACCTGGTCTCGAGCAACGATCTCGGCGCAGCCGACGAACTCCTCCAGATCGGCGACTCGGCGGCCACCTTCGCGACCATCCTCGGCAACGGCAACGTCGGCATCGGCGACGCCACCCCCGATTTCCTCCTCGACGTGGCCGGCACCCTCGGCGTGGACGGCAACGTCACTCTTGGCGACGCCTCGGGCGACACGGTCACCAGCAACGCGGGCACATGGACGTTCGCGAACGCGACGACAGTGAACTCCACAGGCGATATCGACTTCGTCCCGGCCGGAGGCACGGACGGGTTCACCATCGACGGCACCACCTTCAACGTGGACGAGGATAACGACCGCATCGGCATCGGGACGGCGAGCCCGTCAACGATCTTGGATATCGCCAAAGTGGGTTCGGGAAGCACCGCGGCCCAAGTGACGATTTCCGGGTATGCGAATGACGCTTCCAGCGGCGCATACATGAACTGGCAAAAATCACGCGGCACGTCCGTCGGTTCCTTGGTCACGACCGAGAGCGGAGATTTTCTCGGGGTGATGGGGTGGGCGGGCGTCACCTCTTCCAACACGAGCAATTATGGCGCGAGGATTCTCGTACAGCAAGACGCCGCGGCATCATCAACGCAAGTACCCGGCGCCTTCACTATCAGGACGAGCAGTGCCAGTGCGGAGTCTGAAAGATTGCGCATCACGAGTTCCGGCAACGTCGGCATCGGCGACACCACCCCGGCCTCGCTGCTCACCGTGGGCGACGGAGACGACTTCCAGGTGGGCTCCGACGGCGATCTCGACAGCATCAAGAGCGTCGCGTATTCCTGGCCCTCGGCGAACGCCTCGGGCGTGCTCACCAACAACGGCTCCGGCACCCTTTCCTGGAGTGCCGCCGGTGCCGGCGACATCACGGCCGTCGGCTCCATGACCTCGGGCGACGCCTTCGCCGACGCCACGGCCGACGACGACTGGCTGGGCCTCGGTGCCGCGGCCGGCCGCATCGAGTTCGACGACCAGGCGACCGACGAGGTGAACATCCTCGATGCCAACGTCGGCATCGGCGACGCCACCCCCGACTACCTCCTCGACGTGGCCGGGACCCTTGGCGTGGACGGCAATATCACCCTTGGCGATGCCGGGGCCGACACGGTCACGAGCAACGCCGCCGCCTGGACGTTCGCAAGCGACACCACCGTGGCGCTCTCCGGCGGCACGAATGGCATCAACTTCGATTCGGACACGCTCTCGATCGACGCCACGAACAATTTCGTGGGGATAGGCACGAACACCCCGGATTATCTCCTCCAAGCCGAGGCCAGCTCCGCGTCCGCCCAATTCGCCGTGGTCACGAACACGAACACGGCCGGCGCGGGAGTGGTCATGGCGCAGGCGGGGAACGTGACGGCGCGTTATGCGGCGTACGGGACGACGGCGGCGATCAACAACTTCGCGTCCGGCACGGCAGCCTTCTTCGGAAGCGGCGCCGTCACCTCCGTCCAGATGGTCACGCCGGACGTGGCCGCCCCGTTGGCGTTCGGATACAACGATTTCGTCTCCACGAGCCGCGAATTCCTCCGCCTGACGGACGGGACGGCCGGCGCCGTGTTCAACGAGGACAGCCTCGACCGGGACTTCCGCGTGGAGGGCGACACCAACGCCAACCTCCTGTTCCTCGACGCGTCCGCCGACCGCGTCGGCATAGGCGACGCCACCCCGGAGCATTTCGTCGACATCGAGGCCGGCTCGCTCGCGAGCGCCGTGCAGGCGTTTTCCGTGACCGGCACGCTCTCGAGCTCCGCGGCCGTCCAGACCGGGGCAAGCGTCTCGACCACCTCGGCCGGCAGCGCCTCGTTCGGCCAGCAGGGGTTATACAACCTCATGGCCGCGGGATACACCGGCTCCTCCTCCACGTTCGCCTTCGCGACCCAGGACCTGGCTGCGGGCACGAACACCGGCGCGGCCAACGGGTACGGGAGCAGCGGCGAAGGCGGCAACTACGGCACGTACAGCCAGACGAACGTCTCGACGTCCGGCAACAACGTAGGCGTGTTCGGGACCGCCGAGCAGTCCGCCTCCCTCAACATCGGCGGGCTGTTCCATGCCATGGATTCCAACGGCTCCCCGCCCTACAACGTGGGGCTGGTCGGCCGCGGCGGGTCTGGAACCACGGCGAGCGTGGGCGGGTACTTCGACCTGGTGGGCTCACCGGCTTCCCCCTCGTTCACCTCCGCCGCCTTGCTCGTGGACAACAACGCCATCTCCTCACCCATCTTCCTCGCCCGCGACAACGGCACGGTCGTGTTCACCATCGCGGACGGGGGGAGCGTGGGCGTGGGCGACTCCACCCCCGACGCCCTGCTTGAGGTGTCCGGTTCTTCAGGCGCCATCTTGATGTCAACGAATGCCGGGACCGGCGCCTCTCTTCGCGTGAACGATGACGGGACGGATTCGGATACCACCCCGTTCATCGTCGATCCCGACGGTGACGTCGGTATTGGCGAGCCGACACCCACGGCAAACCTCCAAATCCTTTCCGCGAAGACGACCGGCATCGCCTTGCGAGTGGATGCGGATTCGATTACGGCCGGAACCGCCTTCAAGCTCGACGTCGACGGCCTCACGACTACCGGCATCGGGATGTACATCGAGAGCAACCATGGCACCCGTACGGACGGGTTCCTCATGGACGTGGCCGATCTCGGCACGACGTATTCCGCCACCGCGACCCTTGCCGGCGATACGGCCCGCATGCGCCAGACCATCGCGAACACCGCCGGGACGCTCACGTTGAGTGGGAACACCCTGGACCTGTCTCGTACGGCAACGGCTGGTTCCGGAGCGACGATCACCGAGACGGGAGCCGTGCTCGACGTGAGTGACGCGGACGGCGGCGGGGCCGGGACGCTCACCAGCAGCAACGATGCGGCGCGGATCGCGCATAACAACACCTCGAATTCCGGAACGGCCCTGAACGTCGCCTATGGCGGCACGGGTTTCGCGTTCCGCGTGAACGACACGACCTCATTCACGGACTCGAGCCCTTTCGTCATTGACGACAACGGCTACGTCTATATCGGGACGACATCGCCGTCGGTGACAGACATGCTTTATATCAGCTCGCCGAACGCCTCGGAGGGCATCACGATCAACAATACGGCCGCGGACGGCGACGCCGTCGTCCGGTTCGCGCTCTCCGGCACGAACACCTGGGCGATGGGGCTCGATGACGGACTGAACGATAATTTCGAGATTGTTGCCGGTACGGGACTCTCCGCGGCAACCCCCGTGATAACGGCGACCACGGGCGGCGACGTGGGCATCGGCGATGACACGCCATCCGCCAAGTTGGACGTGGCGGGCCAGATCAACTCGACGGCCCTTGCGGTAAGCGGTGTGAACGGCGCCTACGTCGGCGACGGCACCTCGAAGATCTGGCTGGGCGGCTCCGGCGGGGCCAATTACCTCGAAAGCGGCAACGAGGCCTGGAACGCGAGCGCGACGCTGAATATCACCGGATACAACGGGACCAGCGGGACGTTCGTGTTCACCGGGAACGTCGGCGTCGGGACCTCGCCGGGACAGGAGCTCGACGTGGCGGGGCAGATCCAGTTCGACATCTCCACCGCGGGTGATACGACCATCGGGGTGTGCAAGAACAATGCGGACGGCACCTCGGCCAACACGGAGTTCGTGGAGTGTTCCGGAACTCCAGGAGACGTGGCCGAGTGGTACGAGACGACCGGCGCGGAAGCGGCGGGCGACCTCGTGGCGGTCGGTTCGACCGTGCTCGCATACGTCGAGGAGCTGTTCGATCCGGCCACGGGCCTGCCCACGGGCTCCTCCGCCAACTACGAGGCCGCCGTGGTCGAGAAGTCTTCGGCCGCGTATGCCTCGAAGCTGTTCGGCGTCGTGTCCACCAGCCCGCTGCAGACCATGGGCGAAGCGGTGAAGGATGCGGCCACCAACCCGCAGCCCATCGCCATCTCGGGCCGCGTCCCGACCAAGGTGAACGTGGAGAACGGCGCCATCGCGGCCGGCGACCCGATCACTTCCTCCTCCACCTCCGGCGTGGGCATGAAGGCCACCCAGCCGGGAGCCATCGTGGGCTACGCGCTCGACGACTGGGCCGGTCCGGGGCAGGGGACGGTGATGGTGTTCGTTTCTCCCGGCTTCCATCTGGCCGACGCCATCGAGCAGGGACCAACGGGCACCGCCTCTTCCGGCACTCCGGGCATCGACTCCTTCGGCCTCGCCTTGCGCGGCTCGGGCTGGGACGGGGCCGCGGCCCAGGAACGGGCCATGAAGCTGGTGACCGACGTGACGGACGCCTCCACGTACAAGCTGTCCATCCGCAACCAAGCGGACGCCGAGGTCGCCTACATCACCGACGACGGGGTGATGAGCGTCGCCTCCGATGTCATCGTCGGTGGCAAGCTGTACCCCTCGGCCCTGGGAGTCGCCCAGACCGACAAGTACGTCTATTACGGCGGGTCGGGCGACGACTACATGCGCACCAACGCCTCTGGCTGGGGAACGGGCAGCTACGACTTTGCGGAAATGTTCCCGTCCTCCCAACCGCTCGTCCCCGGCGAGGTGGTCGCGTTCGACACGGCCAGCGAGTTCGTGAAGCGTGCGAGCGGCGAGGATGCCATACGTCTCGCGGGCATCGTGTCCACGAAGCCCGGATTCCTGGCCGGCACCAAGGAGGCCAACACCTACCCGATCGCGCTCGCGGGCCGCGTGCCCACCAAGGTATCCCTCGAGAACGGCGACATCGCCGTGGGCGACGCGCTCACCGTGTCCGCCACGCGCCCCGGCTACGCGATGAAGGCAGAGGAGGCCGGGATGATCGTGGGGTACGCGCTCGAGCCGGCGGCCGAGGACGGGTCGGTGATTACCTTCGTGCACCTCGGCTACTGGCCAGGGAGCGGCAGCCGGCCGGACGCTGGCACGGACAATACGGCCTCTGCGTTCTCGGGCGACCTCACCGCGCTCACGATGAACGGCAACATCTACATGCAGGGGAACCAGATCCTGAACGTGGGCGCGATCGCGGGGCTTGGCGGCGCGTGGAGCGTGGACGCTTCGGGCAAGTTCGCCACGGAAGGGAGCTACAAGGTGGTGATCACGAGCTACCAGAACGAAAAGGTTGAGACGGTCGCGCCGCTTTCCCTCGAGCACAAGGTCACCCTCTCGGGCGCGGGCACGCTCTCGGGCGGGACGGCCACGGTCGTCTTCGAAGAGGTCGCCCCGTCGTTCAACGACATCACCTCCACCACGGCTCCGGTGCGCGTGCTCGTCACGTTGCGCGGCCCGGCCAACGGCATCTACGTGGAGGCGGCCGACAGGAACGGCTTCACGGCGCGCGAGACCATGGGCGGCGCGTCCGACGCGGAGTTCGACTGGTACGTAGAGGCGTATAGGAAGGACTTTGATCCCCCGGTCGTCGTGGAAGTCCTGCCCGAGGAGCCGCCGGCCGTCGAGGAACCGCCCGTGGAACCGCCACCCGAAGCGCCTCCCGCCGAGGAGCCGGTCGCTGAACAGCCGCCAGCGGAAGAGCCGCCGGCCGTCGAGGAACCGCCCGTGGAACCGCCGCCCGTGGAACCTGCCCCATAGCCTATGCGCGTCGGAAGGAGGACATCTGCGCTCGTCGCCGCCCTGCTCATCGCCGGGACGGGTTTTGCGTTTGCGGCCCAGGCGCTCGACGTCACCATCTCGGCGATCGTGGCAGGCGACGTCACGGGCACGGTGCAATGGGCCATGCCGCAGGGGCGCGTGGGGGCGACGGAGACGAACGATGACACGGATTTTTACTTCACGATCCGCACCTCAAGCGACCTCGACGACGTGATCTTGCAGACGATTCCGGCCTCGAGCCTGCTCACGACCGACGTGGACGGTACCTTCGCGACGACCACGAACCTGGTGGTCACCCCCGGCACGTACGACGTCGGGTTCAAAGGGAGCCAGCATCTCACCCGCGTGCTCGACGACGTCACGCTCACGTCCGGCAACAACGTGCTCAACTTCACCCAGACGGACAACTCGGCGCCAAAGGGGAGCCAGGTGCTGCTCGCCGGCGACGTGAACGGGGCAGGGACGACCCCCGCCACCCTAGGCGACGACGTGGTGAACGCCGTGGACATCTCCACCTTGCTCGCCGTGCTCGACGATGACGATCTCACGGGGAACGGGCTGCGTCCGAACCTGAACCAGGACGTGGTGGTGAACAGCGTGGACTTGAGCTTGATGATCTCGAACTTGGATGAGGAAGGGGAGAATTGATATGCAGCATATAGCACGAAACATGAAACACGGTTGGTCGCGAGTCATCGCGGTCGTCTTCGTCATGTTTTGTTTCGTGATTCCGGCCCAGGCGGCCGCCCCCTCCGGCGCGGACACGTTCCAGCTGCTCGCCTCTCCGTTCACGGGCGCTGACAACACCGGCGACGGCGGCACCGGGGCCGCGGCGGACCTCAACTACTTCTACGTGGGCCAGACGTTCACCGCCACGATGGAGATCGTGAGCGGCGGCACCGACGCGGCCAATATCTGGATCGATCACGACACGGTGAACGTCACCCCGTCGAGCCTTACGGACGGGAGCTACTTCAGCTCGTACGCCGGACAGAACACGTCGGGCGGCCAGGTGCGCCTCACCGGGTTCCGTACGAGCGGGACGAGCAGCGGCACCGGCACGTTCGGCACCGTGGACTGGACCATGGTGGCGCCCACCTCCGCCGCGTACGGCACCGGCACTCCCGAGACGCTCGACATCGACGTGGGCGTGATCGGGGACAGCACCGAGTCGAACGTCTCCTTGAGCGGCCTGGACATCCTCGACGACGAGGAGGATTTCCAATTCCACGTCTGGGCCGACACGGAAAAGCCGTATGCCCTGAACCCGTCCCCGGCGGACGCCGCGACCGCCGTCGCCGTCACGGTGAACTACCTGTTCGACTTGCGCGATTCCAAGAACGGCGAGGGCGATAATTCCGGCGTCGGCACCGGCGTGTCCACCGCCACCCCTCCCGGAGCCATCACCGCGGACGACGGGGGAGGACCCTCGAGCCTCACCGCGTTTGACAGCTATTCCTGTTCCGGCACCTGGGGGACCAACCTGTGCAACGTCACGGTGAATCCTGCCCCGCCGAGCGGCATTTCGGGCGACACGCGCAACTGGGAGTACGCCACCGGCTACGACATCGACATCTCCGGGTTCGAGGACCTCGCCTCGGCCTCCCAGGACCAGCTTGGGGATGCCAACGGGCCGAATGCGATGGACCCGAAGACCTTTTCCTTCACGACCGAAGCGGACACGGTGCCGCCGCAGGTCGTATCCGAGACGCCTGCGCGGACGAGCGCGGGGAATTCCGTGAGCACGAACGTGACCGCGGTCGTCCATGACAAGAAGACATACCCGGGCACCGTCTCCGGCACGGGCGTCGATTCGACGACCTGCAAGTTCAACGTCTCCTCGCCGAGTTTCGCGCTCACCACCTTCCAGGAAGGGGACGCGGAGGTGACGGTCACGCCCGCGGACTACGGATTCGAGTACGAGATCGATCCTGCGTCGGATTTCGCCCAGGACGAGACGGTCACCGTGAGCGCGTTCGACTGCGAGGACATGGCGACCAACGTAATCGTGACCGACACCTGGACGTTCACGACCGCCGACTCGGACCCGCCGTTCGTTTCCGGGGCGGTGCCGGGGGATGACGACGAGATCGCGGCGGACGCGACCTTCGTGCTGCACGTGGAGGACAACGGCTCCGGCGTGGACCTGGGCAGCGTGGTCATCTTCGTGGACGGCACCTTCTATACCGACGGGGGCGGCGCGGGGAGCGTCACCACCACCGGGACGGACATCAGTTTCGGGAGCTCGCTTGATTTCAACGGCGGCAACTACGTGGGCGATACGACCGACGTCACCGGCTCTCCCGCCGATTACACCTTTACCATAGACCCGGCCGCGGACTTTTCCGCCGGCGAGGCGGTGCCCGTGCTCGTGTACGCCGCCGACCTCGACGGCAACCTGATGCCGCAGGAGGTGTACGCCGCCGTTGTCGAGACGCCGGGAGGAGGAGGCGGTGGCAGCGGAGGGGGAGGCCCAATCATCCTGCCGGGGCGGACCATCGATGACCTGCGCGCGACCCAGATCGACGAGGATTCCGTGCTCGTCGCCTGGCGCTCAAGCCAGGACGCCACCGGCCGCGTCGCGTACGGCGACCAGTCGCCCTTGTATCTCGGGAGCGAACCGAACTACGGGTACGCCGCGTCCACCGAGTCCGACGGCACGTTCCGCACCTACCATTCAGTGGTGATCGACGGGCTCGTAAGCGGCATCCTCTATCGGTTCCTCCCGGTCAACCGCGACCGTACCGGCGCGTCGTTCACGGGCCCCGAGGTGCGTCTCGCCACCCGGCCGAGCGTCGTGTTCGAATCCTGTCCGGACGCCGCGTCCGTGCCGGCATGCCCCCCGGCCCCCACGCTGTCGTGTCCCGCCGTCCCGACCCTACCCCCTACCACCTACCCCCTACCACCTTCCAGCGTCATCTACGTCCCGGTTCCCGCGCCCGTCACGCGTCCCGTTGCGGCACCCACCGCCCCGAGCGGCATCACCGTTCTCGCGCCTCCCGCACGCATCGGCACCATCGAACGCATCCTCGGCGGCTATGCGCTTCGCGGCACCGCCCGGGCGGGATCCATCGTCACCATCATCATCCGTTAGGATATGCCAGAACAAGAATGGGTCACGCAAGCCACGGCCGACGAGAGCGGGGAATGGTCCGCGCAGGTCGTCTCGGACGTGCCATCGGGGATGCACACGATCACCGTGGTCGGGGAAGACGGCACGCGCTCCGACGCGCTCCTGTACGTGGATCGGGAAACAGAGGAGGTCCGGAGCCTCATGAGCGGCGGGCTGTTCGTCTCTCGCGCCGACGCGGTCGTGCCGCCCGCGTTCGCGCTGTCCATGTTCGTGTTCCTCACCGTCATCGTCCTGCTCGCCGTGAACGGCGTGCGTCTCGGGGTGAAGGCGGACCGGGCGGAGCGCAAGCGCCATCGGCACGGACGCAACGCCATGGCCGCGTGCCTCGCGGCGCTCGCGATCTCCTTCTTCGCCGGCGTGCTCGTGAACCAGAGCGTGGGGGCGTTCGACCGGTTCTTCCCGGAGCGCCCCGCGGCGCGTCCGGTGCGCCTGTCGCTTTCCGGGGCCGTGGTGGATCCGATCTCCTCCGTGCCGGTCGCGGGCGTGGACCTTGCCGCGGGGGACACGGCCGTGCGGACCGACGAGGCCGGGAGATTCGCCTTCTCCGACATCGACGCCGCGGCGGGGATGCGTCTCACCCACCCCGCGCTCGCGCGCGCCCTGCGCGTGCGGTTCTCGTCGCGCGTCCTCGGGGCGGACCGCTCGCGCGTGAACGCCTTCCCGATCTACGTCCCGTTCGACGCGGCCATGCATAACGCGCTCATCTACGCCGTGGACGCCGACGCGCGCGCGAGTCGCGGCATCTGGAGCCCGGGCGACCTCTCCGACCAGGAACTCGACCTCCTCGAGGTGAAGACGGATGCTCCCAAGGCGACGGTGGACGTGATCGTCGGCAACGGCGGGGAGAGCGCCCCGTATCGGCTGAAGAAGGAAGGGGAGGGGTGGGTGGTCGTACGCTAGAGGGTTGACCGAATCGCGAGCGTCCGCTACGATGCCCGCGATTATTCTTAATCTGTCCGAAGCCCTCCGGGGCTGCTCCTTCGGGGGCCAGATGTATGAAGATGTACGAATTCCTCTATATCATCCCGAGCCGCTACGCCGAGAACGAGATAGAAGGCGTGGCGAAGACCGTGACCGGGATGGTCGAGCGAGCGGGTGGGAGCATCGTGAAGACCACCGTGCTTGGCCGCCTCAAGCTCGCGTACCCTATCAAGGGGTCGCGCTACGGCACCTACGTGCTCACCTTCTTCGAGGCCGAGCCCGCCGCGATGGCCGCGCTTGATCGCGCCCTCTCGCTGTGCGACGAAGTGCTGCGCCACACCATCCTTTCGGCCAAGCCCGGGGATGAGAAGAAGAAGGCGGAGCTCACGGCCTACGTCGCTCCGCTTTCCGAGGAAGCCCGCGAGGAACGCGCCGACCGCCGCCCCGCCCCCTCGCGCGCCCCCGCTCCGGTTCTTTCCGCCGCTCCTGCCGCGGTGAAGGTCGGCGAACCGGCCATGTCCATCGAGGAGCTCGACAAGAAGCTCGACGAGATCCTGGACACGGACGTGACCAAGGGGATCTAGTATGTACTCCTTGAACCGCGCCACGATCCTGGGCAACGTCACCCGCGACCCGGAACTGCGCCAGACCGCGTCGGGCCAGAGCGTGTGCTCCTTCGGCGTCGCCACCAACCGCACCTGGACCGACGCCGCCGGCGCCAAGCAGGAGGCGGCCGAGTTCCACAACTGCGTGGCCTGGGCCAAGCTCGCCGAGATCTGCGGCTCCTACCTCGCCAAGGGCCGCAAGGTGTACGTGGAAGGGCGCTTGCAGACCCGCGAATGGGAAGGGCAGGACGGGCAAAAGCGCCGCACCACCGAGATCATCGCCGACAACGTGATCATCCTGGACCGAGCGGGCTCTGGTGGCGCCGCAGCCCCCCGAAGCTTCAGCGAAGGGGGGAAGCCGTTCGCGGCTCCACCCAAGCCGAAGGACGACCCGGCCCCGAATCCCGATGACGAAATCAAGGTCGAAGACATCCCTTTTTAACTCCATATGAAACCCAAGTCTCCCATCGCGAAGCAGCGTCACTGCTACTTCTGCGCGAACAAGATCGACGAGATCGACTACAAGGACACCGGCCTCATCCGTCGGTTCCTGTCGAGTTTCGCGAAGATCGTGTCCCGCAAGAGGAGCGGCGTGTGCCAAAAGCACCAGCGCCAGCTCGCCAACGCCGTGAAGCGCGCGCGCATCATGGCGCTCGTGCCGTTCGTCCAGCGCTAAGTCATGCGTCCGGTCGCGGAAATCGCCATCGAACGCCAACGATTGAACGACCTGACCCGGTCGTTCTTTCGGTCTCGGGGCTACGTGGAGGTGGAAACGCCCACCCTCGTCGCGAGTCCGGATGTTTCTCCCAATCTCACGCATTTCGAGACGGTCCTGAAGGCGCCTGGTGAGCAGGATCGCGCCGGAGCGCTCATCACGAGCCCGGAGTTTTCCATGAAGAAGCTGCTTGGCCAGGGAATGGAGAAGATCTTCACCTTGGCGCGGGTGTTTCGAAACGACGAGAACCTGGGCGGCACCCATAATCCCGAGTTCACCATGCTCGAGTGGTACAAGCAGGGCGGGGATTATCGGGAAATGATGGATGAGACCGAAGCGTTGGTCCAATATGTGTGTCGTGAAATGCTTGACACGCACATGTCCCGGTCAGGACAAGTAGGTGTCCAACTGTTTCGTCGCGTCCGGGTGCGAGACCTTCTGCTCGAGACGGCCGGTGTGGACCTCGATTCGGCGACGTCGGACGAGCTGCGAAAGGCCTGCGACCGGCTCGGTATCCATCACGACGCTTCTGATACGGAGTCCGACCTGTTCTACCGGCTGTTCCTGGCAAAAGCCGAGCCGGCGATCGGGAACGCCCCGACCTTCGTCTACGATTACCCCGCGTATCAGGCCGCGCTCGCGGCGCTTACGCCGGATGGGAAGTATGCGCAGCGCGTGGAGCTGTACGTGGACGGGCTGGAGATCTCCAACGGCTTCACGGAACTCACCGACGCGACGGAACAGCGCCGGCGGTTCGAAAAGGAGATCGAGGAGCGGCGCGAGGCCGGAAAGAGAGCGTTCCCCGTTGACGAGGAATTGCTCGCGCTGCTACCATCCGTCCGTTCTCCGACGTACGGCAACGCCCTGGGGCTCGATCGGCTCCACATGCTGTGCGTGGGCACCAAGGAAATCGGGGACGTGCTGTTGTTCCCGGCGAAGAGGTTATTCAATTAGTGCGTAGTACGTAGTTTGTAGTACGTAGAATTTTCTACCCTACGCACTACCACCTACGCACTCCCCCTATGTCCCCCAACGACATCAAGAAAGGCACCGTCATCCGCTACGAGGGCGACCTGTGGATCGTGATGGATTTCCAGCGCGTCTCCCCGGGCAAGGGGAGCTCGTTCGTGCGCACGCGCATGAAGAATCTCAAGAGCGGCAAGATGGTGGAGAACAACTTCAAGTCCGCCGAGAACCTGGACTTCGAGGATGTGCAGTACAAGAAGATGCAGTACCTGTTCACCGACGGGAACCTGTACACCTTCATGGACAACCAGTCCTACGAGCAGGTCGCGCTGTCGGCCTCGGACATCGGCGACGACGTGAAGTACCTGAAGGAAGGGATCGAGGTCACCATCCTCACCTATAACGACCTCCCGCTCACCGTGCAGCTGCCCAAGAAGATCCAGTACACGGTCAAGAACACCGAACCGGCCGTGAAGGGCGACACCGCCTCGGGCAACGTCACCAAGGAGGCGTTCATGGACAACGGCCTCATGGTGAAGGTTCCCATCTTCGTGGGCGAGGGCGACGTGATCGTCGTGAACACCGAGGACGGTGCCTACTCCGAGCGCGTGGCGGGTTAGATGTCCACAAATCGGCATTGACTTTTCTTTCGTTACGTGGTTGAATATCATTAGCGGTTGAGGCCTCTCCATGGGCTTAAATCCGGTGTCAGCGAAACGACGCCCGATAACATCGGGGGTCGTTTTGTATTTTCCCAGGGCCCGTGGATACCGGGCCCATGGAGGTAAAGGTAACCTCGGCCGCTTTGACATCGGAAATTGGGGGTTCGAGTCCCCCTGGGTCCACCATGGCCCGGGACCGACAAAACCGACCCTCGCGGGCCGGTTTTGTTTCTACTCTGCGGCCGGAGGTTCGGCTGATTCGGCCGCGCCTTCCAAGACGCCATCCTTCACGCGGCGTTCGATTTCCTTGCGGATGGCTTTCATCGTCTTGGGATGTTCGCGCAGGTACATCTTGGCGTTCTCGCGTCCGAGGCCGAGCTTCTCCTCTCCGAAGGAATAGCTGTTGCCGCTCTTTTGCACCGCGCCGCTGGGAACCCCGATGTCGAGCAGGTCGCCCGAGATGGAAATCCCCTCGTTGTACATGATGTCGAACTCGCAGGTGCGGAAGGGCGGGGCCACCTTGTTCTTCACGATCTTCACCTTGGTGCGGTTGCCGATGATCCTCTCGGCCTGCTTGATCTGCGCCGAGCGGCGGATCTCGATGCGCACCGAGGCGTAGAACTTGAGCGCGTTGCCGCCCGTGGTGGTCTCCGGGTTGCCGAACATCACCCCGATCTTCATGCGGATCTGGTTGATGAAGATGACCGTGGTCTTGGACTTGTTCACGATCCCCGCGAGCTTGCGCAGCGCCTGGCTCATGAGCCGGGCCTGGAGCCCCATGTGCGAGTCGCCCATGTCGCCCTCGATTTCGGCCTTTGGGGTGAGCGCGGCCACCGAGTCGATCACGATCACGTCCACGGCGTTGCTCCGGACGAGCGTCTCCACGATCTCGAGCGCCTGCTCGCCGTTGTCCGGTTGCGAGATGAACAGCTCATCCACGTTCACGCCGATCTTCTCGGCGTACTCGGGATCGAGCGCGTGCTCGGCGTCCACGTACGCCGCGAGCCCGCCGAGCTTCTGGATCTCGGCCACGATGTGCTGCGCGAGCGTGGTCTTGCCCGAGGATTCCGGGCCGTAGATCTCGATGATGCGTCCACGCGGCACGCCGCCCACGCCAAGGGCGAGGTCGAGCGACAGGCACCCCGTGGTCACGGCCTCCACCTCCATGGTCTTGGCCTCCCCGAGCCGCATGATGGAGCCGTCGCCGAACTTCTGTTTGATCTGGGACACGGCCTCCATGGCTGCCCTGGAGCGGGCATCGGCGGAAACGTCCTCGGTGACATGTTTTGGCATAGTCCCCACAGCCTAGCAGACCTCTTCGCGGGCGCAAGGACCAAAAAACGGCCTGTCCGGCCGCTTTTCCACATGGGCTTTTTACGGGGTGAGATAGGTCGATGCGCTCGCGGTCCTACCGCTGTCCTGGTCCAGGATCACGCGGCGCCACACGGTCGCGGTCTTCGAATAGCGCTTGGCTCCTTCGACGGCGATCACGTTCAACCCGCGTTCGAGCATCACATAGGTCGAGAAGGTGCCGTCGGCGGACAGGAGCACGCGCTCCCCGTTCACGATCACGCGCGCGTCCGGTTCGGCCTCGCCTTCCACCTGGACGCTCGCTTCCTCCGTGGTGAACCCGTCCGCGGGGGAGGTGAGGGCCAGGTCCGGCGCGGCCACGATCCCCTGGATCTGCCAGCCAAGGTAGCCGCACACCGAGAGCACCACGGCCGCGAACCCGGCGACCTTGAGCACCTTGCTCGTCACGAACAGCTGGCTCGCGCGCGTGCGCTCGATGGGGAGCCGAGCGGCGTCCAAGAAGTCGCAGGTGCCGCGCTCGGCATCGAACCGGCGCAGATGATAGTCGGGGTCCACGCCCAGGGCCTTTGCGTAGGTCTTGAGATACTGCCGGGCGTAGAGGGGCGCGGGGAGGCGGTCGTGGGCGTCGCGTTCGATCGCGTCGAGCACCGGCTTAGGGATCTTGGTCTTCGCGGCCATTTCGGACAGCGTCCAACCAGCCGCCTTGCGCATCGCGTGCAAGGCGCCTCCAACGGTTCCGCTGTCATTCAGTTGCCTGATGACGAAACTCATGCCCACGTTCAAGGCCCCAACAAGGCCTCGTGCCTCCTTATCCCTTTCCATTCTGCTCCTCTTCCTCGTCTTCTTCAATCTCTTCATCCCCACCTTCATCGTCTCCTCCGGCCCGTTCGTTGCCTTCGTCCTCGTTTTCTTCCCCTTTCTCTTCCGTTTCCTCCCCATCTTCCCCAAGCCCTTCAAGCTCCCCTGGCTCCTCCTGGACCCCCTCGGGCGGCCATTCGTCCACCAGGATCTCGCGCGGCTTGGCCCCTTCGCCCGGCCCGATGATCCCTTTCTCCTCCATAAGGTCCATGATGCGCGCGGCGCGGCCGTATCCCACCTTGAGACGGCGTTGCAGGAGCGACGTCGAGGCGCGTCCGGCCTGGATCACGGCCTGCACGGCGTCGTTCAAGAGGGGATCGTCGTCCTCGTTGCCGCCGAAGACGCTTCCGCCGTTGGGCGCCGGTTTCGTGATGGCATAGTTGTAGTCAGGCACCCCTTCCTTCTTGAGGAACGACACCACCTTGGCGCACTCCTCCTCGGAGACGTACGCGCCTTGCAGGCGGCGCGGTTTGGAGAGTTCGGCGCAGGTGAACAGCATGTCGCCGCGGCCCAGCAGCTTCTCGGCGCCCGAGGCGTCGAGGATGGTGCGTGAGTCCATCTGGGAGGCGACCGCGAAGGCGATGCGCGCCGGGACGTTCGCCTTGATGAGCCCGGTGATCACGTCCACGCTGGGGCGCTGGGTGGCGAGGATGAGGTGGATCCCCACGGCGCGGGCCATCTGGGCGATGCGCACCACGAGCGCCTCGACCTCGCGGCCGCTGGTCTGCATGAGGTCCGCGAGCTCGTCGATCACCACCACGATCTTGGGCATGCGCTCCTCGGCCCGAGCGTTGAACGAGTTGATGTCGCGCGCGCCGAACTTCGACAGCACGTCGAGGCGGCGTTCCATCTCGCGCACCGTCCATTTGAGCGCGTTCACGGTGTCGTCGGCCTTGGTGATGGGCGGCACCAGCAGGTGCGGGATCCCTTCGTACACCCCCATTTCCACGCGTTTGGGGTCGATGAGCACGAGCTTGAGGTCATCCGGCCCGTTCTCGTACAACAGGGACAGGATGAACGTGTTGAGCGCCACGGATTTGCCGCTCCCTGTGGCCCCGGCGACCAGCATGTGCGGCATCTTGTCGAGCGCGATCACGGAGACGTTGCCGGACACGTCCTTGCCCAGCGGGAGGGAAAGGTCGGTGGAGCGGGTCTGGAAGGGCTTGCTCTCGATAAGCTCGCGCAAGGACACGGTCGCCGCGGCGCGGTTGGGCACTTCGATGCCTACCAGCGCCTTGCCCGGGATGGGCGCCTCGATGCGGATGGGGTGCGCTTCCAGCGCGAGCGCCAGGTCGTTTTGCAACCCCACGATGCGCGCGAGCTTCACGCCCTGGGCCGGGCGCAGCGTGAACTGGGTCACGGTGGGACCCACCGCGGTCTCGCCCATTTCCACCTCGATGCCGAACTGCTCGAACGTCTTTTGGATCACCGATTTGCGGTGCTCGATGTCGCCGGAATCGGCTTTGCCCGCGCGCTTTTCAAGCAGGTCCACCGGGATGATCACCTCGCGGCGTTCTTTCACGAGCAGGGCTTTCTCGCCCACGGGCATCGCGACCGGTCGCGCCGGACGCTTCGTCTCCTCTTCCTCCGCGTCCTCGTCTTCTCCCTCTTCCTCCTCAACCCCTTCTTCATCCGCAAGCTCTTCGTTCACCTCGACCTCCCGCGGTTCGAGCGTCTCCTGGTGCAGCTTCGCCCCGAACCAGCCGGTGAGGTGTTCGTGCACGCCGATGAGGCGGCGCAGCGAGGTGTTGAAGATGAGGAGCACGGATACGACGAGGAGCGATGCCGACACGATGAGGGCCCCCACGTACCCGATGGCCGAGGGAAGGACGATCCCGAGCAGCTGGCCCAGCCACCCCCCGGCCGCCGCGAGGTCGGTGGTGAACGGCTCGGGGCGGTTCACCAGGATGAGGTTGATCAGCGTGTTGAAGGCCAGGAAGAAGAACAGGAACCCGAGGTAATTCCACCCCGAGAGCGACCCGCGCTCGGGGAACACGTGGGTGGCGCCCACCACGATCAGGATCACGGGGAGCAGGAACCGGTCCCAGCCGAAGAAGGAAGAGAGGGTCCCGTCGATCCAGGCTCCCATGGAGCCGGCGACGTGGAAGAACGACAGGAACATGAGGGCGGAAGCGGCGAACAGCGCCACCACCAGGATCCCTCGTTTGGTCTCCGGATTGACCTCGAAATAGCCCTGTTCCTCCTCTTCTTCCTGCTTCCGCTTCCGTTTTCGTGCCATAGCGTTGGCATTTTAGCATGAAATCGGCGTCGGGGGAGGCGATTGACGCCCCTGTGGATGGGGAGTACGCTTCGGGCGTCTCCATGCTGGGGACGAACCTGTCCTGCTGCCGGCAGGGCACAGGGGGATTCGTGAAACAGGTCGGCATTCCGTTCCATAACCGGGTCGAAGCGCAGGTCATCGCGACCATCGACCGCCATCGAGCCATCCGAAACGCGCCTCGCGGGGATACGCCCGCCCGCGTCCGGGTGGTCCGCCGATCCGACGGGACCATCCCGTCGGTCACGCCCCGCCTCGCGTATGAACCGCCGCCGGCCGCGACGGTCCGCGCCGGGACCGTCCGGATCGTCCCGATCCGGCGGCCCCTGCGCAAACCGCGTCCCTGACGCGGCCCTCCACGGCGCCCACTTTGGGCGCCTTTTGCTTCGCGAAGCTCCTTGACGGAATCCGTTTTTCCTGCTAGATTAGCCTGTTCACAATTCCACCGTCGTGCCCGGCGTTTCTGGAGAGAGTCGTCGGGGACAAGGAACCACCGTTTTTGCTGGCGAAATCCGCCAATCTCTCCGGCAAAAACGGTTTTTTCTTCCTAAAATGGAGATCATTGAAACCCGTGCGTGGAGGATTGAGGACATGAAACGCCCCGTTGTCCGCAGCTTGTATGCGGAGAACGGACGTGGATACGGCCCCGATGCGACAGCGGCTCCGGCTGCTCTCGCACCGCAGGGTTCGCATCCGCCGCTTACACTGGCTTTGCCGGTCACTGGGCGGACTCCTCCTCCTTCACGTACGGGTTTTGATATGCCTCGACAAGGCCCGTTCCCGGGCGTACCATCCGACCGAATCCCGACACCTGTCCCTTTCTTGAAGGGGCCAGATGCCGGGAAACGGCCAATTCGGCGCATTCCCGGTTCACGACATGCTTCAGAGACGAGGTGAGGGATGAAGAAAGTTCGTTGTTCCGTTCCAGGCTGCTTGAATGCCTGGCCGGAAGGGGCGGTCATCGAGGGGGTGATCGATCCTTCCACGAAAAAGCGCATCGCGACGATGCCCATGATGGCGAAGGTGGACGGCCGCGACGTCTGCCATGGCTGCCGGCTCGCCGGCCGCGTCCGGCTCACGGCCGGTTTGCCTGAGGGGGCCGCCGAGACGATCCGCAAGGTGATCGGACAGGATCGGATCCGCAAGGACACCGATCGCGTCATCCGGGCGGTCGTCGAGGTGGCGCAACGGCTGCTCGCGCAAGAGGAGCGGCGAAGGCGGTGCGCGCGGCTCGAGGCGACCGAGCTGCTCGATTGGAGGACCACGGTCCTTCATCCCGAGCAGGTCGAGGCGTACGACGGCGGTTTCGTCGCGCTCGCCCGCGCCGTCACGGTCCAGCGGGTCGCGTTGCCCAAGCCCCGTCCGCAGCCTCTGCGGCACGGCTCGGACGACCTGCGCGAGTCGAAGGATGCGTCGTTCGGCTCCATGGCCTTCCGCGCGCACGAAGCGATCGTCGCCGAGGAAGCCAAGCTCACGAAGCAGGTCGCCAAGGACTTCAAGCAGAAGGACAGGGCGGTCGGCGTCGAAGCGAGGCTCGGCAAGTCGCGATTCATGCACATCGAGGAGCTGCCGACGCGACGCCGCAACGCGTCCTGAAGCGTCTCGCGGTCCGGGGGAGGAACTCCTCTCCCGGACCGCACCGATTGTCCTTTTCGAACGATAGAGGTGTAAGGTACCAGCAGGTCGCCTTTCGCAGGCTGCGAAGGGTGGTACGGTTCCGTCGGGTGACGGTCGCAAGCGTTTCGCCTGGGCAACCGGGCAAAATCTCTCTCCTCGACGCTTGGCAGATGCTCATCCGGCTCTTCGAAAACCGTGGCCATCCCTTGCAGCCTAAGGAAGGTAACTTGACGCCTTTTTCGCCCTTTGGTACTCTCCGGCCAAGCGTATCTCCGTTTTCGGCAGATCGGTCTACCGGGACACGCGGAACTCTAGGGAACTAACCGTTTTCCAGATGTCCGCATCCGCCGTAAACAACCAATGAACCACCAGGCCTTGGGCCCGGTGCGTTTTGTTTTTTGAGCCCTGATAATCCCCCTATGTCCTTCCAGCGAACCCCTCCGAAAACCTACGCGCGCAAGACGTTCGGCGCCGTTCCCGACGCCATGGAGCTCCCGGACCTCATCGAGGTGCAGCGCCGCAGCTACCGGTGGTTCTTCGACACCGGCATCCGCGAGCTGTTCGCCGAGATCTCCCCGATCAAGGATTTCATCGGCCGCGACCTCGAGCTGTTCTTCGACGACTACTATCTCGACGAACCCAAGTTCGACGAGAAGACCAGCCGTCTCAAGAACGTGACCTACGAGGCGCCGCTGCGCGTGAAGACGCGCTTGCTCAACAAGCGCAACCAGACGGTGAAGGAACAGGAGATCTACCTGGGCGACCTTCCGCTCATGACCCCGCGCGGCACCTTCATCATCAACGGCGTCGAGCGCGTGGTGGTGTCCCAGCTCGTGCGCTCGGCCGGAGCCTTCTTCACCGCCGAGGTGTACCGCGGCCGCTGTTACTATGGCGCGAAGATCATCCCCAACCGCGGCGCATGGCTCGAGTTCGAGACCGATCCCAAGAACGTGATCTGGGTGAAGATCGACCGCAAGCGCAAGGTGGCGGTCACGAGCCTCCTGCGCGCGTTCGGCGTGTCCGAGGACGAGGCCATCCTCGAGCTGTTCAAGGACGTGGACACCCATCCCACCAACCGCTACATCGAGTCCACCCTCAACAAGGACGCGGCCAAGAGCGAGGAGGAGGGGCTCATCGAGGTGTACAAGCGCATCCGCCCGGGCGACCGCGCCACCGCGGACAACGCCAAGTCGCTCATCCACTCGATGTTCTTCAATTTCGACCGCTACGACCTGGGCCGGGTGGGGCGCTACAAGTTCAACCTGCGCTTCGGGCTCGACACGACCGAGCAGACCGTGGGTCCCGAGGAGAACCGCATCATCAAGAAGGAGGACCTGATCGCGATCATCCGCGAAATCATCCGGCTGAACATCACCCAGGAAGCCGCGGATGACGTGGACCACCTGGGCAACCGCCGCGTGCGCGCCGTGGGCGAGCTCATCCAGAGCCGCTTCCGCGTGGGGCTCGCGCGCATGGAGCGCATCATCAAGGATCGCATGTCCACCCAGGACATCGACACGCTCACCCCGGGCCGCCTCATCAACGCCCGCCCGGTGATCGGCGCCGTGCGCGAGTTCTTCATGAGCTCGCAGCTGTCCCAGTTCATGGACCAGACCAACCCGCTTTCCGAGTTGGAGCACAAGCGCCGCCTCTCGGCCATGGGTCCGGGCGGGCTCTCGCGCGAACGCGCCGGGTTCGAGGTGCGCGACGTGCATCCGTCCCACTACGGCCGCATCTGCCCGATCGGGACGCCGGAAGGACCCAACATCGGCCTCATCGGCCAGCTCTCCTCGTATGCCGTGATCAACGACTACGGGTTCATCGAGACGCCGTACCGCAAGGTGGTGAAGCACACGCTTCCCGACGGGAAGACGGTGGCCAAGGTCACCGACGAGATCGAGTACATCAACGCGTTCAAGGAAGAGCGCTCGGTCACCGTCCCGGCCACGGTGCCGCTCAACGAGGACGGCACGTTCAAGGACGAATTCGTCGGCGCGCGCAAGTTCAGCGAGCCGAAGGTGGTGTCCGCCTCCGAGGTGGATTACATGGACGTGTCCTCGACCCAGATCGTGTCGATCGGCACCGCGCTCATCCCGTTCCTCGAACACGATGACGCCACCCGCGCGCTCATGGGCACGAACATGCAACGCCAGGCCGTGCCGTGCGTGCGCCCCGAGGCCCCGATCATCGGGACCGGCATCGAGCACCGCTCGGCCAAGGACTCCGGGCACGTGATCGTGGCCGACGAGGATTCCACCGTGACCCGCGTGGACGGCAACCGCATCCAGCTGACGGACGGGAAGGACAACGTATACGACTACGAACTCAAGAAGTTCCTCCGTTCCAACAACTCCACCGGCATCACCCAGCGGCCCAGCGTCGACATCGGCCAGAAGGTGAAGAAGGGCGAGGTGATCGCGGACTCCTCGAGCGTGGACAGGGGGGAGTTGGCTCTCGGCCAGAACGTGCTGGTCGCGTTCATGGCCTGGGACGGCTACAACTACGAGGACGCCGTCATCTTCTCCGAGCGCCTGGTGCATAACGACCGCTTCACGAGCGTGCACATCGAGAACTACACGATCGACGTGCGCGACACCAAGCTCGGCCCCGAGGTGGTGACCGCCGACATCCCGAACGTGAGCGAAGAGAAGCTCAAGAACCTCGATGCCGAGGGCGTGGTCCGCATCGGCGCCGAAGTGAAGTCGGGCGACATCCTGGTGGGGAAGATCACCCCCAAGGGCGAGACCGAGCTTTCGGCCGAGGAAAAGCTCCTGCGCGCTATCTTCGGCGAGAAGGCCCGCGACGTGCGCGATTCCTCGCTCACCCTCGAGCACGGCGAGCATGGCAAGGTGGTGGGGATCCAGGTGTTCTCCCGCGAGGCCGGCGACAAGCTGCCGCCGGGGGTGATCCGCCAGATCCAGGTGGCCGTGGCCGACCTGCGCAAGATCCAGGTGGGCGACAAGGTGGCCGGCCGCCACGGCAACAAGGGCGTCATCTCCAAGGTGGTGCCGATCGAGGACATGCCGTTCCTGCCTGACGGCACCCCGGCCGACGTCATCCTCACGCCCCTTGGCGTCGTGTCGCGCATGAACCTGGGCCAGATCCTCGAGGTGCACCTGGGGCTCGCGGCGAACGCCTTGGGCTACCACGTGGCCACCCCGGTGTTGAACGGCGTGAGCGAAGCCACCATCCGCGAGGAGCTGAAGAAAGCCGGCTTCCGCGAGGACGGCCAGGTGACGCTCTTCGACGGGCGCACGGGCGAGGCGTTCGAGAATTCGGTCACGGTGGGCTACATGTACATCCTGAAGCTCCACCACATGGTGGAGGACAAGATCCACCAGCGCTCCATCGGCCCGTACTCGCTCATCACCCAGCAGCCCTTGGGCGGCAAGGCGCAGTTCGGCGGCCAGCGTTTCGGCGAAATGGAAGTGTGGGCGCTGGAGGCCTACGGCGCGGCGCATACGCTCCAGGAGATCCTCACCATCAAGTCCGACGACGTGCCGGGCCGCTCGAAGGCGTACGAGTCCATCATCAAGGGCGAGGCGATCAAGAAGGTGAACATCCCGGAATCCTTCAACGTGCTCATCCGCGAGTTGAAGGGGCTGTGCCTCGACGTGGAGCTCATGAAGGACGGTCGCAAGGTCGAGACCGGATCGGACAAGAAGGCATCCGCCTAACGCCGCCCATATGTTTCAGCGACAAGACACCCTCAAGATCACCGACTTCGACGCCATCCGCCTGCGTCTCGCCTCCCCCGAGGTGATCCGCGGCTGGAGCCACGGCGAAGTGACCAAGCCCGAGACGATCAACTACCGCACCCAGAAGCCGGAAAAGAGCGGGCTGTTCGCCGAAGAGATCTTCGGGCCGTCCAAGGACTGGGAATGCTACTGCGGCAAGTACAAGAAGATCCGCTACAAGGGGATCGTGTGCGACAAGTGCGGCGTGGAAGTGACCCACTCCATCGTCCGGCGCGAGCGCATGGGCCACATCGAGCTCGCCGCCCCGATCACGCACATCTGGTTCCTGCGCGGCGTGCCGTCCAAGGTGGGGACCGTGCTCGACCTCTCGGTGCAGGCGCTCGAGAAGGTGATCTATTTCGCCTCCTTCATCGTGACCGACGTGAACGAGACGGCGAAGGAGCAGATGATCGAGCAGGTGAAGCAGGAGTACAGATCCAAGAAGAAGATGATCGAGGGCGAGTTCAAGCGCGACGCGCAGCGCCTCGAGGAGAAGTTCAAGGACGACGAGAAGAAGCGCGTCGCCGAATTGAGGCACCTCGAGGAGATCCGCGACGGCAAGGACGCCGAGCTCGACGAGGACTTCGAAGGCGTGGAAAAGGAATTGAAGGAGTTGAAGCCGCTCGCCATCATTTCCGAGCAGACCTACCACGACTGGTCGCTCAAATACGGCCACATCTTCGAGGCGTCCATCGGCGCCGAGGCCGTGAAGGAGATGCTCTCCCGCTTCAACATGGAGAAGACGATGAAGCTCATCGAGGGCGAGCTTGAGGACGCGAGCGCGGCGAAGCGCGATCGCCTCATGCGCCGCTTGAAGCTCCTCAAATCGCTCTCCGCGAACGACCTGAAACCGTCCTGGATGATCCTCGACGCGCTCCCGGTCATCCCGCCGGACCTGCGCCCCATGGTGCCGCTGGACGGCGGACGCTTCGCGACCAGCGACCTCAACGACCTGTACCGCCGCGTCATCAACCGCAACAACCGCCTGAAGCGCCTCAAGGAGTTGAACGCTCCCGAGGTCATTTCGCGCAACGAGAAGCGCATGCTGCAGGAAGCGGTGGACGCGCTCATCGACAACAGCGCGCGTCACTCGAAGACGGTCGTCGCCGCGACGGGCAAGAAGCGTCAGTTGAAGTCGCTCGCCGACCAGCTGAAGGGCAAGCAGGGCCGGTTCCGCCAGAACCTGCTCGGCAAGCGCATCGACTACTCGGGCCGCTCCGTGATCGTGGTGGGCCCGCACCTGAAGCTCGACCAGTGCGGCATCCCCAAGAAGATGGCGCTTGAGCTGTTCAAGCCGTTCGTGATCGCGAAGCTCATCGAGCGCGAGTACGTGCACAACATCCGTTCGGCCAACCGCTTCATCGAATCCGGCCGTCCGGAGACCTGGGACATCCTGGAGGAGATCATCAAGGACGCGTTCGTGCTGCTCAACCGCGCCCCGACGCTCCACCGCCTGGGCATCCAGGCGTTCCGCCCCACCCTCATCGAAGGGAAGGCGATCCAGATCCATCCGCTCGTGTGCGAGGCGTACAACGCCGACTTCGACGGCGACCAGATGGCCGTGCACGTGCCGCTGACCGACGAGGCCAAGCGCGAGGCGAGCGAACTCATGCTCTCCACCCGCAACCTGCTCAAGCCCGCGCACGGCGGGCCGGTGGCGACGCCGGGCAAGGACATCGCCTGGGGCGCCTACTACATGACCATGACGTTCGCGGAACCGGACGAGAAGGCCGCGAAGAGCTTCGGGAGCGTCTCGGACGCCAAGTACGCGTACCAGACCGGCGTCATCAAGCTCAGCGACTGGATCCGCGTGCGCGTCGACGGGGAGATCATGCTGACCACCGTGGGCCGCATCCTCGTGAACGAGCGGTTCCCCAAGGACATCCCGTTCATGAACCAGACGCTGTCCAAGAAGGAGCTCGCCAACGTGGTGAAATACGCGCTTGAGCTGCACGGCCAGCAGGAGGCCGCGGACCTGTTGGACCGCCTGAAGGAGATGGGATTCAGCTTCATCACCAAGTCCGGCTACTCCTACGGCATGGGGAACCTCCCCGAGCTCGAAGGGAAGGCGGTGCTCCTTGAGGAGGGCACGCGCCGCGTGCGCGAGACCGAGGAGTTCTTCGCGCAGGGACTGCTCACCTCCGCCGAACGCCACCAGCAGGTGGTGAAGGTCTGGAACGAGATCAAGGACCGCATCGCCGAGATCGCGAAGAAGGCGCTCCCGAAGAACAACTCGGCCTACACCATGATCGAATCGGGCGCGCGCGGGACCTGGGGCCAGATGACGCAGACCATCGGCATGAAGGGGCTCGTGGCCAACCCGGCCGGCGAGATCATCGAGCTCCCGGTGAAGTCTTCGTTCAAGGACGGGTACGACGTGCTGGAGTTCTTCATCTCCTCCCACGGCGTGCGCAAAGGGCTCACCGACACCGCGCTGCGTACCGCCAACGCCGGGTACCTCACCCGCCGCCTCGTGGACGTGGCGCAGGACGTGGTCGTGCGCGACGAGGATTGCGGCGACGACCAGGGCGTGGTGCTCACCAAGGAGGAATCCGACGAGATCGGCGAGCCGCTCTTGGTGCGCATCCTGGGCCGCGTCGCGCTCTCGCCCATCACCAAGCCCGGCGGGAGGAAGACCTTGGTGGACGCCGGCGAGCTCATCACCGAAACGCACATCCGCGAGCTGGAGGCCGCCAAGGAGCCGCTTGCGAGCGCGCACGTGCGCTCGGTCATGACCTGCCGCATCCGCCGCGGCGTGTGCCAGAAATGCTACGGCTACGACCTCGCGTACAACAAGCTGGTGAAGATCGGGACCGCGGTGGGCATCGTGGCCGCCCAGTCGATCGGCGAACCGGGCACGCAGCTCACCATGCGCACGTTCCACACCGGCGGCGTGGCCGGCAAGGACATCACGCAGGGCCTTCCGCGCGTGGAAGAGCTGTTCGAGGCGCGCAGCCCCAAGCAGAAGGCCGTGATGGCCGAAGTCTCCGGCACGGTCGCGATCGAGACCGCTTCCCGCGAGATCGTCCAGGCCGGCACGGGGAAGCAGATCCTGGACACCCGGCCGGGCCAGAAGACCGTGAAGATCACCCATATGGCGGTCGAGGAACAGCCGTTCGTGGTGGGCAAGGACGCCGTCGTCAAGGTGAAGGACGGCGCCAAGGTGAAGCAAGGCCAGATGATCGCCGTGACCGAAAGCGGGGAGGAGATCTCCTCCGACGTGGACGGCATCGCGAAGGTCGGCCGAGCGGTCGTGACCGTGGTGTACGAGGCCGAAAAGGTGCGCGAGTACATCATCCCGCCGGGCTACACCCTGTACGTGAAGGACGGCGACGAAGTGACGGCCGGGGACTCGCTCACCGACGGCAACCTCGACCTGCAGCTCCTGTTCAAGCACAAGGGCAAGGACGCCGTGATGAAATATCTCTCCAAGGAGACGCAGTTCATCTACGCCTCCCAGGGCCAGAAGCTCAACAACAAGCATATCGAGACGATCATCCGCCAGCTGTTCAGCCGCGTGCGCGTGATCGATCCGGGCGACACCGATCTCCTTCCGGGCGAGATCGTGGAGCGGGCGACCTTCTTGGACGCCAACGACCTGGTCGAGAAGGGGGAGACCGCCGCGACCGCCGAGGAGCTGTTCCTGGGGGTGACCAAGGTGTCGTTGTCCACCGACTCATGGCTGTCGGCCGCCTCCTTCCAGGAGACCGCGCGCGTGCTCATCAACGCGGCGGTGACCGGCAAGGTGGATACGCTCGCCGGCCTCAAGGAGAACGTGATCATCGGGCGGCTCATCCCGGCCGGCACGGGCTTCGGCGCCGAAAGCCAGCTCGCCAACACCCAGGTGGTGCCCGAGCCCAAGCGCGAGGAAGGGATGTAACCCGAGAAAAAACCGCCCCTCGTGGGGTGGTTTTGCTCGAAGGATTCCGGATTAATCTTATTGAGCGATATGATTTCAAAGAAACAGTTGCTTGCCTCCATCCTCGGCGCCTCCATGTTCTTGGGGGCAGGATGCGCTCCCGCGTCCCCGGCCGTGACGGACGTCCCGGACATGACGACGGCTTGGGAAACGCAGGAAAGGCCTCCAGCGCAGACCGGCCCCGACACCCTGCAGTTCTCTCCTGCCGTCACGGCGAAGATTCCGGCAGGCTGGACCGTCCAGGCCTACGTCCCGGTCCCGCAGTACACGAACTATGACGTGACCACCTCCGTTTCGCAGAATGTCGGCTTGGGGGCGATCCATGTGAGCGAATGGTTGAAAGGGCCGTCGCCGGACGAAGGATATGTGATCGCGCATGAAGACCGCCCCGCCGCGCTCGAGGTTCTCAAGGGGGCCTACGAGCATAAGGCCGTCACGGCCGCGGACCGGGCGAACTTCGAGGCCGGAGTCGGAGAGTTCCTCGGGTATTCGCAGGTCCGCGCCTCGCTGCAGTATTTCGCGAGCGCCGACGGCACGTTCCGGGGCATCTCGTTCTACAACCTCCAAGGGCAGGCAGCGGGCGCGTATCCGGTGTATCACGTTTCGCTGTACGACCCGACGAGCGACATGATCGTCTACGGCTGGTATGGCGTCCCGGCATCGGCCAAGGAGGTGGTCGGGATCAACGCTTGGCTCGAGGACATGAACGGACTTTCGAGCAAGGAGATCCAGACGCGTGACGAGCAGGGAAAGGTCAAGGTTAAGGCGCTCCTTGAAAGTACGCCTAAGTCCAAGCTCTCTTTCTTCGCTGGGCTGAACCTATTCGACGAATTCTTCCGTTCCATTTCTCGAAAGTAGCTCTATGAAAAACCGCCCCATGTGGGGCGGTTTTGCGTTTGGAAAACGCGTCTGTTAGGATGGAATCGTATGGAAGACAAGATCATCCAGAAGCTCATCGAGCACGAGGCGGAACATCGAGATATCCGTGAGAACATGATGAACAAGGATGATGGTCGTCGCATGATGGATCTGCTCGAAGGCGTCGCTTCTATGGTGAAGGATAGACATGAAGAGCAGTCATTCAGGGCCGCTTGGTTGAACCGCCTCCAGGAGGCCTCCGACCGTCACGAACGGGACATCCGGTTCATGAGAGAGCACCTGAAGCTCGCCTGACAGCCAAGACCGCTCCGAAAGGGGCGGTTTTTTCTTGCCAATTCCGTCCCGTGGGCTAGAGTAGGGCCATCTATGGCCCGTCACAGCCACTGGCACAACATCCAGCTCAAGAAGGGCAAGGCGGACAAGAGCCGGGCCGGGGTGTTTTCGAAGCTGGCCAAGAACGTCACGGTGGCGGCAAAGGAAGGGGGAGGCGACCCGGGGTTCAACTTCAAGCTGCGCATGGCAATCGAGGCGGCGAAGGCCGCGAACATGCCCAAGGACAACATCCAGCGCGCGGTGGACCGCGGCACGGGCGCGGGCGATGGGGCGACGCTCGAGGAGGTGGTGTACGAAGGGTTCGGTCCATCCGGCGTCGCGCTCATGATCGTGTGCGTGACCGACAACCGCAACCGGAGCGTCGCGGAGATGAAGACGCTTGCGTCCAAAAATGGCGGGACGATCGGCGCCGCGGGGAGCGTCGCCTGGATGTTCGATCGCAAGGGGATGGTGGCGATCGGCGACGCGTCGGCCGTGAAGGACCGCGACGCGTTCGAGCTCGCCATGATCGAGGCCGGCGCCTCGGACATCCGTTGGGATGGCGACTTCGTTGTCATCCTGAGCGAAGCGAAGGATCTTCAGAAGGTGGCCTCCGAGGTCGAATCCCAAGGGCTCAAAACCGACGACGTGCGAATAGGCTACGTCCCGAAGACGCCAGTTGCGGTTGAAGATGCGGCGGCCAAGGAGCAACTCGACAAGCTCCTTGAGGTTTTGGACGACCACGACGACGTCGAAGCCGTATACACGAACGAATTATGAGACTCATCACCCTCAATACCTGGTCCGGACGGCGGCGCGACGCGCTCGTAGAGTTCGTGCGTCGAGAAGCGACGGAGACGGACATCTTTTGTTTCCAGGAATTTTTTCACGGTGCCACCGGGAAGACGAACGAGTGGCAAGATTGTGTCTACGAGCTGTATTCGGACATCGGGAAAGCGATTCCCAAATACGATGGATACTATCATGCATTTTCGCGACTATTACGGACTCGCCACGTTCGTGCGGCCTCCGCTTTCGCCCGTAACCGTCACGGAAACCTTCGTCCACGTCGTGAATTTCCACGGCCTCTGGAACGGGCTCGGGAAGGACGATTCGCCGGACCGATTGGAGCAATCCCGAAAAATCGTCGAGACGATCAAGAAGATCGATGGCGAGATTATCTTGTGCGGTGACTTTAACTTGAATCCGAATACGGAGAGCATGGCCATCGTCGAAGCGGCCGGGCTTCGGAACCTCGTGAAGGAATATGGGATCACGAGTACACGGACGAGCTTATATGCGAAGCCGGGGCGGATTACGTCATGGTTTCCGAGGGGGTGAACGTGAAGGATTTCCGCGTGTTGCCGGACGAGGTGTCCGACCATGCGCCGCTCATGCTGGACGTTGACCTGCAGGAGTGACGGTGTACACTTAAGATACATTCTTCTATGACGACGAGATTCATCGGGGTTACGGAATTCCGACAGAACATGACAAAGTTCGCCAAGCTCGCTCGAACACGCAAGCAGCGTTTGGTGGTGCTTCAGAATGATGAGCCGCTGTTTGAATTGCACTCCCCATCCAAAGCGGATTTCGAGACCGATATCCTGAAGCGCGTGAATGCCTCTGAACGGCAGATGAAGGCCGGACGACTCGTTACGGCAGAACAGATGGAACGCATGCTCCGATAAGCCGTTATGGCGCTCCCGTACGCGTATTCAAAGGAGGCGTCAGATGACATGCGTTCCTTGGATAAGACTGTTGCAAGACGGATCTCAAAAAAGATCCGTTTTTTCTGTTCTACAGACGATCCGATGCGTAACGCGAAGGCTCTCAAAGGATCGTTGTCGGGCGTGTATCGATTCCGAGTGGGGGACTGGCGTGTTCTTTTTCGAAAAACTGTTGACGGGACGATCATCCTGTTGATTATCTTGTCGGTGAAGCATCGAAACGAAGTGTACGAATAAACGTGTGATAGTCCTTGGAATTGACCCGGGTTTTGGAAGAATGGGTTTCGGATGCGTGTCCGTCGGTCGTGGAAAGACGCATGTGCTGGACTATGGGGTTGCCACGACGAACAAGAACGAACCGCACGCAAAGCGCCTCCTTCAAATTTCGGACGATACGGACGAACTCATTAAGACGCACAAGCCGGATCTTGTGGCGGTCGAGAAACTCTACTTTTCAAAAAACGTGAAGACGGCCATGCAAGTGGCGGAAGCGCGCGGCGTCATTCTCGCGGCGGCGGCGCGACGGGGCGTGAAGATCGTCGAGCTTACTCCTGGTCAGGTGAAAATGGCGGTCACGGGGAGCGGGAGCGCGGACAAGAAAGGGGTGATCATGATGGTCACGAAGCTGCTCGGCCTCAAGAAGGCCCCCAAGCTCGACGACGCGGCCGATGCGCTGGCCCTGGCCCTTACCGCTTCCTCCATGCGCTCATTTCCGAAATTGTCCCGACCGAGACAATTTCCTAAATGAAAAATCGCCCCGTGAGGGACGATTTTTCTTCTGCTTACGGGCGATCGGCGCGGAAGCACTCCAGGCACTTCACCGGGCGGCCGCCTTCGCGGGGCTCGAACGGCACTTCGCAGTTCTTTCCGCACGCGGCGCACACTGCCGGGAACATCTGGCGCGGGGCCTGCATGTTCGCGCGCTTGGCGCGGGCGCAGTCCCGGCAGCGGGTGGGCTGGTTCTGCCAACCCTTTTCCGCGAAGAACGCCTGGTCGCGATCGGAGAAGACGAATTCCTTCCCGCAGTCGCGGCAGTTAAGAGACATGTCACTCATACGCTGACTTGGAGACCCTGTCTCCGGTTAGACTCATACGTGCGGTGTTCCGACAGCGTATGGCACTTAGATGTCTGGGTCGTTTGCGATCCAGGGACCATCCGACCCTTGTTCGGACGCTCCTCGGACCGTTAGTGGGACCCGCGTGGAGCGGGCGACGGGAATCGAACCCGTGACTACTCCTTGGAAGAGAGTCGTTTGACCACTAAACTACGCCCGCGTTTTGAAATTCCGATGGCCGCACTATAGCAGAAACCCCGCGTCCTGTCCAGGGTCATCCGGCGGCCTCCAGGAGCCAAAGGAACTCGCGATTCCCGCCTTTTCCGCCCACGATGGGGGATTCGGTTTCCTGAAGGATCTTGGCTCCAGCGTGAGCCGCGTCGGCCCTGACGCGTCCGAGCACCTCTTCGATTTTTTCGTCCGGAAGCTTGCCGGAGCGAAGATCTTTCGGACCGGCCTCGTAATGCGGCTTCACGAGCGCGATGACGCGCCCGTCGGGGTTCAGGTTCTTGAGCGCGTTCGGAAGGATCTTGGCGAGTCTGGTCCAGCTCGTGTCCATGGTCACGACGTCGACCGCCTCGGGGAGCTCGACATGCATCGCGTTCGTGCGTTCCATCACCACCGCGCGCGGGTCATTCCGCAGTTTCCAATCGAGCGTGCCGTATCCGGTTTCCACGGCGTAGACCTTCGCGGCCCCGTGCTGGAGCAGGCAGTCGGTGAACCCGCCGGTGGAGGCGCCGAAATCCGCGCACGTGAGTCCGGTCGGATCCAGCCGGAACGCGGCAAGCGCGTGCGCGAGCTTTTCCCCCGCGCGGGAGACGAACGGCATACTACGGACGAACATGCTTCACAACCAGGTAACCGATGGAAGCGAGCATCGCGAGGCCTACGATGACGTCCGCAGGATAGGTCCTGTCGTGCAGGTCGAAGATGGGCTGGTACCAGGCGGGCGCGGTCGGGGCCGTTTCGCCGATCGGCGGCGGGAACCCGATGCCCGGGGCGACGTCCACTTCCGTCCGTTCGCCGTCGGAGATGCCCATGACCACGCGCCAACGCGGCGCCTGCCCGGGCATCTCGGAGAAGGGGATGTTGATGGTCACGGTGTCGCCCTTCATGCGCCAGCGCATGGCCGTCTCCCTGTTGATGGCCCAGGTCCGCGCCGCCGGTTCGGGGTTATACCAGCGGAAATCAGCGTACCAGCCGGCATCGGCGTTGTGCTGGAGCGCGAATTCGCTGTCCATGCCGCCTCGCACGCCGTTTCCCGGCGCATCGTTGTCTGCCAGGCCGTCGGCGTCCGCGTACACGTACAGCGTCACCTTGTCGGTCGGCCTGTTCGGAAGCTCCGCTCCCAGCTTCACGGTGAAATCCCAACTCTCGCCCCCGGCGTCGCGCGATACCGAAACGCGCTCGATGTCTCCCCATGGTTGATGCAGGGCCGTGGCGCGTCCCCAGCGGTCCAGCACGTCGCCCAGCGGATCCGTGACCTCGTCGGCTCCGGAGAGGGCGCCGAACGGTTCGCGGTCCTCGGTCGCGACGGCCCGCGAGAGCTGCTCGTCGGTCATGCCGAGCTCGTCCCGGAGGTGGTCGTCGGTGCCAGCCTGGCCGGCATCGTTCGCGAACGCACCCAGGGGGAGAAGGGTGGTAAGGGTGATAAGGGTTGTAAGGGTGAAGGAAAATTTTTTCATACGCATGGTCGGGCTGGCCGGACTCGAACCGGCGGCCTCCTGCTCCCAAAGCAGGCGTTCTGCCAACTGAACTACAGCCCGAAATACCAGCGGAAGGTATCAGAAATCCCTTGTTTCAACAAGGGATTCTCCTCCCTGCGTCCTCCTGCCTAATACGGGAATTTGATGTCCGGATCCTCCTCGAGCGTCCCGCCGTCGACGTAGAGGTCCGCGAGCGCCTGGGAAATCGCGACGACGAATTCTTGGCGGAAACGGAAGGCGCTCATGCTGGCGATCGCGTGGGACGTGGCGTTCTCCACGTATACCACCTGGCCGCTCGGGAGGAACCCGATGGTGCCGTCCGGATGTGCGAGGTCATTGAGGTCCGGCCCCGGCTGGTAGTTGCCGAAGAACACGTCCGCGACGTCGATCACCCGCTTGCTCCATTCGGGTCCATGCAGCGCGACGGCCACCGCCTCGGACGGCACCCAGCGCAACACGCCGCCTGGCTCTACCGCGTAGACCTTGGGGTCGGTGGTGAGTTTGACGAGATAGGTGCCCGGCCGCACGGTGACGTTGCCGCCCAGCGGATAGGAGGCCAGATGTTCGGCGTCGATGTACGCCACCTCCGAGAAGTCCGCGTACCAAGAGCGGTATACCTGGAGGGAGGGGAAGGCGTGACGCTTGCCGTCTCCGCCGATCACGTACACGGCGCTGTCCATGTCGGTGGCCGGGTTCCCATCGTCGGGGAGCTTCACGAGCAGCCCGCGCGGAACGCCCTCCTCGGTCGGTTCGAGGCTCGGCTCCTCGGTCGGTGGCGGGAGAGAGACCGTTTCGGCCTCGATCGCGTCGAGCCGCCACTGCTCGTCCTCGGTGCTCGTGACGCTCACGTATCGATACGGCGTCGAGGAGGCGTAGTCCACGACGAACGCGCTTTGGGAGAGCGGCACCGCGCCCCGCGACTCCTGCAGCTTCGAGAACGAGACGTCCAGGAACTCGACGCGGTATCCGGCTCCGAAATCGAGCAGGACGTAGGAGACGGTGAGGTCGCCGGTGCCTTCCTCGCCCGCGCCCATGTCGAGGATGACGGACGCGTCCTGATCGAAGAAGTCGGCGTAGACCTGGTCCGGCGCCCCCAGCGCGTTGAGCGGCCGGTACAGATGATTGGATGCCTGGTACACGGCGTCCGCGTACGCGTCGCCGTTCACGGCCGATGCCGCGAGCGGCACGAACGCGATGGCGGACGCGAGGAAGGGGAGGAGTCTCTTCATATTGAGGACAGGATACCAGGGGTCCGCGGAAATCAAAAACGGCCGACCGTCATGGTGCCGAGGGTGAGAATTGAACTCACGACGCCAGGCTCTTCAGGCCTGCGCTCTACCACTGAGCTACCTCGGCGTTTGAAGGCTTCGTCTAAACGAAGTCTCCCATGATGGTCGGCCGTTTGTTTGAACGTTCATTTTCTCGGACGGTCGTCCTCGGGGACCCGTACGGCATGCAGGAGGAGCAATGACGTGATACCTAGGGCCGCGGCGGTCGCGGCGAGGGAGAAGAATCCCAGCCCAACGGCCATGCTCACCCCGGCCACGAGCCAGATGCTCGCCGCGGTCGTAAGCCCTTCCACGTGCCCGCGCGCCTGGATGATGGTGCCGGCGCCGATGAACCCGATGCCCGGCAGGATCTGGCTCACGATGCGGCTCACGTCGACCGCTTCCACGGATCCGGAGAATTGCGCGATCTGCAGCGACACGATGGTCATCACGCAGGTGCCGATCGCGACGAGCACGTCGGTGCGCACGCCCGCGGGCTTGTGGCGGTACTCGCGCTCGAGGCCGATCGCGGCACCGATCGCGGCCGCGACCACGAGGCGCGTGAGGATGTCGAGAGTGCTGAGGTCAGACATATGGTTCAGGGGTCAGGATACATCGTGCAGTATATCCTAACCCCTGAACATAGTCCCTGGTGGGCGTGCCAAGAGTCGAACTTGGGACCTCGACATTATCAGTGTCGCGCTCTAACCAACTGAGCTACACGCCCGTAAAGGTGCCGACAGTGTAGGGAAAACCGCCCCAAAGGTCAACCCCGAAAACCAAACCCCGCCGGGAATCCGGCGGGGCGTTTATCTGCTGGGTGATTGCAACGTCTTAAGGTTGGTGTGCCTCTTGCGAGGCTCCGATCAGTGAGACTGATCTCGACCTAGGACTGACTCCGACGCGAGGTCGGAGTGATATCCCTGGTAAAGGAGGTGATCCACCCACAGCTTCCGCTACGGGTGCCTTGTTACGACTTCGCCCCTATCACCGGTTTTGCCTTCCGCCGCCCTACGGCGACGTTCGGGCACCCCCGGCTCTCTTGGCGTGACGGGCGGTGAGTACAAGACCCGAGAACGTATTCACGGCCACATAGCTGATTGGCCGTTACTAGCGATTCCGGCTTCACGAGGGCGAGTTGCAGCCCTCGATCCGAACTGAGATCGGCTTTGAGGATTAGCTCCGCATTGCTGCTTGGCAACCCATTGTACCGACCATTGTAGCACGTGTGTCGCCCTGGACGTAAGGGCCATGCTGATTTGACGTCATCCCCACCTTCCTCCCTCTTACGAGGGCAGTCTCCCGTGACAAGTAACACGGGATAGGGGTTGCGCTCGTTACCCCACTTAAGGGAACAGCTCACGCCACGAGCTGACGACAACCATGCAGCACCTACCTAGCACCCTCGAAGGCGGCCACCGTTTCCGGCGGCTTGCAGCTAGATTTCAAGCCCAGGTAAGGTTCCTCGCTTAGTGTCGAATTAAACCACATGCTCCACCGCTTGTGCGGGT
>Ga0155146_17_pt7 | contig 43512 bp, 47 predicted proteins | sample RifCSPhighO2_01_FD_106114 | JGI IMG/M metagenome (GOLD analysis project Ga0155146, IMG submission 106114) | Candidatus Uhrbacteria bacterium RIFCSPHIGHO2_01_FULL_63_20 | reverse complement strand
AAGACCATGATTCCGCGCGTCGCGTCTCGCGCGTCGGCCGTTTCGGCTTCCTGCCGATGAAGGTGCCGGTGTCCGTGCGTCGCCTCGACCGCGACGGCCGCGCTCTCATCGCGCTCAAGTTCATGCTGGCCGAGCTCCATCTGGCAGCGCTCGGTCCGATCCGTCATTCGTTGTTCAATTACCGTTTCGGGCATGGGAAAATAGGGAGTAGGGGGTAGTACGTAGTGCGTAGGGAATTTCCCCTACCGACTACGCACTACGCACTACGCACTTCTTATGCGCATCCCCATCGTGGTCCATCATCGGCACGTCCACTTGTCCAAGAAGGACATGGATGCGTTGTTCGGTCCGAAGATGACCCCCCTGTCCGACCTCGGACACAAGGGGCAGCACGCGTATCAGGAGACCGTGGACGTGGTCGGCGAGCGTGGCGTGCTCGAGCGCGTGCGCGTGCTCGGTCCGTCCCGCGACGAGACGCAATTGGAGCTCTCCCCGGTAGAGGCGATCGCGCTCGGGCTCGACGCGCCCGTGCGTTCGAGCGGGGATCTCGCACGCGCCGCGACGGTGAAGCTGAAGGGCCCCAAGGGGGAAGTACGCCGACGTTGCGCCATCATCCCGGTCCGCCACCTGCACGCGGACCTGGCCGATGCCACGCGTCTGGGGGTCTCCCACAACGACGTGGTCACGCTCGAGGTGGACGGGCACAGGCGCATCGAACAGGTGCTGGTGCGGGTCCATCCCACGTTCGCCTTGGAATGCCACCTGTCTCCCGACGAGGCCGCCGAACTGTGGGTCCACACCGGGGATACCGCCCATCTCGCGAAGCCCGGTTGATGGTATGATATGGGCATGATCCGCCTGTCGGCCATCGCCATCGCCGTTTTCCTGGCTCCCACCGTCGCGCACGCCGCCGGCGCCGATTTGGCGATTCGCGCGGCGGACATCTCCTTTTCGCAGAAGACGCTCGTCTCGGGAGACCACGTGCGCATCTATGCCACCGTACGCAACACGGGTGACGTGGACGTGAGCGGGTACGTGTCGTTCTTCCAGGGTACGATCCCCATCGACGACAGCCAGGTGATCTCGGTGCGGGAAGGGGGCGTCCCCGAAGAGGTGTTCGTGGATTTCGTCGTCCCAAACGCGACCTTCAACATCCGTGCCGAGATCAAGGGGACCGATCCCCAGGATGCCAATGCCGGAAACGACGTTGCCATCACCGGGCTGTTCGATCCCGTCCAGGATGCCGACCACGACGGGGTGGAGGATGACGAGGACGATTGCCCTTCGACGAAGAACGCCGACCAGCAGGATGCCGACAAGGACGGCTCGGGCGACGCCTGCGACGAGGACGACGACAACGACGGGCTTTCCGACGAAGTCGAGAAGGAACTGGGGACGAGCCCGACCAAGGCTGACACCGACGGCGACGGCGTCTCGGACAAGGACGACGTGTTCCCGTTGGATCCCACCAGGTCCAAACAGCCACCGCCTCCTCCGGCTCCCCCCGCAGCCCCCGCGCCCAAGCCCGCTCCCGCGCCGATCCCAAGCGTGCCGGTCGCGCTCGCCGCCGAGGCCGTTGATCCGTCGTCCGGGCCTGTCGAAACTCAGGAAGCCGATGCCGTCCCCCCTCCGACGATCTCAGGGGATGCCGCGACGCAGACTTCGCCATCCGCCGTGTTCACCTATCGTCGGGACGCCTGGAACCGTTTCACCTTCACCGCGCTCACGCCGGCCTTGCCCGGCTACCGTCTCGAATGGGATCTGGGGGACGCGGTGACCTCCAGCCGCCATTCGCTCGAACACGCGTACGCCTCGGCCGGCATGTACACGGTGCGGCTGACCGTGACGGACCCGGCCGGCACCGAGTCGAAGGATGAGACGCGGGTGCACGTGCCGTTTTTCAGCCTGGGGAACCCGTGGGTGATGGGCGCCGTGGCGCTGCTCGCGCTCGCGCTCCTTGCCGCGCTGTTCATGGCGCTGCGGTTCACCTTCGCCGTCCACAAGGAGCGGGACATGGACGCGGTGCTGGAAGGGGTAGAAGAGGGTGAAGAGGAGCTTGATGAGCTTGAGGAAGATCCCTTCGCGTCGAAGAAATCCCGCAAGCTCTCGGTGCGACAGGAGGAATAGTGTGTTCAAGTTCTTGAACGCCGAGTCAAAGACCATCGTGGGCGCCGCGACCATCGTCGGCGTCCTTTCGTTCGCGAGCCGGTTCCTGGGGCTCATCCGCGACCGCGTGCTTGCCGGCGAATTCGGAGCGGGGGACACGCTCGACGCCTATTACGCCGCGTTCAAGGTACCGGACCTGTTGTTCGCGCTCATCGTGGTCGGATCGCTTTCCGCCGGGTTCATCCCGCTGTTCACCTCTTACTGGGGGAATCCGCACACGCATGAACGCGCCTGGCGCCTCACCTCGCATGTGCTCGCCGTCGTGGTGGCGGGCATGGGAGTGGTCGCGCTCGTGGCCGCCGCGCTCGCGACCCCGATCGCGGCACTGGTCGCGCCGGGATTCCCGCCAGAGAAGCAGGCGTTGGTCGCCGAACTCATGAGGGTGATGCTGCTCGCGCAGGCGATCCTTTCGTTCTCCATCGTGTTCGGGAGCGCCTTGCAGGGGATGAAGCGGTTCGTGCTCTACGCGAGCGCGCCCGTGCTTTATAACCTCGGGATCATCGTGGGCGCCGTGGCGTTCGTGCGGGAGATGGGGCCCATCGGGCTTGCCTGGGGCGTGGTGCTGGGTGCAGGGCTGCACGCGCTCGTGCAGGGGATCGGCGTGTGGAACGCCGGGTGGCGGCCTGCCTTCAAGCGTCCCATCCTGGACCGCGACGTGCGCGAGGTGTTCCGCCTCACCGCTCCGCGCATGATCGGGATCGCGGTGGCGCAGCTCACGTTCGTGGCGCTCGCCGTGATCGCGTCCACGCTGGGCGAAGGGTCGGTGACCGTGTTCCAGTTCGCCTACAACATCCAGTTCTTCCCGGTGGGGATCGTGGGCGTGTCCTTCGCCATCGCCGCGTTCCCGTCGCTCGCCGACCATGCGGCCAAGAAGGAGAACGATCGCTTCGTGGAGGCGTTCGCCACGTCGGTGCGCCAGATGCTGTTCTTCATCGTCCCGCTCACGGTGCTGTTCCTGATCGTGCGCGCGCAGGTGGTGCGCGTCGTCGTCGGCGCCGGCGCGTTCGATTGGCCCTCTACCATCGTCACGGCGGACACGCTCGCGTTCTTCGCCCTGTCCTTCGTCCCGCAGTCGCTCGTGTACCTGCTTTCGCGCGCGTTCTTCGCCCTGCACGACACCGTGACCCCGCTCGCGGTGGGCGTGGTGTCGGGAGTCCTCGGCGTGGTGACCGCGCTCTGGCTCACGGGCCCGTTCGGGGTCGCGGGGCTCGCCATCGCGTTCTCGCTCGCGTCGGCGGCGAACGCGGCGCTCCTGTGGGTCACGCTGCGAGGACGCGTAGGGGCGCTCGGCGAAGCGGGCATGTTCCCGTCGCTCGTGAAGATCGCGATCGCAGCCATGGTCGCGGCCGCCGTGATGCAGGCCACCAAGCCGCTCGTGCTCTCCTTGTTCTCGATCGACACGTTCTTCGGCGTGTTCGGGCAAGGGTTCATCGCCGGCGGCCTCGGGCTCGCCTCGTACGTGGCCATCTGCTGGTTCCTGCGCACGCAAGAACTGCACGACCTCATGGAAGGGATGCGGCGCAAGGTGCTGCGCAAAGCCGTTCCGGAAGAAGCGATCCCCCCGGCCGACGGCGGCGCGGCCTAGCCCTTGCTCACCACGCCCGTTTGTCCCACAATGACGCGCGATATGACCTCGGTACAGATCCGACAGAAATTCCTCGAGTTCTTCCGTTCCAAGGGTCACACGGTGATCCCGTCCGCTTCGCTTGTCCCGGAGAACGACCCGACCGTGTTGTTCACCACGGCCGGCATGCACCCGCTCGTCCCGTATTTGCTTGGCGAAAAGCATCCGGGCGGGAAGCGGCTCACCGACGTGCAAAAATGCCTGCGCACCGGCGACATCGATGACGTGGGCGACAATCGTCACCTCACCTTTTTCGAGATGCTGGGGAATTGGTCGCTGGGCGACTACTTCAAGAAGGAGGCGATCGAGTGGAGTTTCGAGTTCCTGACGGGGAAGGAGTGGCTGGCGCTGGACCCGGAGCGCTTGTACGTGTCCGTGTTCGAGGGCGACGACGACGCGCCGCGCGACGAGGAATCCATCGAGCTTTGGAAAAAGGCGTTCGCAACGGTCGGGATGAAGGCTGAGGTCGGAGAGCGCATCTTCCCGTACTCGAAGAAGAGCAACTGGTGGGGCCCGGCAGGCGCGACCGGTCCGTGCGGCCCGGATACGGAGATGTACTACGACACCGGCCTTGCGCACGACAAGGCATTCGGCGAAGCTTGTCACCCGTCTTGCGATTGCGGACGGTTCATCGAGATCTGGAACGACGTGTTCATGCAGTACGAGAAGACGTCTGACAGGAAGTTCGTTCCGCTCAAGCAGAAGAACGTGGACACCGGCATGGGGCTCGAGCGCATCACGACCGTGAAGAACGGGCTCGACAACGTGTTCGATACGGACCTGTTCGCGCCGATCATCCAGGAAATCGAGCGGATGACGCATAGGTCCTATAGGACCAATACGACCAATGAGCGTTCCATGCGCATCGTGGCCGATCATGTGCGCACGGCGATGTTCCTCATCGCCGATGGCATCCTCCCGTCCAACAAGGACCAAGGATACGTGCTGCGCCGCCTCATCCGTCGGAGCGTCCGTCATGGGTTGTCGCTTGGGCTCCACGGCGCGTTCCTGGGCAAGCTCTACGACACGGTCGCGGCCAGCTTCGATGGGGCATACCCCGAGCTCATCACCCACAAGGAGCGCATCGTGAACGAGCTCACCAAGGAGGAGGAAAAGTTCGGAAAGACCTTGGAGAAAGGGCTGCGCGAGTTCGAGAAGCTGTTCGGGAAATCCGGGAAGGTGACTGGAGACGATGCGTTCGTGCTGCACTCGACGTACGGGTTCCCGCTGGAACTCACCGAGGAGATCGCGCGCGACAAGGGGCAAAAGGTGGATCGCGCGGCGTTCGAGGCGGAATTCCGCAAGCACCAGGACCTTTCCCGCACCGGTGCGGAACAGAAGTTCGCGGGCGGGCTCGCCGATCACAGCGCGGAGTGCACGCGCCTCCACACCGCGACGCACCTGCTGCATCAGGCGCTCCGCACCGTGCTGGGCGGCCACGTGGCGCAGAAGGGAAGCAACATCACCCGCGAGCGGTTGCGGTTCGATTTCTCGCACCCGGAAAAGATGACCAAGGAGCAGATCAAGGAGGTGGAGGATATCGTGAACGGGATCATCGAACGCGACCTGCCCGTGCACTACGAGATCCTGGATCTCTCCGAGGCGAAGAAACGCGGCGCGATCGGGCTGTTCGAGGACACCTACGCCCAGCTCGGGGGGAAGATCAAGGTGTATTTCGTGGGCGACCAGGCACTGGGCGACTACGTGAGCGCCGAGGTGTGCGGAGGGCCGCATGTGGAGCGGACCGGGGAACTCAAGGGACTTGTCATCCAAAAGGAGGAGGCGGTGGCCGCCGGAGTCCGTCGCATCAAGGCCGCGGTGGCGGCCAATGAGCCGCTCAAGTAAGCCAAAAAATCCATCCACAGTGCTACTTGACAGAGTGGCTTGACACTCGGAAGGCTCGCGAGTATCATACGGCCACTCGTCGCGTCCACAGCCCACTTGCCTGAATTGCGCTCAACTGATAGGATTTCGGTCGATTATGGCCGACAACGGTTCGAAGCAGTTCATCGAGATGCGTGGTTCGGTCCTGGAGCTGATGCCGGCGGCGAATTTCAAAATCCGTCTCGAGAACGGCCAGGAGATCCTTGGTCACCTGTCGGGCAAGATGCGCATGAACCGGATCCGCATCCTCCCCGGCGACGAGGTGAAAGTCGAGCTGAGCCCCTACGATCTGACCAAGGGCCGCATCGTCTATCGTTTCTAGAGTCCCACGCCTTGGGCTTTGCCCGAAGGCGTTTCGCGTTTGAGCTGATTATGAAAGTGCGCGCGTCCGTCAAAGCCATCTGCCGCGACTGCAAGGTCACCCGCCGCAAGGGTCGGGTGGTCGTGATTTGTAAGAACCCGCGCCATAAGCAGCGCCAGGGATAACTTCCACTATGGCACGTATCGCCGGAGTGACCCTCCTCAACAACAAGCGCGTCGTGATCGCCCTCACCTATATCTATGGGGTGGGGTTGCCGACCGCGAAGAAGGTGCTTGCGGCTGCCAAGGTCAGTGAGGACATCCGCGTGAAGGACCTCACCGAGGCCCAGGTGAACGACATCCGCACCTTGCTTGAGAAGGGACATAAGCTTGAAGGCGACCTGCGTCGCGACGTGTTGGGCAATATCAAGCGCCTCAAGGACATCGGGTCCTACCGCGGCGTGCGGCACACCCGCCGCCTCCCGGTGCGCGGCCAGCGTACCCGCACGAATTCGCGCTCGGTGCGCGGCAACGTGCGCAAGACCATGGGCAGTGGCAAGCGCGTGCTGACGAAGACCTAATCCTCCGCTATGAGCGAAGAGAAGAAAGCCGCGACGACGGAGGAGGCCGTCGCCGCCGCAAAACCCGCCGCCCGCAAGAAGGCGAAGAACGTCCGCAGCGTCCCGCACGGCTGCGCGTTCGTGCACGCCACGTTCAACAACACCATCATCACGCTCACCGACCTGAACGGGAACACGCTCGCGTGGGCGAGCGCCGGCGGCGCCGGGTTCCGCGGCCCGAAGAAGGCCACGCCGTACGCCGCGGGCGTGATCGCGAAGGCCGTCGCCGACAAGGTGAAGGACTTCGGCGTGCGCGACCTCTCCGTGTTCGTGAAGGGCGTGGGCAGCGGCCGCGACAGCGCGGTGCGTGCGCTGAACGCGAACGGCTTCAACGTGCTTTCGATCAAGGACCTGACTCCGCTCCCGCATAACGGCTGCCGGCCTCGCCGCGCCCGCCGCGTGTAATCCTATGGGCAAGACCTTGAAGACCACCTGCAAGATGTGCCGCCGCGAGGGCGTGTCCCTGTGCGGACGCGAGAAGTGCGCGGCCAAGCGCCGGCCGTTCCCGCCGGGCGTGCACGGTCCCGCGCAGAGCATGCGCAAGCCCCGCATGTCCTCATACGGGCTGCAGCTGCGCGAGAAGCAGAAGGCCAAGCGCCTGTACAACGTGATGGAGCGCCAGTTCCGCAAGTATTTCGAGGAAGCCTCCACGCAGAAGGGCAACACCGCCACCCGGCTGGTGCAGCTGTTGGAGCTTCGCCTCGACAACGCCGCGTACCGCCTGGGCTTCGCGAAGACCCGCCGCCAGGCGCGGCAGATGACCGGCCACGGGTTCTTCACGGTGAACGGCAAGAGCGTGAACATCCCGTCCTACCGCCTGCGCGTGGGCGACGTGATCGCCTTCAAGGACAGCAAGAAGGACAAAGGGCTCATGCAGGGCATGAATGAGCGTCTCGCCAAGTCCGAGCCGCCCAAGTGGCTCTCGTTGGACGCCGGTCCCATGAGCGGCAAGGTGTCGGGCATGCCGGAAGGCGAAGACCTCCGCTCCGTGTTCGACCCCACCATGATCGTCGAATTTTACTCCCGCTAGCCGGGATAATCCCCACGCCTTTATGGAGAACATCCTTCTCCCTTCGGCCATCCGCATCGAAGCGGGGCACAACCCCAACGAGGGCATCCTCGTGGTGGAGCCGTGCTTCCACGGGTACGGAACGACGCTGGGCAACGCCCTGCGCCGCGTGCTGCTCTCCTCGCTCACCGGCGCCGCGGTCACGGCCGTGCGCATCAAGGGCGCCACGCACGAGTTCCAGGCGATCGACGGCGTGAAGGAAGACGTGCTGGAGATCATCCTGAATCTCAAGGGGCTTCGCCTCAAGTGCCACAGCGACCAGCCGGTCAAGCTCACGCTGAAGGCCAAGGGCGAAGGAGTGGTCACCGCCGACGACATCGACAAGAATGCCGACGTGGACATCGTGAATCGCGACCTCAAGATCGCGACCCTCACGGATGCCAAGGCGACGCTCGAGATGGAGATCACCGTTTCCCGCGGCCGCGGCTACAGCCCGACCGAGGAGCGCCACAGCGAAGGGGCCGAGCTGGGCACCATCGCGATCGATTCGCTGTTCTCGCCGGTGCGCACCGTGGGCTACAAGGTGGAGAACACCCGCGTGGGCGAAATCACCAACTACGACAAGCTCACCATGACCATCGAGACCGACGGCACCATCACGCCCGACGAGGCCGTGAAGAGCGCCGCCAAGACCCTCATTGACTATTTCTCCATCCTGCTTCAGGATTCGGCGGCTGAGCCCGCGGCGAAAGCCGAAGAGGCGGCCGAATAACCAGGTATGCGTCACCGCAAGAAAGGCGTCATTCTCGGTCGTGAGAAGGCTTCCCGCGAGGCCCTGCTTCGCAATCTTGCGGCGTCCGTCATTTTGTACGAGAAGGTGAAGACCACCGAGGCCAAGGCCAAGGCGGTGAAGCCGATCGTCGAGAAGATGATCACCACCGGCAAGACCAACACGCTGGCCTCCCGCCGCAAGCTGATGGCGTTTTTCTACACCGAGCATCCGGTGCGCAAGATCCTCGAGGTGGTGAGCCCGCGCTACGCCACCCGTCCGGGCGGCTACACGCGCATCACCAAGCTCGGCCATCGGCTCAACGACGCGGCCGACATGGTGCAGATCGAACTCGTCTAGTATGGCCAAGATCGAACGCGCGCATCACGTCCTCGACGCGACCGGCCAAGCACCGGGACGCTTGGCTTCGCAGATCGCGCACCTGCTCATCGGCAAGCACAAGGTCACGTTCCTGCCGAACGTGGATGCCGGCGACAGCGTGGAAGTGGTCAACGCCTCCAAGGTGAAGATCTCGGGCCAGAAGCTGGAACAGAAGGCCTATTACCACCACACCGGCGCCCCGGGCGGCTTGCGCACCAAGATGCTCTCGACCGCCATGGTCGAGGACCCGACGCAGGTGATCACCCGCGCCGTCTCGCGCATGCTTCCCAAGAACAGCCACCGAACCCCGCGTTTGAAGCGGCTGACCGTGAAGGCCTGATATGGCAGAAACGAAAGACAACCAGTACTACGGCCTCGGTCGTCGGAAGACGTCCACGGCCCGCGTGCACCTCACCCCCGGCGGCACCGGCAAGGTCACCGTGAACGGGAAGGACCTGAGCAAGTATTTCGGCACCGACATCCTGCGCCAGAACGTGATCCGCCCGTTCACCACGGTCGGCATGGAAGGGAAGTTCGACGTGAACGCCGCGACCGAGGGCGGCGGCATCACCGGCCAGGCCGACGCGATCCGCCTGGGCATCAGCCGCGCGCTGCTCGAGTTCAACCCCGACTACCGCGCGGTGCTCAAGAAGTCGCGGTTCCTGACCCGCGACGCGCGAAAGCGCGAGCGCAAGAAGTACGGAAAGAAGGGCGCGCGCCGTTCCCCGCAGTGGGCCAAGCGCTAACGATTCCGAAACCCCGCCATTGGCGGGGTTTTGTGACGACGGGTGGAAATTCCAATCGATTCGTGATAATTTGTAGTCAAATTATGAGCGTATATAAACAAACAAAAGATTGGCTAATTCGTCAGCTTTTGGACGGTGATACGCGTCCTCGCGGTCTTGTAGAGCTGAACAATTATTTCCGACTTCACGATCCGATTAATTTTCGAATCGAGAAGCAGGAAGATGGTTCACTCGTGGCAATCAGTGAGAATTTTATCTATGGAAGCATCCTCACGTCCGCAGTGGATGCGAGCGAATTGAATGAAAAAATCAAGGACGCCATCCTAACGGCCTTCGAGGTACCGTCTTCGTACGAAAAAGAAGCGAATGTCCATCGCGTAGGCGAGAAGGAATATGCCTTCGCATAGTGACCTGCCCGGTGATTTATCTCGGAGAAAACTTTTGCGGGCACTGAGTCGAATCGGTTTCACCATCAGTACGGTCGGAGGGAAGGGCGATCACTTCAAGGTGACATGGCCCCGAACCCAAAAGTCCGTGACTGTTGATGGTGAGATGGTGCGCAAAGATCAGTTGCGCTACATCCTGAAGGAAATCGAGATGTACTCGAATGGTGATGTAACGTGGGAGAGAATCAAGCGGGAGTTATAAACACCCGCCGATTGGCCGGTGTTTACTCCCCTATCCTAGAATTCTACAGGCATTGCAGCCTATCAACTGCGGCACGATATTACGGAGGCGCGAGAGCCTATTTTATAGGTCTCATTCCTAGCATTCGGGCCATCTTGGTTCCCTTTGATTTTTGCCATACCTTTTTCATCATGCGCGTGACGGAGATCGACCACCTCTCCTGGCGCTTGTATAGATTATTGCCGCCTCTGAGCAACATACTCGCATTCGGTCAAGACGTAACCCGCCGATGGACAATGAACCAAAAAACGCATAAGCTTGGCCCAATATGAGCGGTTCGGATGTCGCCAAAAACACGCTGTACCTGACGCTGGCCTCGGTGGGGCAGAAGGTGCTGTCCTTCGTCTATTTCCTGCTGATCGCCCGGGTGATGAAGCCCGAGGCGACGGGGGGATATTTCCTCGCGCTTTCCGTGATCACGGTCGCGCTGGTCGTCTCCGACTTCGGCACGAACTCCGTACTGATCCGCGAGGTCGCGAAAAAGCCCGACGACGTCGGGCTCGTCCGCCGCGCGCTTGCGCTCAAGCTGCTCACCACGCTCTTGGGTGCCGCGTTCGCGTTCGGCGCGGCCAAGTTGCTCGGCTACGCGCCGGAGGTGCAGATGCTGGTCGCGCTCGCGGTGCTCGTGATGGCCGCGGACACGTTCTCGCAATTCTATTACGGCGTGTTACGCGGGTTGCGCAAGCTCTCGTACGAGTCCATCGGCCTATTTGTGGGGATGTCGCTCACGCTCGTTGTTGGAGGATTCGTGCTCACCACTTCGCCGAGCCTGCCGCTGCTCATCATCGCGTTGCTCGTGGGCTCAAGCTTCAACCTCATCTACGCGGCCGTCATGGCGGCGCGGCGTCTGGGCCGCTCTGTGCTCATGCCGTCCTGGGATCTGCATGGCACGCGCGCGCTCGTGCGTCACGCGGCCCCGTTCCTGCTCGCCGGGCTGTTCGTGAAGGCGTACAGCTACGTGGACGTGCAGTTCCTCAACCATTACCTGGGCGCAGCGGCCGTGGGCGTGTACAGCGTGGCGTACAAATACGTGTACGCGTTCCAGTTCCTCCCGCTCGCGTTCGTGGCCGCGTTGTATCCGGGGATGAGCGCCCGGGTGGGGAAGGATGAGGCCGGGCTCGCGACGCTGTTCGAGCGCGCCATGTGGTACATGCTGCTTCTCGCCGCGCCGCTCGCGTTCGGGTTGTGGGCCGTGGCCGCCCAGGCCGTGGCTCTCGTGGGACCCGAGTATGTCGCGGCCGTTCCGGTGCTCAGCCTGTTCGCGTTCGTGCTCGTCCCGGCGTTCCTGGATTTCCCGATCGGATCGCTGTTGAACGCCTCCGGACGGCAAGGGACAAAGACCGCGATTTTCGGCGTCACCATGCTCGTGAACGCCGGACTCAACTGGGTACTGATCCCTCGGTTCGGGATGATGGGCGCGGCCGCGGCGTCGATCGCGAGCACCTGGTTTTTGGTGCTGTGCGGACTGCGGTTCGTCCCCAAGATCGTCCACGGGTTCCGCGGATCGCGCTTGCTCGTCACGGCCGTGAAGATCTTGGCGAGCGGGGCGGTGATGGGCGTCGCGGCGCGTTCGGTCACCGATGTCGACGCGCTCGGACGGCTGTCGCTTGTCGCGGCCGTCGCCGTGGGCGCCCTCGTGTACGCAGGAATGCTGTTCGCGACGGGGGCCATTTCGGTCGCCGACGCGAAGGGACTGATCCTCTTGTTCAAACGGGAGAAAACATATGCCGAGGCTCCTCCTGCTGACGCCTGATTTCCCGCCAAGACGCGGCGGGGTCGCGCGCTATCTCGACGCGTTCGCTTCGTTTTTTCGTGACTCGATCACGGTGGTCGCGGCTCCCGAGATCGGATCGGAAGCGTTCGATGCGTCTTGCGGCTACCGCGTGGTGCGCACCCAGCTCGTGGTGAAGTGGTTCTGGCCGCGCTGGATCCCGATGTTCGCCGAGCTCGTCCGACGCTCGGACGAGTACGACATCGCCGTCGTGAGCCACGTGCTTCCTTCCGGCACCGCGGCATGGATCGCGTCGCATTTCACCAAGCGGCCATACGTGGTGATCGTGCACGGATTGGACGTGGGGCTCGCCAAGCGCCACCCGTGGAAGCGCTTGCTCGCCGGCGTGGTGCTTCGTGACGCGAAGGGAGTGATCGCGAATTCCAAGGCGCTGGAGCGTGACGTGCGCGAGTCGTTCCGCGTCGAGCGGACCGTGGTCTCCTATCCTCCGTTAAGGACGAACGGGTGGCTCGGTGTGGGGACCCCGCCCGGAGGCCCGCAGCGCAGCGAGGACACGACGGGCGGGGAAACACCGAGACAGGACCCGTTCGGCCTTCGTCTCCTCACCGTCTCCCGCCTCGTCCGACGCAAAGGGCATCTTCGCATCCTGGCCGCCCTGAAGCTGTTGCGTGATTCCGGACGCGGCGAGGCCGTCTCGGGGTACCGCATCGTCGGGGCGGGGGACATGGAGGGCGCCATGCGCGAGACGATCGACGAATTCGGCCTGTCCGACCTCGTCACGTTCATGCGGGAGGTGTCTGACGACGAGCTCGGCCAGCTGTATGAATGGGCCGACCTGTTCGTGATGCCCACTTCCGCGAACGGGGCCGACCGCGAAGGGTTCGGGATGGTGTATCTGGAAGCCGCGAGCTACGGCGTCCCGAGCCTCGCCTCGAACCTCCCGGGCGTGGATGAGGCCGTGATCGACGGGGACACGGGCGTGCTCGTGAGCGACGGGGACGTGAACGCGCTTGCGGGAACGATCTTCCGGTTGCATGCCGATCGAACCGAGCTTTCGCGCCTCGGGGCGAACGCGCGCGAACGTGCAGCGCGGGATTTCACCGTCGAAAAATCCTTCGGCCCTCTCCTCAAGCTCCTCTAGCTCCTCACGTTCATGTCCCGCCTCTCCGTCATCATCCCGACCTATCAGCACGCCGCCACGTTGCCGGAGTGCTTGGAGTCCGTGCTCACGCAGACGCGCAAGCCCGACGAGGTGATCGTGGTGGACGACGGAAGCGTCGACGGGACGCCGATGGTGCTTGAGCCGTTCCGTGCGCGTGGCGTGCAGGTGATCCGGACCGAGAACCACGGGTCGAACCAGGCGCGCAATACGGGGTTCAAGGCGTCGAGCGGGCAACTCGTGATGTTCTGCGACGCGGATGCCCTGTTGCGTCCGGACACGCTTGAGCATTTCGAGCAGGCGCTCGAACATCACCCGAAGGCGTCCTACGCCTACAGCGGGTTCCGATTCGGCTGGAAGTCGTTCGCGAGCTTCCCGTTTTCCGCCGAGCGTTTGCGCCGCATGAATTACATCCACACCACGAGCCTCATCCGTCGTCCGGACTTCCCGGGTTTCGACGAGCGCGTGAAACGGCTGCAGGACTGGGACCTGTGGCTCACCATGCTCGAGCAGGGCAAGGAGGGCGTGTTCGTGGAGGGCGAACTCATCCGTATCGTGGACGCGCATGGGCGCGTGGGGATCTCGCGTTGGCTCCCGAGCCTCGCCTACCGCATCCCGTGGGAGTGGCTCGGATGGATGCCGTCTTCGGTGCGGACATTCAAGGAGGCGAAGGCGGTGATCGTGAAGAAACATCGGTTGTGATTTCTATCGTAACCGTCAACTACAAGACGAAAAAATACCTCGCGCGCATGCTCGAAAGCCTGTTCGCGCATCTCAAATGCGAGGCCGAGGTGTTCGTGGTTGAGAACGGTTCGGGTGATGACCTGTCCGATCTATCTGAGAAGCATGCTCAGATGAGATTGATTCTCAATAAAACGAATCTCGGCTTCGCCGGCGGCTGCAATACGGCGATCATACAGGCGAGGGGGGACTACATCCTCTTGGTGAACCCGGACATCATCTTTGATTCCGACGCTGCCTGCGAACTCGTGAAACGCATGGATGCGGACCCCGAGGTGGGGATCGGAGGCATCAGCCTGAAGAACGAGGACGGCACGCAACAGCCGTGCGTGTGGCGATTCCCGCGGCCGATGGACCAGCTGCTCATGCTCCTCAAGGTCCCGCACCTGTTCCCGAACGTGGGGCCGAACCGTCGCTGGAGGATGTTGGATTTCGATTATTCGAAGACGCAGGACGTAGACCAGGTGATGGGCGCGTTCTTTTGCGTCCGTCGGAAACTGCTGGAGGAGATCGGACCGCTCGATGACGGGTTCTTCATGTGGTACGAGGAGGTGGATTTCGCCAAACGCGCCGCGGACGCGGGATGGAAGACGCGCTATTATGCGGATGTGTCCGCCCGGCACACGCGCGGCAGCAGCTTCGGGACCATCCGAACATGGAAGAAGCAGCTCATGGTGTTGCGGAGCCTGTCGCGATACGCACGGAAGCACTGGGTATGATGGAACAATTCTTCGGGCGTGAGTTCAAGGTCATCCTCGCGTGCCTCGCGGGATATTTCGCGCTTGCCGCGCTCGCGTTCAAGACCCCGTTCGCGGCCGCGCTCGTCTTCGCCACGGTGATCCTCGTCTTCATCCTCGCGTTGAAGAAACTGGAATGGGGATTGGCCGCGGCATTCGCCGAGCTGTTCGCGAACTCCCATGGCCATCTGGCAGACGCGTTCATCGGTGGGTTCGCGTTCTCGAGCCGCATGGCGGTGTTCGTCGCGGTGATGGCGGCATACCTCGTCCTGCTCACGCGTCGCAAGGCGCGGCTTTCGCTTGCCGACGAGCGTCTGGGCCCGTTCATCCTGCTGTTCGCCGCGGCCACGGCCGCCTTCATGATTGGCTACCGGCTCAATGGGATGGGAAGCGCGTTTTCGGACGGCAACGCGTATCTGTACGCCGCGTACGTGTTCCCGATCTTGTCCGCGCGATGGGATGCGGTGGGGAAGCGGCTGCTGCTCCAGACCCTCGCGGCTGCCGCGGCCTGGGTGTGCGCGCTTTCGGTGGGGCTCGTGTACCTGTTCGGCCATCTCCCCGGCACCTGGCTCGGGAGCGTGTACAGGTTCATCCGCGACACGCGCACGGGAGAGCTCACGCAGATGGCGCCTGGGATCTTCCGCGTGTTCCTGCAGGCGCAGTTCACGACCGTGGTCGCGGCGCTCCTTGTCGCCTCGCTCGCGCTCGTGGGCGTGAAGGGACGGCGCGCGTTCATCGCGACGATCGTCTCGTTCGGGGCGCTGTTTTCCGTGATCCTGGTGAGCCTGTCGCGGTCCTTCTGGGTCGGCGCCGTCGCCGGGGCGTTGACGCTTCTCCTGCTTCTGTTCGTCCGCGCGCGCGTCTCGCTGAAACGGACGATCCCTGGCATCGGCGCGATGCTCGGCGGAAAGCTGTTCGGCATCGCGCTTATCGTGGCCGCGCTGTTCTTTCCGATCCCGCCGCCCAACGGAGTCTCCTTTGGCGACCTGACGGGATTGTTCTCGCAGCGCGCGACGGGCACGGTCGAAGCGGCGATCGACAGCCGCAAGAAGCTGCTCGTCCCCATGCTCGATGCGGTGCGGGAGAACCCGCTCATCGGGTATGGCTTCGGCAAGACCATCTCGTTCGTGTCCGACGACCCGCGCGTGCGCGAGACGAATCCCGACGGCCTCTGGACCACCTATGCGTTCGAATGGGGGTGGCTGGACATCTGGATCAAGTTCGGGATCGTGGGGATCGTGGCGTTCCTGTGGTTGTTCGCGTCGGCCGTGCGCGGATTGTGGCGCGGTCTGGGCGGGGATCACGCGTGGCTTTGCGCCGGCCTCATCGCCTCGCTTGCCATGCTCGCCGCGACGCACGCGTTCTCGCCGTACCTCAACCATCCGCTGGGGCTCGGGCTCCTCCTGTTCGTGCTCCCGTTCATGAAAACGAAAACTCCCGCTCACGCGGAGGCTTCCCAACAGGTGATTCAGGCGAGCGTCGCCCCGTTGATTTCGGAGTAGCCCGCGAGGAACGCGGAGGCCGGCATGGCGGCTTTCCCTTCGGGCTGGATCGTGAGGATCTCGAGCGTGCCGTCGCCGCCTTCCACCATCAGCCGACCGTCCTTCACCTGCACGGTGCCGGGCGGGAAGTCCGCTTTCAGGTCCGTGGGTTGCACGGAGAGGACCTTGAGCCGCTTCCCATTCCATTCGGTCCAGGTCCCAGGCCAGCCTTCGTAGGCGCGCACCATCCGTTCGATTCCAGCCACGCCTTTCTTCCAATCGATACGCCCGTCTTCTCGGTCCAACAGGTTCGTGATCGTCGCCTTGGATTCATCCTGTTTGATCGGGGTGATCTCCCCGGCCGCGAAGCGCTTGAGCGTCGAGGTAAGGAGGGCAGGGCCCGTGGCCATCACCTTTTTCGTGAGCGAGGTGAGCGTCTCGGTATCGTCCAGCCCGATGGTCTCGAACGCGAGGATGGGGCCGGTGTCCATTCCCTCATCGAGCTGCATGATGGTGACGCCGGTGTCGGGGTCACCGTTGGCGATGGCCCACTGCATGGGGGACGGGCCGCGGTATTTCGGGAGCAGGGAAGGATGGACGTTCACGCACCCGAGCCGCGGGATGTTCAGGATATCGGCAGGGATGAGCTTGCCGTACGCCACCACCACGAACGCATCCGCCCCGAGCGCCTTGAGCGTTTCGACGGCGGACGGATCCTTCTTGAGTGACGCGAACTCGAACACGGGGATGCCGCGCATCTGTGCCGAACGCTTTAGCGGGGAAGGGGCAAGTTCATGACGTCTCCCAACCGGTTTGTCCGGCTGCGTGACCGCGGCCACGACTTGAATACCAGGATTATCCACGAGCGTTTCGAGGAACGGGACCGCGAGGGAGGGCGTGCCGAAGAAGACGATTTTCACATCTACAGTTTCGGCGCCTGCGTATATCGCACCACGCGATCCACGAACAGCACGCCGTCGAGGTGGTCAATCTCGTGCTGGAAGATGATGGCCGGGAACCCGTCCACGTCCATCGAGAGCTTCTCGCCCTTCTGGGTGAACGCCTCCAGACGGATCTTCCTATGCCGCTTCACGATCCCGAACACGCCCGGCACCGACAGGCATCCTTCTTCGCTGTCCACCTTCGTGAACGAGCGCTTGATGATCCTCGGGTTCACGAACGCCTCGGGTCCCTTGCCGGTCTCCACGATGATCACGCGTTCGTTGACGCCGACCTGCGGCGCGGCGATGCCCACCCCGTTCTCCAGGCGCATGGTTTCCACCATGTCCTCGGCGAGCTTGGCCAAACGCTCGGATCCGATATCGGAAACCGGCACCTCGATGGAGGGCTCTCGCAAGGTCGGTTCCGGATCGTGCAGCACGCGCAAATGGGACATATCAGTGGCGGATATTCTCACGAAAACGCGTTGGTGTCAATCACGACCGAATCAGGGAGAGAGCGTAATTCGGCAGGGATCCCGTCGGGGATCGCCCGTTCCTGACCATCGACCGTGATCCACCGTACGGAGGGCTCCAGGCCATAGGAACGACGGTTTTCAAGCTCTTGGGTCATGGCAGCGACGGGGTCATGGAAAGCGCCTGAAAACAGGCCTGGCGTTGCGGTTTGGAGCAGGAACTGGGCGCGGGAAGTCCTGGCCACTCCATGCCAATCGGCAGCGGTCCGAACGGTCTTTTCTTGGGCGCGGAAGGAACGGTCTGCGAGTCCGCTGTCCGCATCCAGATCCGCCACCAAGGCGAAGGACTCGGGGCGGAACGGGTCGAAGATGTTCTCCAGATAATGCTTGGTGGCCACGACGATGCGAGCGTCCGTCGTCGCTTCGCCTTTCTCGCATACGGCAACGCTCGCGCCCGGGAACGCGCCTTGGAACGCCTTCGCGATCGCGCGCGTGCCGTAGCCGCGTTGCTCGAAATCGCGCGAGTGACAGGAATCGCAAAAGCGCGGCGGTTCGGCACCCGAAAGCGGAATGGTCCATCCGCAGCCGCGGCATGTGAGCACCCGTGCCATCCCTTTCCTGTTGAAGGCGAGCAGCACGCGTTCACCGGACTCCATGGCGTCCTGAACCGCCTCGAACACGGGCGGGGAAACGAACGGATGGGTCCAGGTCTCCCGTCCCTCCATCCCGACGGCACGCACCTCGCCGATCGGCGGGCAACGCACGGCGTCACCGAACACGTGAACATCGTCAGGGCGGGGAAAGGCATCGAGGCACACGAGGCGACCGCCATGCCTCATCCACTGCTGGCCGCTGCGGCGGGAATCATATCGCGGATTGCGGTCGGCCTGATGATGGTTCTCATGACCGCTGCGGACGAGGAAGAGGTTCGAACCATCCTTGTGTTCAAGCATGGAAACGAGCCGGGTGCCGACAAGAAGACCATCTTTCGCGTTTCGAAACTCCTGCCAGGCGTTGAAACGGGCGTTGTTCGTCTCCTCTCCCGTCAACAGTTCGCCTTCCAGGGCGGCGTGAAGGAGCAGCGCGTCGCGGACATTCGGGGCGGCGACTCGGACCGGGCCGGGTCTGGAACGACGATACGTGGCAATGACCGCGGCCGAATGGCGAAGGTCCGGCGAACGGACGAAACAACCTGGACGCGCTTGGATGAACCGGACCGTCTCGGTAACGTCTTGCGCGTAATCGGAGGGGATCGTCAGAGATGATCTCGAGACCCCCTCATACTCTCCCTTGGTAAGGGGGAGCTCGCGCAGTCGTTTCGGTGGGGTCGGGATGACCGCGTCCAGGACCGAGGAGACCGACTGCACCAGATCCGAGGCGAGTCCTTCGTAAACGGCCAGCTCCCGTTGAGTCACGGAAGCCGGAAGGACGCTCATGATCGGTTTCGTCTTGATTCCGGACGGCGCCTCCTGTTTCACGGCTTTCACGATCCCGACCACCGATTTCCCCCGAAGCGGGATCATCACGAACGACCCGCACGAAACAACCATCCCCTCGGGGACGGCGTAGTCGAATGCCTTGAAACGGCGGGGGAGACGGGCCAGAGGATAGACCTCCGCGAACATACCGTTCAAGCCTAGCCCAGATGGAACTGCGCGACCATGTACCCCACGCCGAAGGGGGCCTCGTACGAAAGGATCTCGGGACGCACGTTCATGTGATCGAGCAGGCCGAACAGCACGAGCAGCGGCCGGTAGCCGCAGTCGCTCGCCGCTTCCACCAGTTCGGGGGATGCGGAAAGGAGTTTGGCCGCTGACACGTTCGACACGCTCTGACTCACGAGCTCGTCGAACACCGCCCCTTCGGCCCGATACCCGGCAGGGGCGTCGCTCGAGAGCGCGTGCGACAGGTCGCCCGAGGCGATCACCGCGATGCGCCGAGGGGAACACATCACCACCTCCTTGAGCGTCCGACCGAAGGCGAAATGCTCCTTGGGCCCGAGTCCCGAATAGGAAATCGGGATCACGCGCACGTCCTTCAGACGCGAGGCCAGCAGAAGGAGCGGGACGCTGGTCCCGTGATCGAGCGCATGCGTGGAGTTGAGCGAAAGCGGGATGCCGCCGCGGCGCAACGCCCGTTGCATGGAGTCGATGAGTCCGAGATCGGGCCGGAAACAGACGGGCGCGGACAGATCCCCGAATTCGGCGAGACTCGCCGTATACTCGTCGTGGAGGTTTACCGAGAAGGCGTTCGGGAACTGGATGGAGTGCGAGGAAATGACGATGACCGTTTCCGGCATGGCTGAATACAATTCTTCCTCAAGCCGGCACATCGCCTGGATGGTGGATGACATCCGGTTCCGCGCATCGCGGCCCACGGATGGCACGATGAGCGGCGAGTGCGGGGTGAATGCGGCGAAGGACAACATACTAGAGCGCCTCGCCAAGCGGTTCGAGCGCGACCGTGCGCTCGTCGGTCCAGAGGATCAGGTCCCAGGTCCACCCGCGTTCGAGGAAGGTGCGTTCGCTCAGGATGGGCCGTCGTTCGCCCTGCGATATCAGGAACACGTCCGGCCTGTCATGGGAACGGACGAGCGTGCCGTCGGGGAATCCCACGGGCGGCCCGTCGTGGTATGCCGAAAGCACGTCCCATCCGACATCCTGGATCTCATCGGGGACGAATCCGTGCGCGCGCAGCACGTCGCGGGAAGGGAAGCCGCGGCGCATGTCGCCCACGGTCAGGAACACCGTCCCGCGCGGAGAGCGCAACAGCGAATAGTTGGCGATGCGGCCGTCCTCGTTCCCGCCGCCGAACCAGCGCTTCCAAAGCCGGGCGAGGTTTTGGTTGCCTTGCAGGTGGGGGGTATAAGTGTACAGCACGGCCGTGGCCAGGTTCTGCGGGACGACCAGCAGGCCGTCGATGAGCGTGGGAATCCCCACTCCCATGCCCGAGACGGTCTCGCCCACGCGCGCGAGGTCGGCAAGGTAGGATTCGCGGATGCGTTGCGCCGCGTAATGGACCTGCGGGCCGAATCCTCGGAACTTTTGGATGGCCGGATCCTGCTTCGAACAATCGTCGCACACGGCGTATCCCATGGCCCAATCCAGCTGGGCGCGGCTGGGAAACGGGTCTTCCACCAGGGATTGCTCGCGCTGGAGCAGGGCGAGAAGGAACTGCGGATTGAGGGAAAAGCGCTGCGAAGCCTCCCAGATGATGTCGGCCGCGTCCTTCACCTGTCCGTACACGTCCTTCGTCTGGTAGGAGGCGAGCGTGCCGCGCCTTAGGAACCGCCCCAGCTCGTCCTTCGTCATCGAGTACGCGTCCTCCATCCAGGAGTCCGGCACGAGTCGATCTGGGTCCACGGCCTCTGCCGCGCGGACGGGAACGGCCGGAAAGAGCCCCAGCACAAGCGACGCCAAAAGGATGGTCGCGGCCCCACGAATCATATGCACGGGAGTATACCGCATCCGTCGGGACAAAAAAACGCCCCCTGCCGCGACCGAACGTCGGGCAGGGGGGAAGCAGGGGGGAGGGGAGGACGTCCGGTTCACTTGAGCCAGACGACCACGAGAACCACGAGCGCCACGACGATGCCGACGCCGATGGATCCCATGATCCACACGAGCGGCGCCATGTCGCGCTTTCGGGGGATTCGGTTGAGGTCCGTCGGTGGACGGGATCGAGAATCGTACATTTGGCACTCCTCCTGAGAAAACGTACACCGCGTACGCTTGCTCGGGTAGAGGCCCCGGCGTCCGTTCCGTCTCACGACGGTATGGGTTCGGGGCGAGCTCTGAAGGATCAGTTGCGGGCGATTCGGACGTCCGCTTCCTGGCTCCAGCATCTCCTGTGGAGATACCTGGCCGGATCCGGATTCCGATCCTGCCCTTCGAGTTTCACCTCGAAGTGCAGGTGCGGCTCGTCCTCCTTGGCGTTGCCGGTCGATCCAGCCAGGCCGATCAGCTCTCCGGCCTTGACCATCGAGCCGACCTCGAGGCCGCCATGGTATCGGTCCAGGTGGCAGTATCGGGTCTTGAGATCGGGGTCGGAGGCAAACTCGATGTCCAGGTACTTTCCGCACCCGTCCGCATCCAATCTTTTCACGACCACCTTGCCGTCGTGTGCGGCGTAGACGGGGCTCCCGCGAGCGGCCTTCATGTCCCAACCGTCATGGAATCTATGGCGTGGCTTTTTCCGCCACCCATAGCCCGACGTGATCTTGGGAACCACGGTCGGGCAGGCCTCGAACACGATCGATCTGATCGTGACGAGCAGCGTCTGCGACCCCCACTCGAGCGCCTTGCGTCTTGCGACGTCGGAACGCTCCTTGCAGGCATCGGACTTGTCCACGGCGACATCGCATCCACCGAAGTAGACGTCGATCTTGCCACGCTCCGCCATCCGGTCGAGCACCGTGCACGTCCCGTATCCCGGCACGTCCAAGGTGATCCCGATATCGAAGTCGTTGCTGGCGCACACGAGCTTGTTCTGCTCATGGAACGCCCTGCACACCTCCGTCTTGCTTGGTTCAGCAAAGCAGGGCGTGTCATCCGTCTGCCGTCGTTCCGAGCTGTAGGCCGTGACCAGGTAGGTCTCGGTCCGGCTGCCGGACGACGCCTGATCCGCGAAGTCGCGGACGTGGCCCGCGGCTCCGTCCAGGAAGGTGCACCCGGCGTAGTTGTACAGGCCGCCGAGCACCATTGCCGAACCGATCACGCTGACCATGAAGGTCGACACTTGCATTGGATCCTCCGTTGTATAGGTACGAGTCGATGAACTGATGCGGGAATGAGCGGACTCCCTTGAAGGACAGAACTGGGCAGATGCCTCGTTCCGTCCCTCGAGGGAATCCCCCCGCACCTTGCTCGCAAGGTGCGGGGGATCCCTTGCCGCCTTACAGGCGGGACACGGCCACATGGCGCGCGCCCCACTGGAATGCAGCGGGGGTATCGCGGCCGAGGTAAATGTCCACGCGGCCGGTACCCGTATAACGCTTGTTCATGCGGTCACGCACCGTGCATTCGCCGTAGCCCTCGATGTGGAGCTTGGCGTGCATGGGGTGGTCGTTGGTGGCACAGATCTTCTCGCCGGCCGCATACTTCACGCAGATGTCAGAGCCGTCGGCGGAAATACACGGGGTGGAGTCGGTCTGGCCGACCTCCGAGGTGTAGGCCGTCACCGTGACGATGCGGCCGATCACCCTGGGCTTGGCCGGGGTCTGGACCTGTTCGGTCTCGACCATGGCCGGGGTCTTCGCCGTCTCGGCCACCGCGACCGGGGTCACAGGCACAGCAGCCTTCTGGTCCGTCGGCACGGCGTTGACGCCGGCCATGAGCACCAGGGAGGCGACGATGGCATTGAAGATGTTCATAGTTTTTGTTTTAGGGATACAAAAAACCGGTTTGTACCTCGCGAGACGGCGAGACCCATACAAACAGGTCCTCTGTCTCTCTCCTTCGTTTGATTGACGGGCTCGCAGGGCCTTCGAACTCCCTGACCCCTCCTGGGGTGCTGCCCTAATGTCGATCATTTCGACACGATAAATATACCACTTTTTTGCTATTTTGTCAAGAGGGGAACCAAGATAATTGCGCTCAAATCAGCCAAATTTGATTGAACAAGAAAACGACCCAGCGGGTCGTTTTCGATCTTATTTAGCCTGGATGGAAATCTCGTCCCCTTTGGCCCCGATCGTGACGCCAGCGCCGTCGGTAATCTCGCCTTTGATGAGCATCAGGGAAAGGGGGTCCAGGATGAGGCTCTGGACCACCCGTTTGAGCGGGCGGGCCCCATAGGACGGGTCATAGCCCTTTTCGGCCAGCAGCTTCTTGGCCGCCGGGCTTACGGAGAGGGTGATATCCCGCTGCTTCTTGAGCCGGTCGAACACGCGGGTCAGCTGCAACTCCACGATATGGCCGATTTCCTCCTGGGTGAGGGAATGGAACACGATGGCCTCGTCCACGCGGTTGAGGAACTCCGGCCGGAAGTGGTCCTTGAGGAGTCCCATCACCCGGTCCCGAACCTCAAGCTCTTCAAGCCCGCCGCGCTCCTCGTTCCCCTCGAATCCGATCGCCTTCTGCGTCCCCGCGTTCAGGATCACGTCAGACCCAAGGTTGCTGGTCATGATGATCACCGTGTTCTTGAAGTTGACCTTGCGACCCTTGGAGTCGGTGAGATGGCCGTCGTCCAGGATTTGGAGGAGCAAATTGAAGGCGTCCGGATGGGCCTTTTCGATCTCGTCGAACAGGACGACGGAGTAGGGACGGCGGCGCACGAGTTCGGTGAGCTGTCCGCCCTCGTCGTAGCCCACGTAGCCGGGCGGGGAACCGATGATCTTGGCGGTCGAATGGCGCTCCATGTACTCGCTCATGTCGAGGCGGATGAGGGAGTGTTCGTCGTTGAACATGAAGGCGGCCAGCGCCCGGGCAAGTTCGGTCTTACCGACCCCGGTGGGGCCCAGGAAGATGAAGCTGCCGATCGGCCGGTTTTCCTCGCTGATGCCCGCGCGGCTGCGGCGCAGGGCATTGGATACCGCACGGATCGCTTCTTCCTGGCCCACCACACGCTTTCTGAGCTCATCCTCCATGCGGGCGAGTTTGGAGAGCTCGGACTCCAGCATCTTGGACACCGGGATGTGCGTCCAGCGTGAGACCACGCCGGCGATTTCCTCCTCGGTCACGGTCTGTTTCAGCATCCCGCGTTCGGACTGCAGCGCTTGGAGCTGTTCCTCGACGAGCGCGAGCCGCGCCTCGTGCTGGGGGACGAAGCCGTAGCGCAGGGCCGCCACCGCATCAAGGTCCCCCTTGCGTTCGGCCAGCTCGGCATTCTGCTTGGCGTTCTCGATTTCGGCCTTGATCTTGCGGATCTCCTCGATCTTGTCCTTTTCATTCTTCCAGCGGCCCTCCAGCGCGTCGGCTCGCTCGCGCACGTCGGCGATCTGACGCTCGATTTCCGACCGCCGCGTCTTGGAATCCTTGTCCTCCTCTTTTTCGAGCGCCTTCCGCTCGATCTCAAGGCGCATCAGGTCCCGCTTGATGATATCAAGCTCCTCGGGCATGGAGTCGATCTGCATGCGAAGCCCGCTCCCGGCCTCGTCGATGAGGTCCACGGCCTTGTCGGGCAGATGGCGATCGGTGATGTACCGGGAGGAAAGGGTGGCGGCGGCGACGATGGCCGGATCGCTCACGCGCACGCCGTGGTGCAGCTCGTATTTTTCCTTGATGCCGCGCAAGATCGCGATCGTGTCCTCCACGGTCGGTTCTTCCACCATGACGGGCTGGAACCGGCGTTCGAGCGCGGGGTCCTTTTCGATGTGACGCTGGTATTCCTTGTTGGTGGTGGCGCCGATCGCGCGCAGTTTGCCGCGCGAGAGCGCCGGCTTGAGCATGTTCGACGCGTCGAGCGGGCTCCCCTCGGTGGTGCCGGCGCCCACCAGCGTGTGCAGCTCGTCGATGAACAGCACGATCTTCCCCCCGGACTGCTCGATTTCCTTCACGACGGCCTTGAGGCGGTCTTCGAACTCGCCGCGGTATTTGGTCCCGGCCACCATGCTCCCCAGGTCGAGCGACACCACATCCTTGTCTTTGAGGAGTTCGGGGACGTCGCCCGAGACGATGCGCTGCGCGAGCCCTTCCACGATGGCGGTCTTGCCCACCCCGGCCTCGCCCACCAGCACCGGGTTGTTCTTCGTGCGGCGGCACAGCACCTGCATGATGCGGCGGATCTCGGCGTCGCGGCCGATGATGGGATCAAGCTCGCCGGCGCGCGCGGCGTCCGTAAGGTTGCGGCCGTACTTGGTGAGCGCCTGGTAACGGGCTTCCGGCTCGGGGCCGTCCACGCGCTGGGCCCCGCGGATGTCCTTGAGCGCGCGCATCACGGTCTGTTCGTTCACGCCGTAGCGGGAGAGCAGGGGGCCCGTTTTCGACGCGAGCAACCCGAGCAGGAGATGTTCGGTGGAGATGAACTCGTCGTTGAACTCCTTGGCCTTCTTCGCGGCCTCCGAAAGGACCGCGGCGGTCTCCGGGGTGAGATACACCTGGACGGGGCCGGAGGCCATGGGTCTGCCCTTGGCCTTCGGGAGCGAGTCGATCGCCGCGTCCACGTCGGCGCGCAGCGCCACGCGGTCCTGCGTCACCTTGTTCACCACGACGACCACGACGCCGTCGTCCTGGGCGAGCAATGAGGCGAGCACGTGCAACGGCTCAAGCGCCTGCTGGCCGTTCTCAAGCGCGATGGCATGGGCCTGCTGGAGCGCCTCCTGGGATTTGAGCGTGAAATTATTCGGCAACATAGTTAGCACTCGCTATTATAGAGTGCTAATGAGCCTTGTCAACGAACCGTGTATGATGGGGCGCATGAAGCTGTTCGGTATAGAAATATCAAGGATTTCCGCGAATGACCCGTCTGGCGACGTGTTGCGATCGCTTGATGGCGACCGTCCGTCCCAGGTGGTCACGCTGAACCCCGAAATGGCGCTTGAGGCCCGCCATGATGCGAGACTCCGCGCAGCGATCAACAAGGCGGTCGTGGTCGCGGACGGGATTGGTGTGCGATGGGCGACGACGCTCCGTCTTGGGCGTCCTGTCGAACGACTTACGGGTGTCGAAACCCTGGACGTGCTGATGAGAGAAGCGGATGCACGCGGTTTGTCCGTGATGTTCTTGGGCGGGCGGGAAGGGGAGGCGCGGAACGCGGCGCGCGAGGCAGCTGCACGGTTCCCCCACGCGCGGTTCATCGCCGAGGGTGGGGGAAGGGTTGCGCTTCGTCCGGACGGGAGCTGGGACATGCCGGTGGATCTGATTGAGCGGATGAACGCGGAAAAGCCTGAGATCCTTGCGGTCGCGTTCGGACATGGGAAGCAGGAAACGTGGATCGCCGACCACTTGCCGCAGATGCCAAGTGTCCGTGTTGCCTTGGGGGTGGGAGGAACGCTCGCGTTCCTTTCCGGACGCGTTCGCCGTGCGCCCCAGCGGATGCGCAAGATGGGGCTTGAGTGGCTGTGGCGGCTCATCCAGGAACCGCATCGCCTCGGCCGGATTTTTAACGCGACGATCGTCTTTCCGATTCTCGCGACATGGGATAGCATTCGTCCGTCGGATGGGCATTCGTCTGTCGCCTCGCGGGGTCTCCGACCGCTCGGCTCCATCCGAATACCCATCCTCCGACCGTCTATGAATACCATCGTCACTCGATTCCCGCCGTCGCCGACCGGATACCTGCACATCGGCGGGCTCCGCACCGCGCTGTATAACTGGCTGTACGCCAGGAAACATGGCGGCACGTTCGTATTGCGCATCGAGGACACCGATCGGGAGCGCCTGGTCCCTGGCGCCGTGGAATCGCTCATCCGCGCGCTCGATGCGGTCGGATTGGATTACGACGAGGGCCCCGTGCTCGATTCCGGTGGGAAATTAGCAGAGAAGGGGACTCACGGGCCCTACATCCAGTCGCAGCGCAAGGCTCTCCACGAGGAGCATGCGCGGGTCCTGCTTGAAAAAGGGATGGCCTATCGTTGTTTTTGCTCCAAGGAACGCCTTGATGCTCTCCGGAAACAGCAGGAACTGGCCAAACGCAACACGAAGTACGACCGCCATTGCGCTTCGTTGTCTCCACAGGAGATTGAACAAAAAATGTCTGCAGGCGAACCATCGGTGATTCGTTTGAAAATCCCGGCAGGGAAGACCGCGTTTGATGACGCCATCCGCGGGAGGATCGAGATCGATACCCAGGAACTGGACGACCAGGTGTTGGTCAAATCCGACGGATTCCCGACCTATCACCTGGCGAACGTGGTGGACGACCACCTGATGGAGGTAACCCACGTCATCCGCGGTGAGGAATGGATCTCAAGCGCGCCCAAGCATGTCATCCTGTACCAGGCGTTCGGCTGGGACGTGCCCGTATTCGCGCATCTTCCGCTCATCCTGAACGCGGATCGTTCGAAGCTTTCCAAGCGTCAGGGGGACGTGGCGGTGGAGGATTACCTTGAAAAGGGCTATCTGCCCGAGGCGCTTGTCAATTTCGTGGCGCTCATGGGATTCAATCCGTCCGGCGACAAGGAAATCTACACGCGGGAGGAACTCATGAACGGCTTCGACCTCCCGAAGGTCAACAAGTCCGGCGCCGTGTTCAACCTGGAGAAACTGGACTGGATGAACGGCCAGTACATCCGAGCGAAATCCCCGGCCGAGCTTGCCGCGTTGTGCGTCCCATTTTTGGAACGAGCAGGGAAGAGGGTGGATCCCGATCTCCTGCAAAAAATGTGTTCAATCGAACGCGAGCGGATGACCAAGCTCTCCGACATCGTCGAAGCCGTCGATTCGTTCCTCGTTTTGTCCGGATACGAAGCGTCGCTGTTGGTTTGGAAGAAGTCCGACCAGGCGGATGCGCTCAAGAACCTGCAGGCCATCCGGACCAGGATAGGATCCCTTTCGGAAAACGATTTCGCCGCGTCCGCAATGGTCGAGGGGGCGATTCTCAAGTATATTGAGGAGAACGGGCTCCAAAAAGGGAACGTGCTCTGGCCGTTGCGTGTCGCGCTTTCCGGACGCAGCGCCTCGCCAAGCCCGTTCGAGCTCGCCTGGGTCCTCGGGAAGCAGGAAACCGTCGATCGCTTGTCGCGCGCCATCGCGCTCTTGTCCGCATGATGACCGTACGGAGGGACAATCTTCGACTCGCGGGCCTGTCGGTCCTGTCCGCCGCGTTCCTCGCGGGCTGTTTGCATATCGCGACCGGGTTCACGGCCACGGCCGGTCCCGAGGTCGTGGTGGACGATGCGGCGCTCGCGGGGGAGATCAACGAGCTCAACGATGAGATCCGGGAAAAGCAGGCGGCCGTGGACCAGCTGCAGGACCGGATCGAGACGTATAAGACGCAGATCGCCAAGAAACAGGCCGAGGCGGCCACGCTGGGCGACCAGGTCGGGTTGCTCGAGAACCGGGTCGCGAAGACCGAGCTCGACATCCAGTCCAACGAGGCGCGCATCAGCCTGGTCAACGGCCAGATCAGGGTGCTGGACGCCGAAACGAACGCCTACGAGGCGCAGCTGGAGCGTCAAAAGCTGTTGATGGCCGAGATCATCCGGACCATGGACGCCTCGGACGGCGATCTGTTGCTGGAAGCCATATTCTCGAGCCGATCCCTCGCAGACCTGTTCGATCAGATCCAATACCTCGAGAACGTGAACGACGAGCTGTCCCAGGCCCTGGAACTCGCGAAAGCCACCCGCGACCGGCTGATCGCCACCCGCACGGACACCGAAGGGAAACGGGCGAAGTTGGGCGAGTTGCAGGCGTCGCTCATCGAAAGCCGTCGCCGGTTGGACGAGGAGCGCGCGGCCAAGGAATCGCTGTTGGGCGAGAGCCTGGCGTCGGAGGCCCAATACCGGACGCTGCTTGCGAACCTTCGGGAGGAAGAGGCGTTCATCAGCCAGCAGGTCGCGCTCCTGCAGGGCGAAATCGAGGCGAAGTTGAGCGTGAACGACGAAGTGGGAGACGCGTCGGTCATGTCCTGGCCCGTGAACGCGGGATATAAGGGGATTTCCACGCTGTTCCATGACCCGACCTACCCGTTCCGGCACCTGTTCGAACATTCGGGGCTTGATATCCCGCAGCCGCAAGGGACGCCGGTCGAGGCCGCGGCTCCCGGCTACGTGGCCTGGACCCGCGTGGGCAGCATGTACGGCAACTACGTGATGGTGATCCACCGGAACGGTCTCGCGACCTTGTATGCCCACCTGTCGAAGGTTTCCGTGAAGGCCGACCAGTTCGTGACGCGCGGACAGCCGATCGGGCTTTCGGGCGGCATGCCCGGCACCAAAGGCGCCGGGCTCTCGACCGGGCCGCATCTGCACTTCGAGGTGCGTAAGAACGGGATTCCGGTGAATCCGATGCCCTTCATGGTTTCGCCGCCCTGAACAGGGAAGGGCGAATGACCTCATTATGGTGACCCTTGAGCTGGTCGTGAAACTGCTTGGATGGGCGTTCGTGCTCGTGCCGGTCGGATTGTTCACGTTCGTCGCGAGCCACATGTTCCTGGGCGTGGCCAAGGAGGACGGCCTGGTCCAGATGCTCGTGTTCCTGTTCTCGACCGTGTTCATCGTCGGGGCCGTGTTGCTCGCCATCGTGTACGGGACGGATCTATTGGTCGGAATCTAACGCGCGGCTCGTATTGTCCGACTCCTGCCACGAGGAGCATTAGGGTAGATGTCGAGACAATACGAGCGATGTTAGACCGACACATGCCGTGCGAATTCATTGTATGTGTCGTCTAACATATAATGTGCGACGCATAATGTCTGAAACAGGCCTAGCGCTTGTTTTTTGAATACCACGCGAATACCGCTCCCCCGCCCACGAGTCCCATGAGGAGGTCCAGCATGGTGTCCGCGATCGACGGCTGCATCAGGCGCCACCCTTCGGAGCCGGCATTCAAGGCGTCGAGGATGAATTCGTGGAATTCCCAGGCGAGCGCGATCCCCATCACCACGCCGATCACGAACAGCCCGTGGTAGGCCCTTGGCAGCTCCTCGCGATGCTTCCTGGTGGTCCAGCGCTCGTGCAGGGCGATGCCCAGGAGCCCTGCCCCTGCTCCACCGAGGAAATGCATCAGGACGTCGAAATCGGGCCATCGGGAGTAGATGTCGAGCGACTCGACCAACACGATCTGGGCGACGTAGATGGCGGCCATGACGGCCAGGGCGCGCGCGATGGTCATACGAGCCCCTCGAGGATGAGTTTGGCCTCCTGTTTGCCGGATTCCACCCCAGGCTGGTCGTAGGCGTTCACGCCCATGAGCTCGCCCATGTAGGCCGTCGCGGTCATGTAAAACTGGAACAGCGCCCCCAGCGACTCGGCGCTCACCGACGGGATGCGCAGCGTGCCGTTGGGCCGGCGGGCCCGCGCGAGCGCGTTCGCCGTGCCTGCGCGTTCGGCATGCATGATGTCCGCGAAATCGAGCCCCTTCATGAGAGAAAACGCGTCGGGGATGCCGCTTTTCGGCACGCGGAGCTCTTCGCGGAATTCGGCCACCTCGATGAAGGTCACCACCTTGTTCGCCGGTCCGTCCTGGTACAGCTGGATCTGCGAGTGCTGGTCGGTGGGCCCGAGCGCCGCGACCGGCGTGGGACCCACATGCTTGTTCCCTTTCCGTTTTCCAAGCGATTCGGCCCAGATCTGGCGGTACCAGTGCGCGAAGTGCGACAGCTTGGCCGCGTATGGCATGAGCACGTGGATATCCTGCGCGTGGTTCGCCATCGCGAGCGCGTGGAGCGCCGCGAACGTGGCTGGCATGGAGGAGGCCTTGTCGGCACGTCGCTTCTCCTCGATCCAGGCGGCTCCTTCGAGCAGCCCTTTCACGTCAACGCCCGCGCAGGCCGCCGGGAACAGGCCGACGACCGAGAGCGCCGAGAACCGCCCGCCCACGTTGAGCGGATGGTCCAGGATCTCATAGCGCTCCTCCTTCGCCATCTGGTTCAGCGGCCCGTCGGCGGGATCCGTGGTCACGAACACCTGGTCGCGGTGCTTCTCCATCCCAACGGCCCTGATCAACGCCTCGCGCACGGTGAGGAACAGCGACACGGTCTCGAGCGTGGAACCGGATTTGGACACCACGTTCACGGCGGCGTCCTTCAGCAGGTCCGCGTCCGCGAGGATCGGGGCGACCGCCTCGGGATCCGGGACGGAGAGGAACCGCACCTGCATCCCCTCTTCCCTGTCCGCGAGCGCTTGGACGATGGTCCGCGCGGCAAGGTCGGAGCCGCCGATGCCGATCACGAGCAGCGTGGAGAACCGTTTCTTGGCGCGCTGCGCGGCCTGAAGGGCGGAGGCGATCCCTTTGGTGTCGGACGGCAGGTCGAAAAAACCCTGCGCGCCGTCGCGCCGGATCTCCTCGAGCCGCGCATGGGCGGCCTCAAGACGCTCGCGCGCGTCCGAGAGTTCGTGCCGTTTCGCTCCGAGAGCCCCGCAGGCGTCGGAGAACATGTTGGCGTCGTCGTAGGACAGGTAATTCATAGGGTCGCAGGCACGCAGGGTCGCAGGCACGCAGGAAAACCCTGCGAACCTGCGGATCCTCGAACCTACGCTATTTGAAGTATACGTGGTCCCCGAAGCGGAGGTCCACGTACTGGAGTTTGCCCGGGTCCTTCACCTGGTCGTGCAACACCGCGTTCAGGTTCTCGGCCTGCGCCTGCACGTCACCCAGCGGGTCGAACAGCACGTCATATCCGTCGGCGGTCTCCACGCTCATCCATTTCCCGGCCAACCGGTCCACGCGCGTGGTCCCGAACAGGATGCCGAGCCTCGTGAGCCATTCGTGGAACGAGAAGATCCCCGCGACCTCGTCCGCGCTCAATACCGTGCCTCCGACGCTCGGGGGGACGCGGTTCACGTCGATGAAGGCGGGCAGCGGTTTGCCCAGGTCGGGCAGCGGCTCGTCGTCGCCGAGCTCGCGCAGCACCGTTCCCTGCAGGTCGACGAGGAAGCGCGCGTCCGCGCTCTTCCACACGATCTGCGACACCTTCTCGGACAGGGTCACGAGCACGCGCTTCCCTTCCCTGGTCACCTCCAACCGGTCGAGGGAGAACGACGCGTTGATCGCCGCGCGCACCGGTTCGGGATCGAACAGGAACCGGTTGCGTCGGTCGAGGAACAGGTACGCGCGGCGATCGAGTTCCTGGTCCACGATCGCCCTTACGGCCTCGGGCGCGATGGTGCGGCACCCTTCGACGCCCACCTCGGCCACGTCGAACCGCGGCGAAGCGAACAGGTATCCCGTCGCGCCCAGGAGTCCCCCCACGGTCAGCGCGAACGCGGCGGCGACGAGGGCCTTCCTGCGATTCCGCGGCTTGCCGTGCGTGAAATACGGGTTCGCGAACCGCCGCGAATCATAGCGTTCGCGGGCCACCCGATGCAGGAACCGTGGACGTTTGGTCATCGTCAGAGGCGGCGGATCTGTCAATGCGAGGATTCGGGACGCAGCGTCGGGAACAGGATCACCTCCTTCAGGCTGTGCGAATCCGTGAGCGTCGCGGTCAGCCGGTCGATGCCGATGCCGAACCCGGAGGTGGGCGGCATCCCGTGCTTGAGCGCCTCGACGTAATCCGCGTCGCCGTATTGCGCCTCAAGGTCGCCCTTCTCGCGCGCCTCATCCTGGACGCGGAAGCGTTCCTCCTGGTCGAGCGGGTCGTTGAGCTCGGTGAACGCCTTCACGTTCTCCACGCCCGGGCCGTACACGAGCTGGAACATCTCCACGTATCGCGGGTCCTCGCCCTTGCGCTTGGCGAGCGGGGAGATTTCGACCGGATAGTCGATGAGATAGGTGGGCTGCACGATCTTCGTGCGCACGAAATGCTTGTAGATGTTGTCGATGATGGTGGTGTGGCTGTCGGCGTTGGCCACCGGGACGCCCAGGCGTTGCGCCTCCTTCGAGATCGCGGCGCGGTCGGGGAATTTCTCGATGTCCACGCCGGCGTACCGGATGAGCGCGTCGCGGAAGGTGACGCGCGGCCAGGGCGGGGTGAAATCGAGCGATGAACCCTGGAACGGAACCTTGGCGGGATCATGTCCGCACGCCTTCACGATGTCGAACACCATTCCCTCGAGGAAGGCCATGAGATCCGCGTAATCCATGTAGGCCGCGTACCCTTCGACCTGCGTGAACTCGGGGTTGTGCATGTGGTCGATCCCCTCGTTGCGGAAACAGCGCGCCACCTCATACACCCGTTCGTAGCCGCCCACCGTGAGGCGCTTCAGGTACAGCTCGGGCGCGATGCGCAGGTACATGTCGATGTCGAGCGCGTTGTGATGGGTCACGAACGGACGCGCCGCGGCCCCGCCGGGCACGGCTTGCAGCACCGGCGTCTCCACCTCGAGGTAGCCGTGGCGGTCGAGGTGCTCCCGCATCGTCTTCAGGATGACCGCCCGCATGCGGAAGATCCTGCGCACGTCAGGGTTCGCGATCAGGTCGAGATAGCGTTTGCGGTAGCGGATCTCGACGTCGTTCAGGCCGTGCCACTTTTCCGGCATCGGGAGGAGCGTCTTCGTGATGATGCGCCACGCCGAGGCGTCGATGGAGTTCTCGCCCTTTCGCGTGACGAACGCCGTCCCGGTCACCTCGAGGAAATCGCCCATGTCCGCCGTCGCGTGGAAGAACGCGTAGCGCTCGGAACCCACGACGTCGCGATGAAGCGCGACCTGCACGATGCCGGTCCCGTCCTCGATGTGCGCGAACGTGAGCCCGCCATGCTTGCGGATGGTCTTCACGCGGCCGACGAGGGTCGCCGGCTCCTTCGACGCCAGGAGCGCGTCGAACCGCGCGAGGTAGCCCGCGATTTCATGGGTGCGCTTCACGCGCGCCGGATACGGGTCTTCCCCGGCCGCTCGCAGCTTCGCCAGACGTTCCCGTCGCACCACCTCTTCGTCGATCATACTTACCTCACTTCGAGGATAGTATAGCGCATCACGCCCGAAGGGACCGAGATTTCCACGACGTCGCCGGTCCCGCGCCCCATGAACGCCTGCCCGATCGGGGACTCGTTGCTGATCTTCCCTGCCAGGGGATCCGCCTCGTTGGACCCGACGATCTCGAACGCCTTGCGTGTCCCGCCCGCCTCGGCCACGAAGCTCGAGCCGAGCCCGATTTCCCCGCCGGATTTTTGCTCGACGAGGACCGCGTCCTTGATCATCCCTTCCAGGTCAACGATGCGCGTCTCGTTGAGCGCCTGCTGGTCCTTGGCCTCGTGGTATTCGAAATTCTCGGAAAGGTCCCCGAGTTCCTTGGCCGCCTCGATGCGCCCCGCGATCTCGCGGCGCGTCACGCTCCGGCGGGTCTCGAGCTCCTGTTGCAACTCGGCGAATTTATCCTTGGAGAGATAGGTGGGCATATGAACGCAATGCTCGCGGCCGAGCGGCCACGAGCGGATTTGGATGCTTGAAACGCTACCGGGCGCTTCCCTCCCCGTCAAGCCGATTATGCACAGGGGATTCCGACGTGGCGAATCTGGCGGCAAGCAGCGTGGAGATGGGGACGGACAGGACGAGCGCGGCCGTGCCGGCGAGCGTGCGGACGATTTCCTCGGCCACCAGCTCGGTGTTCATGAACGCCCGCATGCTGACCGAGGAGTTGAGGAACAACAGGAACAACGGGAGCGACGCGCCGGCATAGGCGAGCACGAGCGTGTTCACCGTGGAGGCGATGTGGTGGCGGCCCACGCGCATCGCGCGCGCGAACAGCTCGTTGGGCGACAGGCCCGGGTTCGCGTCCTTGAGTTCGGCCACGGTCTCTCCCTGCGTGACCGCTATGTCGTCGAGCACGCCCACCGCGCCCAGGATGATGCCGGCGAGCAGGATCCCCCGCGGGTCGAGCGTGGCGTTCCCCACCTGCCAGTACAGGAACACGGATTCCTCTGACGCGAGTCCCGACAACCTTCCCCACGCCACGAACAGTTCGGCGAACACGACGGCAAGACCCAGCGCGACGAGCGTGGAGGCGAAGGCGACGAATGTGCGGCGGTTGAACCCGTGGGACAGATGCATGTTCACGGCCAGGATCGCCGCTCCGCCCAGGGCGATGGTGAGAACCGGATCAGCCCCGTCGAGGATGCGGGGGAATACGACCGCGAACAGGATGGCGAGCGTCACGCCTAGCCCGAGCAGCGAGGAGAACCCGCGCAGGAATCCCACGGCGACCGTGAGCAGCGCGAACAGGGCGAATACGAGCGCGAGTCCGCCCGTGCGCACGACGTCGGCGATCTGGGCGTCGTACCCGCCTTCGGTGTTCGGGAACAGGGCGAGGATCACGCGGTCACCAGGGCGGACAGCGTAACGCAGGCCTTCGGTATACGAGGAGCTGGTGTCCACGACGAAGGTCTCTCCCGCATCGGTCTTCGCCTCGAACCGCATCTGACGCACGCCATCCTCGCCCCGCTCCTCCAGGATCCGTTGTACGACCGCCTGCTCTTCCCTGCTTTCGCTCGGCGCGGACGCCGCAGGCTCCTGCGCGAAAACCGAAATCGGGAGGAGGAGGATGAACAGGAAAGACGCGATCCGTTTCATATGGTGGACATCCTAACATACCCTTCATTCAGGCGGACCATGATTGACGTTGCCGTCGATTCCGGTGATAATCGATAGCAATTCTATGTCCATCCACCGCCACACCCACGCGAAGAAGCAGGTCCCGGCCGTGCGCGCGGAACACGTCACCATCGCGTTCGGACAGAACGCGGCGGTCGACGACGTCTCGTTCGAGGTGAAGGAGGGATCCATCACCGCGCTCATCGGTCCCAACGGGTCGGGAAAGACCACCATGCTGCGCGCCATCCTGGGGTTGCAGCCCACGACCAAGGGATCCGTGACCGTGTTCGGCCGCCACCCGCACGACGCGCGCGGCGACATCGGGTACGTCCCGCAGCGGTTCGGGTTCGATGCCGAGTTCCCCATCACCGTGGGCGAATTCATGTCGCTTTCCCGCCGGAAGGCGTGCGACAGCTGTTCGCCGGACCAGGCGATCTCGGACGTAGGCCTCCCCGTGGGCATCTTGAGCGAACGCCTCGGATCCCTCTCCGGCGGGCAGCTGCAGCGCGTGCTCATCGCCCAGGCCATCCTCAACAATCCGCCGCTCCTCGTGCTCGACGAACCGTCGACCGGCGTGGACGTGGCCGGCGAAGCGGCGTTCTACGAGGTGCTGGAGCATCTGAACCACGAACACGGGACCACGGTGCTCATCGTGAGCCATGACGTGTCGGTGATCGCGAAGATCGTGGACGAGGTGCTGTGCCTGAACCGCAAGCTCCTGTGCGCCGGTCCGCCCGCCAAGGCCCTATCGCAAAAAGCGGTCAGCGACCTGTACGGCCAGGCCGTCGACGTCTACGAGCACTCCTCGCACCCCTTCGTCCATCATTCCCACCGTGGATCCTGACCTATGGAACCGGTTTCCGTCCTGTTCGCCGATCCCGTGGCCCGCGCGTTCGCCGCCGGGATCCTCATCGCGCCGCTCATCGCGTCGCTTGGCGTCTTCGCGACCCTGCGCCGCATGGCCCTGTTCGGTGAAGGGATCGGGCACGCCTCGCTCGCCGGCGTCGCCGTCGCGGTGATCGCCGGGCTCGCGCCATTGCCGGTCGCGCTCGCCTGGGGGGTCCTGGTCGCGTTCGTCCTGTACCACCTCGAACGGTCCACCAAGCTGCCGCCGGACTCCGTGCTCGGGATGCTGTTCACCACGAGCATGGCGCTCGGGATCGTGTTGTTTTCCGTGTTCACGGGGGATGAAGGGCTTGAGGTGCTGGAAGAGACCTTGTTCGGCAGCGTATTTTCCGTGAGCGGACTCGATCTCGCGCTTGCCGTCGTCGCGGCCATCGTCATCTTCGGCTGGCTCCTCTTTGCGGGCCGCTCGCTTACCTTCCTGTCCCTTTCCAAGGATTCCGCGTTCGTGAACGGGGTGAACGTGGGGCTGCATACCCTGCTCCTCTATCTTTCGCTCGCCGCCGCGATCGTGTTCGGCGTGAAGCTGGTCGGGCTCATCCTGGTGTCCGCCTTGTTGGTCACGCCTGCCGCCGCCGCCCGCCAGGTCGCCGGGACGTTCAAGGGGACGATGGTCGCCACCGTCGTCATCGCCGAGCTCGCCGTGCTCATCGGGCTTTGGTCCTCCATCCGTTTCGGGCTTCCGTCCGGCGCGCCGATCGTGCTCGCCGCGACGGCGCTGTTCGCGGCCACCTCGCTCGTGAGCGGGATCCGCAAGGCGTGAAGCCTCAATCCCCGTACAGCGCCCACCAATCGAAGATGTCGCGGGCGATCGGGACCGCCACGGTCGACCCCTCCCCGCCGTTCTCGATGAGCACCACCACCGCGAGGGTGGGGTTTTCGTATGGGCCGAATCCGGCCCACCAGGCGTGCGTCGGTTTGTCAAGCGGCGTCTGCGCCGTGCCGGTCTTTCCGGCGAGGTTCATGGAGGCGGACAGGAGGGATCGCGAGCTGCCGCGCGTGACGCCTTGGCGCATCCCTTCCCGGACGATCCGGATCAGGTCCGCGTCGAGCGGCGCGGACGGTTCGCGTCGAGCCGGGAGCGATGCGGGGGTCACGGCGGCCCCGTCGATCCCTTCGATGAGCCGCGGGGCCACGAGCTGTCCGCCGTTCGCGATCGCGGCGATCGCGGTCGCCATCTGGAGCGGGGTCACGAGCAGGTCGCCCTGACCGATGGCGAGGTGGTAGGTGTCGCCCACGTACCACGGCTCGCCCTTCGCTTCGACCTTCCATTCCTTGGACGGGAGGAACCCGTCGGCTTCCGCCGGCAGTTCGATCCCGGTCTTCTGCCCGAACCCGAACGCCCGGGCGTACCCGGTGATGCGCTCCACGCCCAGCCCGGTCACCTGGTCGAGCCCGCCGCCGACGATGTAGAAAAAGGTGTTGACCGAATCGGCCAGCGCCTTCCGGACATCGGTGACGCCGTGGCCGCCGGCCTTCCAGTCCGGGAAATACCACGGACCGACCGAGATGCCGCCGCTCGAGAGGAAACTGGTGTGCTCGGAAATCACGCCCTCCTTGAGCGCGGCGAAGGCGACGAACGGCTTGAACACCGACCCGCTCGGGAATTCCCCGGACACGGCGCGCGGGAACAGCGGTTGGTCCGGATCGTCCAGCAGGCGCTGGTAGGTGACGCGGTCGATCCCCTGCGCGAAGCTGTTGCTGTCGTAGGACGGAAGGCTCACGAGCGCGCGGACCCCTCCGGTTTGCGGATCGATCGCCACCACCGACGCGCGCGACGTGCCGGTCGCGCGGAAGGTGGCCTCCACGCGTTCCTCGACGTAGGCCTGGAAGTCGGCGTCGATGGAGAGGATGAGGTTGGCTCCGGGCACCGGGTCGGTCTTCGACACGAGTGACAGCTCGTGACCGAGCGCGTCCACCTCGACCACGGTATGCCCGGGCGCGCCGCGCAGCAGGAGTTCCGCCCCGCGTTCGACGCCGGATCGGCCGATGTCGTCGGTGATGAGGTAATCGGGACGATCGGGACGTTCCTTCGCGTTGATGCGTCCGGTGTATCCGAGCACGTGCGACAGCGACGAGGCGCCCGTCTCGTACGCGCGGGAGAGCGACGTCTCGAGCGCGAACCCGGGGAGCCGCGAGGTCTCGACGGCGAGCCGCATGGCCGCCTCATACGGGATGCCGCGCTTGACCGGCAGCGGGACGTCGGGGGCTGCCATGGCCTCGGCGAGCAACAGGTCGATGTCCGTCCGCACGAGCCCGGCGAGGTCGGCCGCGCGGTCGAGTACTCGCGAGCGTCCTTCATCCTCATCCGGAAGATCCCCGGCCGTCAGGGTGAGCATGAACGAGGATACGTTGCGGGCGAGCACCTTCCCATGGCGGTCGGCGATGACGCCTCGCGGGGCCGGGACCACCCGTTCCTCGGCTCGGTTCCCTTCGGCGAGGGCCAGGTAGGTCTTCCCCTCCACGACCTGCAGATGGACACAACGGCCGCCGAGCAGCGCGATGACGCCTGCCGTGCACCATGCCGCGATCCGGAACCGACGGGCCGGGATCGTGATGCCCAGTTTCCCGCCCCCCCTCCCCATCGCCCCCAACGCGGCTTCCTCGATCAGCATGCCGGGATCCATCGTCTTGTCCGAACGCGTGAGCGACCCGAACGGACCGTCCGTCTGGACGTGGAACGGGTGTGCGGCCGGGGGGGATCCGTCGGACGAGGACACAGGATGCGCTACGGGGTGACCATGACGATGGACGAGAGCATGCGGCGGATGCGCTTTGCGAAACGGAAGAGGAGCGCGAGCGACAGGACGCCGAGCGCGAGCGCGAGCGGGAGTTCCGCGATCGGCGAGAACCACCCGCTGCCCGGTCCGCCGAGGCCGAGCACGGCGAGCACGGACGCGCCGGCAAGGGCCTTCGCGACGATGGCCGCGCTCCCGCAGGCGAGGATCCCGTAGATGGAGCGGTTCGTGAACACCGAACGCGACAAGGACACGGCGCACGCGGAGGCGGCGACCGAGGACGCGGTCGCGTACGGGAACGGCGTAAGCGCGAGCGCGTCGCTCGCGATCCCCCCGAGGAGGATCCACGCCACGCCGTCGGGGAGCGACAGGTGCTGCACGGCGTACACGCCGGCGGCGAGCACGAGCGGTGCGGCCGCGAACGGGGCCGGGAGCGAGGCGATGAACGCGCGTTCGGCCAGGAACAGCGCGAGGAACACCACGCCGGATGTCGCGTAGCGGATCATATCCGGTGGGACAACATTCTCTCGATCACTGACGGCATACGGATGGCTGTCACAAACAGGATGCTGAACGACTCTCGTCGGTCTCCAGAGTTGTACCACCGGGTCATGGCGAGGCCCGGTCGAGGAGGATGGAGAGCGTGGTTTCCCGGCGCAGGTAGGCGAGCGGCTCGACCATCGCCTGTTGGAACGGCGAGGTCGGGTCGCTCTTGACCGCGTTGACCAATCCGACCGCGAGGCCGGCCGGGACGCGGTCCTCGAGCCCCGAGGTCACCACCAGGTCGTTCACCTCGATCCTCTGGTCGTGCGGGATGAACTGCATGGAGAGCAGCGGCCCGCCGGTCCCCTCGGCGAGCCCGATCGTACGCGTGAGCGTGAGCATGGTCACGGCGGTCCTCTCCCCCGGCGCGGCCGCGACCGCGACGGTCGCCGTGGCCGCGGTGACGGCGATCACCTTCCCCACGTACAACCCGTTGCCGGCGGTCACGGCCACGCCCGCCACCACGCCGTCGTCTGAACCGCGGTCCAGCGTCAGGCGGCGCGTCTGCGACGCGTCGTCGCGCATGACGATGGACGCCTGGACGGCGTCGAACCGCGTGCGCTCGACGAACGACAGGCGATCGCGCAGCTCGGCGTTCTCGTCGCGGAGCCGTTCGAGTTCGGCGCCATCGAGCGCGAGCGCGTCGCGCTGCGCGGTGCGTTCCTCAAGCCGCCGCGCCATTTCCCCCTTCCCGACCGTGATCCATCCCAACCGGTCGCTGACCCACGCGCCGGCTCCGGCGAGCGGACGGGCGGCGGAAGCGAACGCGGACAGGAGCGGCGAACGCAAGAAGAACAAGGCCGCGAGCGCGACCACGCAGACGGCGGCGGAGCGGGTGAGGCGGGCGGCGTCGCGGCGCATGGAGGACTATGAGACAGGCCCCTGGCTGGAGGGCATCGCGATGTCCTTCAGCAAGGCCTCGTCGTCCAGGAGCGCGCCGGCCCCGCGCACCACGCAGGTGAGCGGATCCTCGGCCACGCGCACGGGGATGGCGGCTTCGCGCGAGATGAGCGTGTCGAGACCCTTGAGCAGCGCCCCGCCTCCGGTCAAGACCACGCCGCGTTCGTAGATGTCGGCCACGAGCTCGGGCGGGGTCACCTCGAGCGTCGCCTTCACGTTCTCGATGATGGTGGAAATGGATCGGCGCAACGCTTCGCGGATCTGCCCGTCGCTTATCGGGATCTCGCGCGGAAGCCCGGTCACGAGGTCGCGGCCGCGCATGTCGAGCGACATGAGGTCTTCCTGCGGGACGGCCGTGCCGATCCGGATCTTGACCTGTTCGGCGTTTCTCTCCCCAAGCAACAGGTTGAACACGTCGCGGGCGTACTGGATGATGTTCTTGTTCATCTCCTCCCCGGCGACCGGCAGCGATTTCCAGGTCACGATGCCGGCGAGCGAAAGCACGGCGATCTCGGTGGTGCCTCCGCCGACGTCGACCACCATGGTCCCGACCGAATCCGTGATGGGGAGCCGCGCCCCGAGCGCGGCCAGCAGCGGGTTCTGCACCATGAACACCTGACGCGCGCCGGCCGAAAGCGCGGCGTCCTCGATCGCCTTGCGCTCCACCTCGGTGGTCTCCAGCGGCACGCCGATCACCACGCGCGGGCGGGGCACGATCGTGAACGATTCCTTGTGCACTTGGTCGATGAAATACTTGAGCATCTTCTCGGTCACCTCGAAATCCGATATCACCCCTTTGTTGAGCGGCTTGGTGATCTGGATGTGCGGCGGGGTCTTCCCGAGCATGTCCTTCGCGTCGCGCCCCACGGCCAGGATCTGGTCGGTCCGCGTGTTCACGGCCACGATGGACGGCTCGTTGATCACGATTCCCCGCTCCTGCGAAAATACAAGGGTGTTCGACGTCCCGAGGTCGATGCCGAGGTCCTTTGAGAATCGTCCGAAGAATCGGTCCAGCATAGGCGCAGGAAGCTTAACCAAGCCCGGGACCGGGCACAAGGGAATCCATACACGCCTTATCCCCTCCCCTTTTGGGCCGAAACGAAGGCAAGTTCCAGGATTGAGAAGAACAGGACGAGCAGGACGGCCGTCCACCAGGTGAGCAGCCCTTTCGGAAGCAACAGGAGCGCGACCAGCACCAGCGCGGCCACCAGGATCGCCTGGCGCAGCGAACGGGACACGTGGCGGGACGGGAGCTCTTCGGAGCGGGCCCAGGCACGGATGCCGGAAAGCGCGGTCGCGAGCGTGCCCACGAGCGCGGCGGAGAGCGTGAGGTAAAAGAACACGAATCCGATCGGTCCGGCGGCCGACGGGTCGATCGCCACGAGCACGATGATCCACGACAGCCACGCGGCGACCGAGGCGAGCGCCATGACGGCGAGGTAGCCGCGGAACGTCATATCGCCGTCATTCTATCACATCGTCACCGCCCCCGAGCCGTTGCACGAGCCGCACGCGCACGTGCCGGATGTCCGCCTTCGGCGCCTCGCGAAGCGCGGCCGTCACGAGCTCGATCTCCTTGCGGGAGATCACGTGCATGGCCGGGGAATTGAGGCAGGCGACCGTGATCGTCCCCTCGCGCAACGAGACGGCGCGCGCATCCCCGCCGTGGCCGGCCGGAAGCGCCTGGGCGATGGCCCGGTTCGCCCCTTCGAGCGCGCGCACGATCGCCACCTGCTCGGTGATGTGCGCCCGTCGCAAGGAATCCGGCAGCAGGTCCTTCATCGAGAACATCATATTACGCCTGGCTGTGTTCGCAGATATCCCGGAAATCGCAGCTGCCGCACGTGAACTGGTTGGGCGTCTCCTTGAACGCGCTTCCGCGGATGCGGCCGATGCGTTCCACGATCTCTTCGCGCAGCGTGAGCAGATCCTCGGGCGTCCCCATGAACGACACGGTCGAATGATCCTTGAGGTAATGATACGTGAGCTTCTTCACTTCGAGCCCGAGCAGGTCCTGCGCGGCCATCTGGTACAGATACAGCTGCTCCTTGTCCTCCTTCTTCATCTTGTCCTCGGTCTTGGGCGTGCCGGTCTTGTAATCGATGATTTCGAACCCACCTTCGGGCAACGAGTCGATGCGGTCGATGCGTCCTTTGATGGTGATGTCGCCGATCTTGAGCGTGAACGCCTGCTCAAGCATGTGCGGCTTTGGCAACTGTTGCTTGAACCGGCCGTATATGGTCTTCAACGATTCGCGGCCCTCTGCGCGATACTCCTCGCGCTCCTTGTCGTTGCGATACCAATCGTCGATCCAGGATGATTCATACAGGGCGAGCATCTCGTCAAACGACACCGGGATTTCCCCGGGCTTCGGCGCCCCGGCCGCTCCGAACAGCGATTCCTGCCTCACGCCTGTCCGTTCCATCCACGCGAGCAGGAACTGGTGGAGCGTGTTGTGCATCGTCTTTCCGAACGAGAACGTCCCCTTCCCGAACACGGGGATCTTGAGGATGTGCGCGAACTTGTATTGGAGCGGACAGGCGCGGAACGCGACGAGCTGCGAGAAGGAGAAATGCTTGGGGACATGCACGGTCACTTCGGTGTCAGAGAGCACGATTCCGCCCGACTCTTCATCGGAAGCGAACAGGTCCTTCGCTGACGGAGACGGCGTGCGCGTGGGCTCCATCGCGATCTCGGCCAGGAATCGTGACACCTTGCGTTTCCGTGCTCCACCGTAATCGTCCGCGGACGTGAAGAACAGGCCATGCTTCGCGCGTGTCATGGCGACGTAGAACAGGCGGCGCTCCTCTTCCAGATGCCAATCCCCTTCCCCGTGCTCACTCGGGACGAGACCGTCGGGAAGCGGGATCGCGTCGCGACGGATGTCGGTGGGGAATTTCCGGTCGA